>Ga0181596_10001227_pt1 | contig 26316 bp, 21 predicted proteins | sample 041ome_6_FD_148655 | JGI IMG/M metagenome (GOLD analysis project Ga0181596, IMG submission 148655) | Coastal salt marsh microbial communities from the Groves Creek Marsh, Skidaway Island, Georgia - 041402US metaG (spades assembly) | ecosystem: Environmental > Aquatic > Marine > Intertidal zone... | reverse complement strand
TCAAACGCCGAATCATGATGGGGACTTACACCCTTTCAGCGGGTTACATAGATGCTTACTACGTGAAAGCACTCAAAGTTCGCCGATTGATTCGCGCTGATTATGATAAAGCGTTCGAAGAGGTTGATTTCATTGCTTCACCCGCCTGCCCGACCCCTGCATTCAAGATTGGCGAACTGATTGACGATCCGCTGGCCATGTATCTCTCGGACATGTTCACCCTGGGAGCAAATCTTGCCGGCATTCCGGGAATCAGCATCCCCGCCGGTATTAGCAGTGAAGGCTTGCCAATCGGGTTGCAACTGTTGGGGCCTCCCTTGGAAGAAGCCCGACTATTAAGAGCGGCTAGAATGTTCGAACAAACAACCGACTGGCATCAAAAGATCCCCGAACTGGCTGCTCAATAATGCAGACCGTTAGGCAATTCCGCCCACTTCAGGAAGTTAGCGATGGACTACAAAATCGTCATCGGACTGGAAGTCCATGTTCAATTATTGACGCAAACAAAATTGTTCACCGCCTGCACGACAGCTTTCAATCCTGACGCACCCAATACGCAGACTCAGCCGCTTTGTATCGCCCTGCCCGGCACATTGCCGGTTCTCAACCGCCACGCCTATGAACTGGCGGTGAAGGCGGCGTTGGGGCTTAATTGTTCGATAGCAAAATTCACAAAATGGGATCGCAAGCAATATTTCTATCCCGACTTACCCAAAGGCTACCAGATCAGTCAGTTCGATATGCCGATGAGTTACGACGGTTGGCTCGAAGTCGATGATTCCGACGGGAATAAGAAAAAGATTCGAATTCTGCGAGCCCATCTCGAAGAAGATGCCGGAAAGAACATCCACGATGAAAGCGGGCGTGGTGAAGATAGCAAAGTAGACTTAAACCGCGCGGGAACTCCACTGCTGGAAATCGTTTCCGAACCGGATCTCAATTCTGCTGCGGAAGCACGACAGTATCTCGATGGGTTGCGATTGATTATGCAATATCTGGAAGTTTCCGACTGCAACATGCAGGAAGGTTCACTTCGCTGTGATGCCAACATCAATCTGCACATCACTCAAGAGAATGGTGAGATAGCACCCACTCCATTGGTTGAAGTAAAGAATCTGAACAGTTTCCGAAATGTCGAAGCGGCAATTGAGTATGAGGTAGAGCGACAACTGGAAGAGTTTCAGTTGACTGGACGCAAGTGGGGTGATCCGGGAGTGATGAAGGAAACTCGTGGCTTCGATGCGAATCGAGGGACCACATTTGCTCAACGCGGAAAAGAAGATGCCGCCGATTATCGCTATTTCCCGGATCCGGACCTGGCTCCGGTGACGATGACCGAGGAGCAGATTGATGCGATTCGTAAGACGATGTGCGAGTTACCAGCAGATCGACGAGAACGGATGCAAACTGTCTATGAACTCTCGGATTACGACTGCGATGTGATCATCAATCACTCACCGCAACTCTCTGACTATTTTGAAGAGACGGCGAAGATTTCCGGTGATGGAAAACAAGCTGCCAACTGGGTCACTCAAGATCTTCTGCGTGAACTGAATGATCGAGAGATTACTCTCGAAGAATTTCCGATTCGTCCAGATGTCCTCGGCGCAATGCTGAAGAAGATTGTCGACGGTGACCTTACTGTGAAAAGTGGACGTGAAGTCTTCGGAATCTTGCTTGCTGAAGGTCTCGACGGGAAAGAGCTTTCTCCTGCCGATGTGGATCGGGTCATCAACGACAAAGGTCTCGCCGTCGTCAAAGATACGGGAGCCATTGAAGCCACGATTCGGGAAGTCCTTGCTCGCGAGCAGAATGCCAAATCAGTCGAAGATCTCAAAGGTGGCAAACAACAGGCAGCCGGACCATTGATTGGTCAAGTGATGAAGGAAGTCAAAGGTGCCGATGCCAAAATGGTCCGAGAAATGATCCTGGAGATTGTCCAGAAATTATGACGGACGAGGATCGCAACAAATGGGACGAAAAGTACGCCGCAAGATCGACCGACTCTTTCCCCATTCCCGACGACTGGTTACTCAAAAGCGTTGAAGGTCTGGTGCCGGGGCGTGCACTCGAACTTGCTTGCGGACTTGGTCAGAACGCGATGGCGTTGGCAGAACTTGGTTGGCAGGTAGACGCGATCGATATCTCGCGCAACGGTTTGGATTTAGCAGCAGCACACGCAGCTTCTCGAAATCTCGATATCAACTGGATCTGTGCTGACTTGGATCACTGGGTTCCCGATGAGCAATATGACCTCATCGTGTTATTTCGATTTCTTGATTGGGAAGCCATTCCGTCGATTGTCAAAAAATGTCTGAAAACTGATGGTCTCTTCTGCTACGAGACATTTTCCCATAGCCAAATGGACCGTGCAGATAATCATTTGAAGAATTCCAAATTCACGATTAAAAACGATGATTTCAGCCGTTATTTCCCATTTTTGTCCATTGAATGCTGCGAATATCGAAAACTCGTCGATCGTGATGTCGCCAGATTTCTCGGAAGAGCCAAGTCGATCTGATTGTATGTACACAAAGAAATGCCCTAGCGACCGTTGAATGAGGAGTATCCCGCTTTTAGAATGAACTCTTCACACAATTCCACTCTTTGATTTCTTCAAGCATCTTCGTAACGGCTTCCCTCTGTTGCCTTTTGAAAGGCGTTGGTATGGCAATTTGCATCGGGCAACTGGCTCATTCAAGCCGACTTTGCGCGATCGTAATTTGCGGATCTTACCTATTCTGTTTTAACGCAGAGGCTCATTCACAAGAGGAACTACCCTCTGAAAAAGTTCCGCCTCCTCCGGTCAATTCCAAATCCGAACCGAAGTCGGTCACCGTTCAAAAAGTTCCCACGACTCCACTCAGTCAACCTCTTGATCTCAGCAAGTTTCCGACGGGTTGGGTGCAGTACACGGCTGATAAAAAAGTCCCAGTGAATCAGGTTTGGAAAGTGACTCCCGCAGGCGAAAATTCGGAAGCAATCCTGATGTGTACCGGAGAGCCTCACGGCTACCTGAGAACTGAGAAAAAATATCAGGACTTTGAATGTACCTTGGAGTGGCGTTTTCCCAATGATCCCAATGGAAACAGCGGCGTTCTGATTCACACCGGGAACGAAGACAAAATCTGGCCCAATTCCATTCAGGTTCAACTTCATGGAGCGACAACCGGCAGCATTTTTCCGTTGGGAAGTGCAATGTCTGCCAATAATCTGCAAGTGCGCGACCTGACGCTCTCTCCTCAACAATGGAATAAGCTGGGGATTAAAAGCCAAAGCGGTCGCATCACTGTTTCCGTCAATGATCGTCTGCTGGGTGAAATTACGGGATGTACGCCCACAGCGGGTAGTATTTCATTGCAGAGCGAAGGGGCGGAAATCCATTTTCGAAAAATTCAGATTCGCGAACTGACTGTGACCGAAACTACCACTGTGACTGGCGATGGTCGTACTGTCATTATTCGCAAGAAGCGTGATGACGATAATGATGACGACGATGGGGAAAACGATTCCTGATCGTTCATGACCCATCCCCATCACATGATCAGATTTGGGGAACCTGTTGAGTTAAACAGTGAAACGCGCCCAATCCCCAAACAATGTCGGTGCAGTCGATGCCGATCACTTCACGAGTGGGAAAGCAGTCCTGTAAGATCTCTTTCGCTTGTTCGTCTCGTTGATGATTGAACGTCGGAACGAGTACAACTTTATTCGCGATATAGAAGTTCGCATAGCTGGCGGGTAACCGTTGGCCGTTATGAATAACGGCAGGTGGCATTGGTAACTCTATAATTTCAAACGGGTGACCTGCCGGGTTCACGAACGACTTCAATCGCTCAAGATTTTCTCTCAATGGTATAAAGTTTTCGTCAGCTTCATCAGATTCCACCGCCGTAACAATTTTGTTGGAAGCAACGAACCGTGTGATGTCGTCGATGTGTCCATCGGTATCATCGCCGACAATCCCTTCTCCCAGCCAGTAAACAGTCTCCACTCCTAACATCTGTTCCAAGCGATTTTCGATTTGTTCGCGAGTCAGGTGTGGATTACGGTTGGGATTCAACAGGCACGATTCGGTGGTGAGGAGTAACCCTTCCCCATTGACATCAATCGATCCACCTTCGAGAATCATTCCTCCTTCGTGAAGAGGAATCTGTAATTCAGTTGCCATCTGTTTGGGAATCGTTTGATCAAGATTGAAGTGCGGATACTTCTTCCCCCAGGCGTTGTACTCCCAGTTCACGGCTACTAATGGTGCAGTCGCCAGAGCGTTCTTGGTGATGATCGCTCCATGATCTCGACACCAGGCATCGTTTGTCGGAAACTCGTGAAATACGATTACGCCGTCCGCAACGGCTTCCCGCAGGTATTTTTGAGCCTGTTTCCTCATCTCGGAATCGTTCACATTGATGTGAACGATCTCGGAACGTGACAAAGCCGCCACCATCTCAGCATATTGGGGCCACACCTTTTCAATTTTACCGGGCCAACTTTTCTCATTATGAGGCCAGCTCAACCAAGTTGCTTGATGCGGTTCCCATTCTGCCGGCATTCGATAGCCAAGATCTCTCAAGGATTCACTCATCTATGAACCGTTTCGTAATATCGGAATACGCATCAATGCGCCGATCTCGAAGGAAGGGCCAATGGGTGCGACTGACGTCAGACTGGTCGCGATTGATTTCCGCGATCAAGACTTCTTCCTGATCAACCGAGCCTCGTACCAGGATCTGGCCGGTGGGATCAGCCACAAAACTTTGTCCCCAAAATTCAATTCCACCTTCCTCCTCCCCCTCATGCCCAATCCGATTCACCGAGACCACATAACATCCATTCGCGACAGCATGAGATCTCTGGATCAGCTCCCAACTTTCGTGCTGGGCCTCTCCAAATTCTGCTTTTTCTGAAGGATGCCAGCCGATGGCGGTTGGATAAAATAATACTTCCGCTCCACGCAACGCCGTCAAACGAGCCGCTTCGGGATACCACTGATCCCAACAGATGAGAGTTCCCAGTTTTCCGAATTCCGTATCAAATGATTTGAACCCCAAGTCGCCGGGAGTGAAATAAAACTTCTCATAAAAAAGAGGGTCGTCGGGAATGTGCATCTTTCGATACTTGCCGAGATATTCACCGTGGTTATCGAGCATTGCGACTGTGTTGTGATAGAGCCCTTCCGCGCGTTTCTCGAAGAGACTGGCGATCAACACAACTCCTAACTCTTTGGCCAGAGGTGCCAGTGCTTGGGTGGAAGGGCCGGGAATAGGCTCCGCCAGATCAAAGTGTCGATGGTCTTCGGTCTGACAAAAATAGAGAGAGCCGAACAATTCGGGCAGGCAGACAATCTGGGCTCCTTTGTCTGCCGCTTCCCTTGTTAATTCGATGGCACGATGGAGATTTCGTTCGGTGTCAGAGGTACACCTCATCTGCACCAAACCAATTTTGATACGCCGAGAAGACGACATCACATTCCTTTCAATGGTCACGCAATTCTTTCTACTCTGTAATTATCATACCGAACACCCCTGAGGAAAAGGAGTTAGAGAGATTGCAAACTTGAAATCGTCTGCGATCATCATGCTGAATTTGCTTGTGTCGGAGCGTTGATCTCGATATTCTAATTAATCGTAAAGTCTGAAGGATTCCGAAGTTCTGGTGACGGAACACCCATCGATGTCAGAAGTCTCAATGTTGCAGGAAATCTGGACCGAATATCGCACCGACATCGATGCGGCATTGGAATTGTACTTGGATCTCGGACCAAATTGCCCTGAGAAACTCCAGGAAGCGATGCAGTACTCGCTGATGGCGGGTGGAAAACGATTGAGACCAGTTCTGGTACTGCTTGCCTGTGAAGCATGCGGGGGAAAAGCGGTTGACGCCCTTCCGGCAGCATGTGCGATTGAGATGATCCACACTTATTCGTTGATCCACGATGATCTTCCCGCCATGGACGATGATGATCTTCGCCGCGGCAAACCTACCAATCATAAACAATTTGGTGAAGCGATGGCTGTTCTGGCAGGCGATGCTTTACTTACGTTGGCTTTTCAGATTATCGCACAAGATGTTCAGCCGCAAGATGTTGCAGCGGCTTGCTGTGCAGATTTAGCCGGTGCTGCCGGTGCTGCCGGCATGGTTGCTGGTCAGGTTGCCGATTTGGAGGCAGAAGACTCGGGGATCAAAGATATTCAACATCTGGAAGGAATTCACCGTAGGAAGACGGGAAGACTTCTGAGTTGTGCCCTCTCATTGGGAGCTCGGATCGCGAAAGCGGACTGGGAATTGCGAAATCATCTTGTTGAGTATGGTAAGTCTGTTGGATTAGCCTTCCAAATTGCGGATGATTTACTAGACGTTTCGGGTGATTCCGAGACAATCGGGAAGCAGACACAAAAGGACGCCGGTCACGGTAAGCTCACTTACCCCGCATTATTGGGGATTGAGGAAAGCCGCGATAAGGCAAAACAATTGATACAGGATGCTCACGCACGATTGAAGCCACTGGGTGAACGGGGCCAGCGTCTGGCCGCCCTTGCAGACTTCATTATCGACCGTGATCATTGAATTGTGAGATTCGTATGACATTCAAACACCTCCCGCAAATTAGTTCTCCTCGTGATCTGGAAGGCTACTCTGACTCTCAGTTAGAGGAAGTCGCTTCTGAGATGCGAGAGGCTCTATGTAATATTGTCTCGGATCGCTCCGCCCATTTTGCCAGCAATCTTGGCGTTGTCGAACTCTGTCTTGCTTTGCATTTGACATTCGATTTCACCAAAGATCGTTTGATCTGGGATACCGGCCACCAAATCTACCCTCACAAATTAATCACCGGTCGATTCGACGAAATTCAGTCGATTCGCAACAAGGGTGGATTGATGGGTTATCCCAACCCTCAAGAAAGTGAATACGACTTGTTTGTGACCGGGCACGCTGGCTCCAGTGTCTCGACAGTTTTGGGACTCAAAGCAGGGGATGACATTGTGCATCCCGACGAAGGACGCAAAGCGGTCGCCGTCATTGGTGATGGTGCGCTTCCCTCAGGCGTCGTCTTTGAGGCGTTCAATAACGCCGCCGGTCTCAACAAAGACATGTTGGTCATTCTGAACGACAACAAGATGGGGATTTGTCCCCGCGTGGGTGGATTGGCCGAATACCTCGACAAAGCGCGAACCGCTCCCTTCTACAATGGACTGAAAAAAGATATCTCCTGGTTGCTCAACAAAGTCCCCCTTGTGGGCGAACCAGTCGAGAATGTGCTTTCCAATTTCAAAGATGCCCTCAAAGGATTTCTGCATGGCGGGATGCTCTTTGAAGAACTCGGCTTCCGCTACATTGGGCCGGTGGATGGTCATGATCTGAAAGCTCTTCGTCGTTATCTGGAAATGGTGAAAGAGATCGAAGGCCCGGTCTTGCTTCACGTGTTGACAGAAAAGGGACATGGATTTCAACCTGCGTGTGAAGACCCGGTGCAATTCCATGCTCCCCCTCCTTTCGCGCGGAACGAAGAAAACGAAATCGTTGAGATCAAGAAAAGTCAATCGCGGGCCTATACCCATGCCATCGCCGATTCCATCTATGATGTGATGTCTCGCAACAACAAGGTGGCCGTCATGACGGCTGCAATGTGTGCTGGTAATGGTTTACAGAAGATCCGTGCCGATTTCGTAGATCGATTTTTCGATGTGGGAATCTGCGAAGGTCATGCAGTCGCCTTCGCGGGTGGAATGGCCAAAGCGGGCGGAGTTCCCATCGTCGATATTTACAGTACATTTCTGCAACGTAGTTTTGACCATATCTTTCAGGAAGTGGCTCTCCAAAACTTACCAGTTGTCTTCTGTCTGGATCGAGCTGGATTATGTGGCCCTGATGGACCGACCCATCACGGAGTCTTCGACCTCTCTTACATGCGGGTCTTCCCGAACATGACGATCATGGCTCCTGGAGATGAACAGGATGTGGCACCGATGCTCGATTTTGCCATCGAGCACGGTGCGCCGATCTCGATGCGATACCCCAAGACAAATCTTGAAAAGGTGACTCGGGAGGAATCTCCCATCGAATATGGGAAGGCCGAGGTCTATTCATTCGGAGAAGATGGAAACTTTCTGGCCATTGGTGCGATGTTCCCTCGCTGTGTCCTGGCTGCTGAAAAGCTAAAAGAACAAGGCCTTGATGTCGGCGTCGTGAACGCTCGCTTCGTCAAGCCTCTCGATAGTCAAGTCGTAAAGAGAGCATTGGAACACGACCGCTTTCTGATCACGGTTGAAGAAAACACGTTGCAAGGCGGATTTGGTTCGGCTGTGCTCGAAGAGATTGCTCAAATGGGGCTCAACAGTCAACGTGTCCGATGTGTCGGAATTCCCGATCAGTTCGTGGAACATGGTGATCGCGAAGAATTACTTGCCGATCTTGGAATGGACGTCGATGGACTGGTCGCGACGGCACAATCAATCGCCGAACGAGATGAGTCTCTCATCTAGCGTTTGAATGTTAACCGTGATTGGCTCAGGGTATTCCACAAGCCAGTTCCAATCCCAGTTGGCATCCCTTTAAGTAGTTTTCGATGACAACGACCTCATTGACTGTGTGGACGTTTTTCTCGCCACAACCTAATGTCACAGTCGGTAGACCTCTGCCCGAGAGGAAGTTTGCATCCAGCCCGCCGTTTCCTACGACAAGAGTCGGTTTTAGTCCCAGTGATTCAATCGCCTGTTCGGCGGATTGGACAACGGGCTCTTGCCTGTCGAGTAAAAAGGCTGGGTATTTCAAATCCCATTCAAAATCGATGGATCCTTTTTTGCCCGCAACATTTTTCATTTTCTTTGCGGCTCGGACGAATGCTTTTTCAACCTCTTTCAAGATCTTCTGTCGAAAAGATTCCACGTGACTTCTAACCTCGCCGTGAATGACACAGCAATCGGTGACCACATTAGTTGCGTCCCCTCCCTGGATGATTCCCAGATTGCAGGTTCCTCGTTGTTTTCCTTTGACGACCAGTCCATGCCAGCCGTTATCGATCAGGTCTGCGATTGCGATTGAGGCGGTCCCAATTGCAGAGACACCATCCTCTGGATGAACGCCTGCGTGAGAAGCGATGCCGTTCACAGTGATTTTTACATTATAGGCTCCAGTGGCTCCGATACAGATTTCATCGGCAGCTCCTCCATCCCAATTGTAACAAAGCTTTGGTTGTCCCAGGTCTCGGAGACTCACATGGCGGGCTCCCACCAACCCAACTTCTTCTTGTACGGGCCAATAGAATGTCAGCGGGGGATGTGGGAGTTTTTTTTTGAGAATCGTGAGTAATGTATTCAGGACTACTGAAGCCCCAGCTCGGTCATCACCTCCCAATGCGGTCTGAGAGTCTTTGGGGCGTATGACATCGCCATCTCGAATCGGACGTGCACCCTCGCAAAGAGGGACTGTGTCAATGTGGGCCATGAGCATCCGCCGAGGAGCACGAAATGTTCCCGGCAACTTAATGATCAAGTTACCACAATTCCCGCCGTACGGACTCTTCTTATAAACTTTGTCTTCTTTAATCTGAGAACTCGTCACGCCGGCAGCCTTCGCTTTTTCACAAATCAAATCGGCAATGGCGCGTTCTTCACCGCTCTTTCCCGGCACAGCCAGCAGATCCATCAACAGAGACAATGCCGTCTTTTCGTTGAATTCCGAATTCATCGTAGTTTTCTCCACAGTCAGTGATTTGTGAAATCAAACGAATTAACTCATACCAGGCGCATTAAAATGGGAGGAGCGAATCTCGCTTCCTCCCGATCATGTCTCTCAATTATGAGCCCGCGTCACTTGACGGTATAAGTCCCTTTTTTGGAGTCCAGCACAAACTCTTCTGTGTGATATAGGCATTGGTAAAGAACATTTTTGAAGTTCTTGCTTTTGCTCTTGTAACCTGCCTTTTTCACAGCATCCATGACCTCTTGTAAAGATAATCCCTTTTTAGTGTTCTTCAACGCTTCTCGCACATAATCTTTAAGAGGCTTGGAGTTCTTGGCGCGACGGCGACGAACGGTCTTCTTTTTGCCTGTAGAACCACTACCGGCAGGTCGGCCTCGTCGTCCACTCCCCTTGCCTTTTCCTTCCAATACAGCAATCTCTTGCGTCACACCATCAAGGTCTTTTTGTAAGGAGGACTGTTTTTTCTTGAGCTCATCGAGGCGTTTCTTTTGATCTCGTAACATTGCTTCGAGTTCAGCCAACGACATGTTGGATGCTTTTGCCATAATTGGATGTCCTTATAAATTCATTTTGGGAGATGAAACTATTGTGAGATGAATGTCGGGAATCACAAAATATCTCTTTATAAGAACACAATAGTCGGCGTTATAAAGACTTTCAACTCACCAGCAGTGATGTTGACGTTTCTAAATGGGATCATATATTGAGTCGAGATATATGCGTATAGTTGAGTTGGCCATCTCAGCATCTCTTTAGCGATTGAATTGCAACCATTTCTTAAAGAGGCTGGCCACAAACGGAGTGAGCCGAGTTCGACTGTACTGATCACCCAGTTTACGAATGGCCTCGGATTGTGTTGGATAGGGGTGAATCGTGCTCCCGATTCCCCCTAAGCCAATCCCATGATTCATGGCAAGGGTGATTTCGGAAATCAAATCGCCTGCATGTGCTGCGACGATCGTCGCTCCCAGGATCTTGTCTTTCCCTCGTTTTACATGGATTTTTACAAACCCTTCCGTCTCACCGTCCAGAATCGCACGATCAACACCGGACAAATCTTGCTGATACGTATCGATTTGGATTCTCTGTTCGTGCGCTTCCTGCTCGCTCAATCCAACATGAGCGATTTCGGGTTCGGTGTATGTGCACCAGGGAATCACTAAGGAACTGGCTTTTGTTCGTCCTAAAAAGAGTGAATTTCGAATGACAATTCGAGCAAGAAAATCGGCTGTGTGCGTAAACTTATAAGGAAAGCAGATATCTCCGGCGGCGTAGATCTTCTTATTTGTTGTTTGCAGATAATCGTTGACTGTGACCCCATTCCGCTCATGATAATCGACCCCTACCTTTTCCAGATTCATGCCCTCAATATTTGGTTGCCGTCCGATACTCAAGAGCACTTCGTCGAAACTTTCTTCGCGAGTCTCTCCGTTGATTTCATAAATGATCGTTTTTTCTGTTCCAGTTTGCTTTAACTCTTTGACTGTTGACGAAAGGCGTAGCTGGACTCCATCCCGAATTAATGAGTTTTGGAGAATCTCTGCGGCTGATGCGTCTTCGCGACTCAAGATGTGGTCGGCCTTTTCCAATAGAGTCACTTCAGAACCAAAACGTGCAAATGTTTGTGCCAATTCCGCCCCAATCGGACCTCCACCGATCACGCCCATTCGTGGAGGTAGTTCGGTCAGTGAGAAGATATTTTCATTCGTGAGGTAATTCACTTGATCGATGCCCGGTATCGGGATTTGTGCAGCGCGGGCTCCTGTCGCTATGACTGCTTTCTGGAAGTTCAATTTGGTTCCAGCCACATCAATCGTGTTCGAATCTGCAAAGCTCCCCTGTCCCAAAAAAACATCCACTCCCAGATCTGTGAATCGCTGTGCAGAATCGTGATGGCTGATTTTGGCACGCAGTTTTCTCATACGTTCCATGGCCGATGAGAAGTCGAGAGTCGGTTCTCCATTCAAGCGAACTCCAAATTTGTCAGAGCGTTCTACATGAGCAAACGCTTTCGCGGCTGAGATCATCCCTTTTGAGGGGACACAGCCGTAATTCAAACAATCGCCCCCCATTAATGATTTCTCGATCAGAGCGACTTTGGCTCCCATCCCCGCAGCACCGACCGCGCATACGAGTCCCGCCGTCCCTGCTCCAATAACGACCAGGTTATACCGCCCTTCAGGAACAGGATTCTTCCAGTCAGATGGATGAACCTGATTCAACAGTTCAAGATTGTATTTGTCTTGAGGTTCCACAGTGATTTCAGACACGGCTATACCTTTACTCTGCATTTGAATCGTTCGATTGTATGGGTGTCTTGCGATAGAACTTCATAAAGAATTTCAAAGCGACCGGGAACAATCCCAAGGCAATCAGGGCCAAGAACAAATTTGCGAGATTTAATTCGCTTCCCGAGTTCGTCAGTAGTCCACTCACGCCATGTTCTGCAATAACAGCTTGAATAGTGGCGATCTCTGGAAAACTACTCCCAGCATAAGTGAAAACCGCTGTTCCCGGTAACATTCCCAACTGACTCACCCACCAGAAAGTCGCCGTGCGGATGGGCGTGAGTCCCATCACCAAATTGATTACAAAAAATGGAACAGCGGGAATCAGTCGCAAGGTGAACAGGTACGCCGCCCCTTCTTTTTTGAGAGATTCATTGAATATTATAAGCCGATTTCCAAACTGATTCTGGATTGAGTCTCTCAGAAAATAGCGACTGATGAGAAAGGCGAATGTTGCGCCGGTCGTCGAAGCAAAGCTGACAAGTACAAGAGCGGGAAGAAAGCCAAAAAACCACCCGAACAATATCGTCAACACAGCAGCGCCGGGCAGTGACAATCCAGTGACACCTACGTAAATCAGAAAAGCCACTCCAAACACAGCCATGGGGTGATCGGTACGATATTGTTCGGCCCGACTCTCTTGGAGGGCGAGGAGTTCAAGAATCTCCGCGCTACCATACAGTCGAGAGAGAAATAAGATGCCACCAATGAAAATCGCCGCAACCAACAATCGAACCCGCAAGTTCGGAGATGGCTTTGTTTTGCTCATCTCTTCTTGTGAGTCAGGTGGTTGCTCGGACATTCGTTCCTCGTAGCGTCTACAAATTAATCATCTCTATTCAAGCAATGCATTGAGAAGTATAGCAACCAAGCTGGCTCTATCCGTACAATGCTTCACAAATAAGACATCTTTAAGGAACTCTTTGTCGTGGACGTTCAAAGCTCATCTTGCGAGTGATTTTTGAGATGGAACTCTGCAACCACAAGGCGATGATCGGAATGAGGAGTCGACTGATATCTGGAAGACCGTGTTTCGCCTCTTGGTAGCCAAATCTGATCGAGGCAAAGAACTGGCACAGGTGCGGGCCAAGTGACTTGATACCCTTCACCGGCCACCTCGAAGCTATGTTCCAGCTTCTCACGGAATCCGTCAAAGAACACGGAATCAGGAGGTGTATTGAAATCTCCCATCAGGCAAATCGGCTTCTCCGTTTTTGCTTCAATGACTTGAGAGAGAGCAGAAAACGCCGGGCCGCGAGGCATGAAGGGATAGGCATAAATGTCTGTCAAGATGATATCGAGTTCTGCTCCATCAAGTAGTCGTGCACGGACCACGCCATACGCACCGTGATCTTTCAGCAACCCACGTTCGTGAGACAGGATTTCTCCTCGGACAAGAACGAAGCCGTGGCCCACAAATTGAATCGCATGATCCGGGAACGCATCATTCAGCCAGTCTTGTTGGGCTCGAAAACCGTGTCCCACTTCCACCATTCCGATAATATCAGGATCGTGCTGTTGGATTTCTTCGATAAGTGTCGGCCACCCTGCTTTGGCGTAACTGACGTTCCAGAACAGCACTTTGCGAGGCACTTCGTTTTCGGTCATTGAGCGGGAGGTAAAGTGTTGGTAAGACTCCCAATGCCACCAACCCACCATGACCAAGCTGACGACAGCCAACATGATCGCCCAGCGTCGTTCTTTTAGTAAGCATTGCCGGAGACTAAGAATCAATGCAGCTAACGATAAGAGAATGGGAGGTGACGCGTAATAAAATAGTGAGAGGTGTGGGATTGTGTCTTTGATCGTCAGGCGCAGGAGCGTGCCAACGATTAACTGAAACCCACAGCCGATGAGCACGCAGTGTCCCAGAAATCTGACGAGTGAGAAGAGATATCCTCGGCAACTTCCCAGACAACCAATTTTCTGAGCGTCATTCCCTTCGGAACTCGTCGCATCGCCTGGCCCGGTGGCAGCAATCGAGTCCTTCTCCAATTCGACATTATCAGAAGGGGGCACCTCGGTCACGTCAGGCAATCACTTCCTCGACCACTCGACCATGCACGTCGGTCAGACGAAAGTCGCGACCGGCATATCGATAGGTGAACTTCTCGTGGTCAAACCCCATGAGCTTCATGATTGTCGCTTGTAAGTCATGAACATGGACTTTGTTTTCCACGGCTCGGAATCCGAATTCGTCCGTCGCACCATGTACATAGCCACCTTTCACTCCCCCGCCGGCCATCCAGGTTGTGTAACCCCAATGGTTATGGTCTCGGCCGTTAATCTTACCCGCGTTCGAGCCTTTCTTGGGCATCTCGACAACCGGCGTGCGTCCAAACTCGCCCCCCCAGATCACCAATGTTTCATCCAGCAACCCACGCTGTTTCAAATCTTTGAGAAGAGCGCCGATGGCTTGATCGCATTGATTGGCAAGTTGCTGATGCCGTTTTTCAATGTCGTCATGATTGTCCCAAGGTTGACCCGCTCCATGCCAGACTTGAACAAATCGCACTCCGCGTTCGACAAGTCGACGGGCAATCAATATCTGTCGTGCCTGCACACCAGAACCGTACATGTCGAGAATGTGTTTTGGCTCGTTGGAGACATCAAATGCATCCGCTGCTTCAATTTGCATCCGATAAGCCAATTCGTAGGATTGAATACGCGCTTCCAGTCCCGAGTCTGTCCCACTTCGTTCGAGATGTTGCTCGTTGAGAGTTTGCAATAGATTGAGTTGCCGTCGCTGTTGATCGCGTGGCATCCGTTTGTTTTTGATATTGTTGATCAGTTTTTCAATATCATCGTGCTGGGTATCAATATGGGTTCCTTGGTAGATTCCCGGTAAGAATCCCGCCTGCCAGTTTTGTGATTCTTGAATCGGATAGCCGCCGGGACACATCACGACAAATGAGGGAAGATTTTGATTCTCGGTCCCCAATCCGTATGTCAACCAAGATCCCATACTCGGGCGAACCAGGCGAGCATCACCGCAGTTTAGAAGTAACAGTGAAGGCTCGTGATTCGGCACATCTGCGTGCATCGATCGAATCACTGATATCTCATCAATTGACTCTGCGGTGTGCTTGAAAAGATCGCTGACAGCAATGCCGCTTTCGCCGTAATTACGAAACTTGAAGGGAGATTTGAACGCGGCTCCCGTGGGGCGTTCGGTTCGTAGATTGGGAATGGGGAGTTTTTTACCATGATACTTATCCAACATCGGCTTGGGATCGAAAGTATCAACGTGGCTGGGGCCGCCGTTCATAAACAGATGAATGACGTGCTTGGCTTTGGCAGGAAAATGCCCTCCCTTGGGAGAGAGTGGATTTTTTATCGCCGCTTGCAGCGTGTTCTGGACAGAACCGGTCTCCGCCAGCATCTGCGAAAACATGAGTCCGCCCATGCCGAGACCACAGCGCTGTAATAGTTCTCGACGTGGTAAAGAAGAGTCAGGGTTCACTGTGTACATAACTAATCAGTCGATAAATTGGAATTCGTTGGAGAGTAATAGAACCTGCGACAATTGCGCCCAAAGATCGAGAGGAGCGGGGGCGGGCCCAGCGAACTCCTCTTTGGCGACTGATGACTTGCGTCCCGTTCCATCAGACCTGGTAAAGAGTATTTCCACCGGCCATTGGAAGGAATCGTGCGAGAGGTTGCCTTTGAGATCGGTGACAAAATCGATTGTTTGACCGGCCGAGACGGTGATGTTTTGGAGGTTGGTCGCTTGCTGTCGATTATGAACCTCCCAAACTCCTTTTTGATCTTTCCCGGAGACCAGAATTCGACCACGTACGCCGTCCCCTTGATCGGTGAGATGTTGGATTGACGCTTTGATGTTCACTTTGCCATCCGCGGGGACGATCCAACGCCGTACAACGGCATGCATGAGATCATTACCAACATGTCCTCCGGTATTGTTGAGCATGGCCCAGCCCAACTTGTCATCGGGAAGCTGTGCTCCCCCCTGCCAGGCACTGCCGGTGAAGTGTGGTAGTACGGTAAAGGAAAGCAGCATTCCGGCATCTGGTGTGACGTGACCATAGCCATACTCCCAACGGCTCTCGTTTACGGTGACAGGAGCTTGAGGCTCTGTGCTGCTGTTGAGATATGCCTTTGCGAGCTGGAGTTCGCTCTGGGATGGTTCTCGTTGTAAAACTCTTCGGTAGAGTTCACGAATACGGACAGAAATTTCAGATTTAGGCAGTGATTTTTCAATCGCTTCCGCCTGCTCCATCACGAACGGCGAGTTCAATAGAAATAATGCCTGTTGAGGAACATTCGTTTCGTACCGTTGGGGAGAGTGAGTGTCGGGCCCCGCAAAATCAAACGTACGAAATAAGCCGGGGAGATTTTGTCGATCGATGAAAGCATATACTGTTCGGCGTGTTGGATACGGCTCTTCGGTGATGTTGACCGATTGACCACCCAGAGTGCCATCAAGTCGCCCAGAAACTGCCAACATGCTGTCTCGCAAGACTTCAAAATCAACGCGGCGTCGATTCATGTGTGAAATCAGTCTGTTTTCCGGGTCTCGTTCGGCAATTTCAGGAGAAACCCCCGACTGTTGTTGGTAAGTCTTTGAAGAAACAATTTTACGAATCAGACTTTTCGTTGACCAGTTTTCTTCGACTAAGCTGGATGCCAGCCAGTCGAGTAGTTCGGGATGTGTGGGAGGATCGCTTCGCACTCCGAAGTCACTGGGAGTACGGGCAAGATGATGGCCGATCAGGTGTCCCCAGATTCGATTTGCCCAAACGCGAGCTGTCAGCGGATTCTCTTTTGAGGCAATCTTTTTCGCCATCTCCAGTCGACCGCTGCCATTTTGAAACGGTTCACGAGCTTCTCTCTCAACGACTTCTAGAAACTGTCGAGGAACTTTGTCACCACGACTTCCGGGAGAGCCTCTTAAGAAGACAACAGGCTGAAACAGCTTTTCTTTATCGACCATCCGCAATGTGGAGGGGGCATCTTTGGGTTCTTGTGAGCTGGCAAAAACACCATATAACGAATAGTAATCTGCCGTCGGGACGGGATCGTATTTATGATCGTGACAACGTGCGCAGGCTACTGTCAGTCCCATCAATCCGCGAGTCACCACATCGATCCGGTCATCAATAATGTCGTGGGAGTTATTGAGGAAACGTCGCCCCAATGTCAGAAAACCCATGGCGTGCAAATCGTTCTCATTTTCCGAGGCTTGATCGGCGGCGATTTGCTTCACAAGGAATTGATCGTATGGCAAATCTTCATTGATGGCATTGATGACCCATTCTCGGTACTTCCAGGCGTCAGGATAATTTCGGTCCTCTTGGAAAACATACCCTTTAGTGTCTGCATAGCGAGAGATGTCCAACCAGTGCCGCGCCCAGCGTTCACCAAAATGCGGTGACGCCAGATAACCATCAATCAAGCGAGCATAGGCATCGGGAGAGGTATCATTCTCGAAGGCGTGAATCTCGTCGATGGTGGGAGGCAATCCGAGTAAATCAAATTTCAATCGACGTAACAATGTTTCGCGGTCAGTCGGTTCGCTAGGTGATAGTTGGTGTTCCTGGAGCTTGTGCAGAACAAATCGATCGACATCGTTCACCGGCCACTGAGAGTTGGTTATTGGGGGTGGTTGTGGTTTCGAGACCGGTTGATACGCCCAATGTGATTTCCAGTCGATCTCATGCTTTTCTGCATTCAGGTTCGGCAGATCAGAAGCAGGCCAAGGAGCTCCCATCGCAATCCAGGTTTTGAAATCGGTCAGAATAGAGTCTGCCAACTTGCTGTCGGGAGGCATTTGAGTATCCAGTGGGTCATGCTGTAATACCGCCCACAGACGACTTTCATCGACCTTTCCGGGTGTCAGAACACTGCCGGTTTCTCCTCCTTTGATCAGGAATTGTCGGTGATCGACACGCAAGCCAGCTTGCTGTTTTTGGGGACCATGGCACTCATAGCAAGATTCGGCCAAGACGGGCCGGATTTTCGTTTCAAAGAACTTTTCCTGCTCTGGTGTGATTGGTGGCGTTTCCGCAAATGCGGAGCTCGCGCTCAGGCATAAAATGGAAGCTGCGAATAATAGGTAAATTCGAGACATAAGGCGGGAGGATTCGATGATAAAATCATGTGGAAGGCAGGACGAGGCGTGTGTCTGCCTCGTACCTCTATTATAGTTGGTATCGGGTCAGGAAAACAGACTCTCTGAGTAGAACCGAAAAATCTCGGATTTTGCGGTCTGGAGGAGTGCTTTCTTGTTCCTCAAGCTGATGGAAATATGAACAAGTCGTTTTTTTAGAATGCATTACGCCAAATCGCATTTGGCCGACAAAGAATCAACATGAAACGCAGTATCTCAATTATCTTACTGGGCTTAGCCTTATCTTCTTCCGCGGAAGCAGGACTTTCACCTCACAATGTGGCGGTCATTGTGAACGAAGATAGCTGGACTTCCAAAGCGGTTGCTAATGAGTACATACGCTTGCGGAACATTCCCCCGGCAAATGTCATTTATTTGAACGATATTCCCGACACTTGGGCAATCGATGTCGAAGAGTTTCGTCAACGGATTCTCAAACCGATTGTTTTGACGATCTCCGAAAGGGGAATCGCCAATCAAATCGAGTGCATTACCTATTCGGCTGACTTCCCCTGGCAGATTGGATTGAAATCAGACATCGATAAGACTCCCGGTCAGAAGCCTCCGCACTATCTGACTCCCTATGGATCGCTCACCGGGATGACCTATCTTGTCGAATATGTGTTTCGTGAAGATATCAATTACCTGCAACTCAGTTCGAATGCTTACTTCCGTAAGCGAGTTCAAGCAGGTGGGCCATTCCTCCCCAACGACAGCGAGAAGATTCAATATCGCGAAGCGATTAAGATGATGGATGAAAGTCAGTGGAAAGATGCGCAAAAGGTCTTAGAGCGTCTGTTAGATACTCATGATCATGTGGGTGTGCTTTGGTATCACTATGCTCGTTGTTTGACGGAGAATGAAAAATATCTCGATGGCTTGAAGGCTCTGGAAAAGGCGGTCGCAAATGGATACTTGCAAGCGGATCAAGCGGAAAATGAAGAGTCGCTTCGTCCCTTACGATCAACGGAAGGTTTTCGTGACTTGCTGAACAAGATGCGAAACCCCGAATTTGAAACAGAAGATGCGTACGCCTTTTCCCATCAAACCTCTTACGACGTACCCTTCACCAAAAAACCAGTCCACTACATGATGTCAACGATGTTGGGTGTGACTGTCGGACGAGGAAATTCGGTCTCCGAGATCCTGGAATGTCTGAGAAACAGTGCCAAAGCGGATGACACTCTGCCGGCGGCGTCGTTCTACTTTTCCAAAACCAAAGATATTCGATCCACAACACGCGATGGCTGGTTTGATGCGGCGGTGGCAAAACTGAGAGAGTCGGGCCGTCATGCTTTGATCATCAAGGATGATGTGCCGAAGTTTCGACGTGATATCGGTGGATTAATGAATGGCACACCCGCATTCGACTGGTCCCAGTCGCAATCCAAAATTATACCGGGCGCAATCTGCGAACATCTGACGAGTTTCGGCGGAATGATGAACGATGATGCGACTCAAACTCCGATCAGCGAATGGATTCGTTACGGAGCATCCGGGACCAGTGGAACTGTTTATGAACCTTTCGCATTACAGCCGAAATTTCCCACAGCGTTTCTGCATGTCTACTACTCGCGTGGCTATTCCCTGGCGGAATCGTTTTATCTGTCCGTGCAATCTCCCTATCAATTATTGATTCTGGGTGATCCATTGTGTCAACCGTGGGCCACGGAACCTCGTTTTGAACTCGAATTCAAGCCGGGGCAAGAGATTGGGACTTCTGTTCCGTTACTCACGCAGCCGAAAGACAACATCGATCGATTTGCAGTCTTGGTTGATGGAGTCGAGCAATCGAGTTCGATTCCGGGAGTCCGTGATTTCTTAAGAATCAATGGCCTGAGCGATGGTGTTCATGAATTGACTGTTGTTGCAACCGCGAAGGCCCAGCCACAAACCGATGGGCGAAAAACTGTCCCGTTCACCATCAAGCGTTATGGGAAGAGCGTGGAACTCTCGTTGCAAGCTAACGAGAATGATGCGTGCTGTAGTTTGGGAGAAAAAGTCACTCTGAAGGCTCAGTGTGCAGATGCTGAAAAAATCAATGTCTACCAGTCGTCCAGATTGCTCGGTTCCATCGAAGGGTCAGAGGGAGAGCTAGAGGTCGTCGCAGACATCATCGGACTGGGTGATGTTCAACTATTTGCAGTTGGTGAGGGAGACGGATGGAGCGTGCGTTCGAGTCCATTGTCGGTGAAAATTGCACCTCCTCCGCTGCGAAAAGCGATGGGCCCGGCACGAGGCTTACCGTTAAAACCGGGGGTTTTGCTGACAACAAAAACGGGAAAGGTTGAACTTCAAAACACGCGCAATACCGACTGGATGCAAGCGAACGGGCTGAAAATGGATGATACGTTTGAACTCTCCGGTTACCACGATGCCACTCAAGAAGACCTTTATCAATTGGAGGTAAGCTCCGGCTTTGAACTCGAAGTCACTCTCAACGGTGTCCCCGTCGAACTACCTCCCTCCGATCAGGTGTTTCGCTGCGTGCCGTTGTCTCTCGATAAAGGCCGTCATCACATCACCGTCAAAGGGACCATGATTCATAACGGCGATCTGAAAGTCCATTTTGGCAATCAGGGGCGTCCGGTGATGGGTGATCAACTCTTCCAAATTCGTCGCTAGTGCGTGACTAAGAGAGTTTGGTTTTAATTTTTGGCATCAGGCTCGAGAGCCCTCCATCCACCGAAAATACCTGCCCGCTTACCCAGCTATTTTCTGGATCTAATAGCCACTCGATCATTGACGCAACGTCTGAAGGTTCGCCCAGTCTGCCGACAGAGTGCATGGCAAGCGAAACTTCTTCCGTCATTGAATTCGACAGCATTTTTTCCGTCATTTGAGAACGCACCAGTCCCGGAGCAACGCAGTTGACCCGAATTCCTCGAGAGGCATAAGTGGCAGCTGCTGATCGTGCCAAGCCGATCACTCCGGCTTTGGCGGCAGCGATCGCTTCGTGATTGGCCATACCGTTTAATGCGGCAGCCGAGGAAACAAATACGATGGAGCCTCCCTCCCCTTTCTGCATGACGGGAGCCACGCTACGCAAAATAGAAAAAAAGGATGTCAGGTTGGTCGACAAGGTGTTGTCCCAGTCTTCGTCAGATGTCGTGTGTGCTGGTTTCAGAAGCAAAGATCCGATCAGATTGGCTACTCCCGAAAGAGAACCGAGGCACTCGACAGACTGTTTCACCACGGTATCGATCTCAGCCTTCTCCCAGCTCTCAACCAGGCCAAAGGGTGCTCCTAATTCATCGGATAGCTTCTGAAGCTTCGCTTCGTTCCTGCCACAAAGAAAGACTTGGTTGTCTTGTTGTGTCAGACGTCTGGCAAGTTCGCTTCCCGTTGATCCGGTTGCCCCAAATAGTAGTATTCGACCACTCATCGCTTTGCCTCAAAGTTGTTGATAAGATTTATCTCAGTTCGAAACTCTAGGCATTCATCACGCTTTGACAAATCAGAGAAGCTTCAATATGGTCACTGCCCTGCTTTTGCCTTGCTCGCCGGAATCGCGATTCCAATTGGTGGATTTCTCGCTTGGTACGATAAAATCTCTCCCGACTGGGGAGAAGAATCGTTTCATCACGCGATTATTGCATTTGGTGGAGGAGCCTTGATCTCGGCAGTGGCTTTGGTGCTCGTCCCCGAAGGTGCCGACCGGCTCTCCCCCTTCCCTGCAATTTTTTGTTTCAGCTTGGGAGGGATCGCCTTCTACTCGCTGGATTGTTTCCTCGATCGTCTGGGTGGTTCGGTCGCTCAGTTGGTGGCTATGATGTCGGATTTTATTCCAGAGGCCATCGCGTTGGGTGCCACATTTGCGACGGGTGATTCTTCGGCGTTATTGATTGCCATCATGATTGGTCTGCAAAATCTTCCAGAGGGATTCAACTCCTACCGCGAGCTAATTGAAAACCCGCAGCTCTCATCTCGGAATGTTCTCATCGCTTTCTGTTTACTTTCGTTGTTGGGGCCGGTCTCTGCATACATCGGGATCGAATTCTTTGCAGGCCGAGAGGCATGGCTGGGAAGCTTGATGCTTTTTGCAGCCGGGGGGATTTTATATCTCACATTTCAAGACATCGCGCCGCAAGTGGTTCTCAAAAATTCCCGGTTGCCCGCCTTGGGGGCCATTGCCGGATTTGCCCTGGGACTGATTGGATACATGATGACCACTTGAATCCATTATTCCCCCTTGAGAATCTCGTCGATTTCCACCGCACGATGTTCTTTCGCCGACAGATAACAAGCATCGACGAGTGCCATCGTCTTCAGATTGTCCCGACCACTAATCTCTATTCGGCGTCCCGATTCCAAGCCGCACAACAAATGGGCCATGGGGCCGGCAAACGCATCGGGAAACCAGACTTCCGGCCAACGCGGAGACTGCCAAACTCCCGGTTTGTCGGCACTGATAAAATCCAGCGTGCTGGGTGTCCTCTCGGGATAACTGGGCCAACCGATGGTTCCGCGTGCGAGTCCTGTGGTCCCTTCAAGTCTCCAGCGAATGGAAGGTTCGTTCTCACTTCCTTCTTCCGTTGGCCCTGCCCAGACGTCGTCCCAGGAGGCTGCTCGCAAACCATTTTCATATTCAAGAATATAAAGACAGATACCATCTTCGTGAGGAAACTTTTCAGCTGTCCGAGGGTCACTTCGAATACTGGCAAACACTCGCTTGGGATCTCCCAGAAGATACCGGAACGCATCCAAATGATGAATGCTCATAATGCGAAGAGTCACCCACCCCAAGCGTTCCTGCCAAGGCATCCAATGCGGAACAGCCCGCATGTCAATCGTCATCAAAACCGGATCACCCAAATCCCCTCGTCGCAGCAAAGACTTGCAGGCGCGAATCGATTGGTCGTACCTCATGTTCTGATTGACGGCCAATTCGATGCCTGCCTCCTCACACAACTCGACGATCTGCCGAGCTTCCTGAAAATTCATCCCTAACGGTTTTTGACAAAGAATACCTCGCAAGTGATCCTTCCGTCTGACCGCTTCGCGAATCACTTCGATGGTGACATCGGGTGGTACAGCCACATCAATGACTTTGATTTCAGTGTCGTCAAGCAAATCGGTATAGTGTTGGTAAACCTTGGCGATCTGATGGCGTTCAGCGACCTGTTTGGCATGATCGGGATTACGACTGGCAATTGCGACCGGATTGAAACCGTTTTTCCGATACGCAACGAGATGACAATCCGCCATGATAAATCCAGAACCAATACACCCAATGGGAACATCTCGGTTCCGGGGAAGATTGGGAAGGTAATCGAGATCGGCCAGGGCTTGGGATTTGGCATCGGTCATGGTAGAAGACTCGTTGAAGTAATCGTTTCTATCAGTATAACTTAGTTTGATGAACCTCGCGACATGTTTGATTCCGAATCCACCACTCAACAGCAGTTCCCCGCTGAGCGTGATTGCCTCATTCCTCTGGGAGCTGATCTTCTTGCCGAGTGCTGGGAACGGAGCCGCGAGACATTGCAAAAGCTGAAGGAGGTGTTGTCGCCAGAGACATTGCCTGATGGAATCGAAACAATTTATATCTGCGGATCACTTGGGCGTATGGAGCAAATTCCAAGCTCTGACTGTGACTTGGTCATTGTCGTCAGCGATGAGATTGTCACAAATCCAGAGACACCGCAGCTGCTGTATTGTGAGATCTGGGAGAGACTCGAAACTCTAGGTATGATTCGGCCAAAACCCGACGGGATATTTTCCGAGACCGTCACGTGGAAACAACTCGTTGATGTCAGTCATCGAGGACAGGTTGACGAAGATCAATTTGTCTACGGCAAACGGATCCAGTTGCTGCTCGATTCACAGCCCATCACCCACCCTCAGCGTTTTCGTCAATTACAGGGGGAAGTTCTGGAACGCTTTCAGCGCCCCGCTGACGGTCCCGAAAAACAATGGCTGGCGTTATTGAACGAAGTGATCCGGTATTGGAAAGCTCTCAGGACGCGCACACTCTGGTTGGATGATGTCTCGCTCGGCAATTGGCGATATCTCAACATCAAGTTTCAGCATAGCCGTAATCTTCTCATCTTCGGAATGTTGCTCGCAGTTGGTGAAGCCTCTCGACAACCGGAAAAAAAATCACATTTATGGCTGACACATCGACTCTCATTCACTCCCCTGGAACGCATCTATGAATCCACCGAATCTTCGAAACGCGAACAACTTCTCATAAACTACGCCCTGTTCCTGGAGAAAATGAGCAATTCCAAACTCGTGGAAAACTTGAAGTCTGAAGAGTTTGCAGAGCGAGAAAGTTCGGAATATGAAGCCTTGATGAAGAACGGGACTCAGTTTGTTGATTGTCTTCTAGAGATTTTGCAGACATCTGCCGAGAACTGGCCAATGGAAATTCGTCGTGAACTTTTGCTGGGGCCTTGATCTGTGCAGAGATTCCAGGGCTCAGTGAATACTTGGTGGACATTTACGCCGACTGTCATACGATGGACATAATCCATTCAAAATGAAAGCCCATTATGAGTGCAGGCACTTCCTCACAAACAGAACTCAGTCTTGAACAGCAAACTTTTCTGCAGGATGTCGTGGAAGGTCTCACGGCCTCGGTCAAAACACTTCCTTGCAAGTATTTCTATGATGAACGGGGGTCGGAACTTTTTGACCAGATTTGTGAATTGGACGAGTATTATCCCACTCGCACCGAGCTCTCGATCATGACAGAATCTGTTGTCGAAATGGCCGACAGCATTGGTTCCGACTGCACATTGATCGAGTTTGGCAGCGGTAGCAGTTTAAAAACCCAGTTGCTGCTTGATCATGTGCAAAAACCTCTCACTTATGTCCCCGTTGATATTTCTGGCGAGTATCTGATGCAGGTCGCGGAGGAGTTACAAAGCCGTTATCCGAACATTGATGTGCTACCCATCGCAGCCGATTTCAGTGAGCCAATTGATGAGCGTTTGCTCATCGGTACGTCTTCTCGACGTGTTATCTATTTCCCAGGCTCCACACTGGGAAATTTTACAGTCTCTGCGGCTTCTCAGCTCCTCAAGCAAATGGCGACCCTTGCAGGACCGGAAGGAAGTGTCTTGATCGGGATCGACTTGGTGAAAAAGATCGATCTACTCGAAGCCGCTTACAATGATCATGCAGGTGTGACGGCCGAATTTAATATGAATCTCTTGCACCGCATCAATCGTGAGTTGGAAGCAAACTTCGACATGGATAGGTTTCGGCACGAGGCCAGATGGAATCCGGAGTTATCTCGCATTGAAATGCATCTCGTGAGTGAATGCGAACAAATCGTTTCGATTGCCGATCATGAAATTCAGTTCGAGGCAGACGAAACAATCCATACTGAGAACTCGCACAAATACACAATGGATCAATTCGCAGAGCTGGCAAACCACGCTGGCATCAGCATCCAGCGTCAATGGTGTGATGAACGTAAATGGTTTGCCGTCTTGCAGGGAACAATTGGAAATGACTGTGATTGAGGAGAACTAACTCATGGCTAAAGCAGTTTGGAATAATCAGACAATTGCCGAAAGTGACGACACTGTTATCGTGGATGGCAATCATTACTTTCCCTCGGACTCAATTCGCAAGGAGTTCTTTCAACCCGTCGATAAGACAACAGTTTGCGGTTGGAAGGGGACAGCCAACTATTACGACATTGTCGTTGATAGTCAGACAAATGCCCAAGCGGCATGGTCTTATGCCGACCCGAAACCGGAAGCCGAACAGATTCGTGGTCGAGTTGCCTTTTGGAAAGGTGTCGATGTGACCGAGACTGGGGGAGCCGAAAAAGGCGATTGTCATGGTGAATGTTGATCCAGGTGTCTCCAGTTCGCTCGCGCTGCTCCCCCAGCGTTTTGAACGCGTGCGTCAATTTTCAGAGACTCTCTGTGAGACTTTAAGTGCCGAAGATTGCGCGTTGCAAACAATGCCCGATGTCAGTCCGCTGCGCTGGCATTTAGCACACACGACCTGGTTTTTTGAAACCTTCCTCCTCAAGCCATTACGTGATTACCAACCGTTCGATCCTCAATTCGAATATTTGTTCAATTCCTATTACAATTCTGTGGGAGACCAGTTTCCCAGACCTCAACGGGGAACCCAATCCCGACCGACATTGAACGAAATTATTGAATACCGTCACGTCGTGAACTCTCGCACGTGGGAATTGCTGCACGAGAGCTCACTTTCCCCAGAACA
>Ga0181596_10001204_pt1 | contig 26507 bp, 39 predicted proteins | sample 041ome_6_FD_148655 | JGI IMG/M metagenome (GOLD analysis project Ga0181596, IMG submission 148655) | Coastal salt marsh microbial communities from the Groves Creek Marsh, Skidaway Island, Georgia - 041402US metaG (spades assembly) | ecosystem: Environmental > Aquatic > Marine > Intertidal zone... | reverse complement strand
TTCCAGTTAGAGTAAAAATTACTAAAAATAGACTTCAATAGCACATATAAAATAGATTAATTAAATTATATTTTATATGTGCTATTAAAATTAAATTATTTAATTAAAAATTTTCATAGTTAATATAATTTACTAATTAGATTATTTGGTGAACTAGGATTCGCATAATATTTTTTGTCCATTCGACCTGCTAAATAACCTAATCTTCCGGATTTTACTCCTAAGTTCATAGCAAACGCCATTTGAGATGGATTTTTTGCTTGAGCAACAGCTGTATTAAGTAAAATTCCGTCAGCACCTAATTCCATTGCCATTGTAGCCTCACTTGGTACTCCAATTCCCGCATCTATAATTACAGGAACTTTTGCATTTTCAATGATAATTTGAAGATTTGATAAATTATTTAGGCCCTGACCTGATCCAATTGGAGAACCCAGTGGCATAACAGTTGCGCACCCTAAATCTTCTAAATGCAATGCTAACATAGGATCTGCATTGATATAAGGTAGAACAGTGAATCCTTTTTGGACTAAAAATTCTGCTGCTTTTAATGTTCCGATAGGATCAGGTAATAAATATTTTGGATCAGAAATTACTTCTAATTTGATAAAAAAATTATCGGGCTGACCTAATTGACAAGCTAATTCATGGCCTAAAAAAGCCATTCTAATTGCGTCTTCAGCTGTTTGGGAACCAGCTGTATTTGGTAATAACCAAAGTTTTTTCCAATTTAAAGACTTTAAAAAACTAATATTATCAGAATTGATATTTGTAGGTAGCCTTCGAATTGCAACAGTAACAATTTCACATTGACTTGCATTAATACTTTCTATAGCATGTTGACTCGTTTTATATTTACCGGTCCCTAACATTAATCGTGATGAAAACGATTTCTCACCTATTCTTAATGGATCTACAATATTTTCCATAGTTTAATTTATTTTATTAGAAACTCCCCAGGTAGGACTTGAACCTACGACCAATCGGTTAACAGCCGATTGCTCTACCACTGAGCTACTGAGGAAATAACTATTACATATACCTTAACATATCTTGGTTTTTAATTCAATACAATAAATAATGTAAAGAAATTTACATTATTTATTGTATTGAATTAAAAACCAAATGTAGAAATTAAAAATTATTTTAAATCACTATATATACCTATGAATCAAATATATATATATATATTTTCTACTTTTCAGATCGTACTAATACGTTTGTATCATCAAATGTAACTAAAATTTGATCAGTATAAATATCATCAAAATAGGTGTGTGTTGATGGATTTGAGCGTAATTGTTGTTTAACAATTATATGTGTACCTTTTTGTAAGGGATGGTCTAAACATGCTGAGGCTAACGTATCTTCTAATAAATTTATAATTGCTCTTCGTAATGGACGAGCCCCATATATGGGGTCATACCCTTCTTGTGCAAGGAAAAATCGTACTGCATCATCTATTTCTATAGTAACTCCTTGAGATGCTAAACGTTTTTTTAAATTTTTTAACATTACACCAGAAATTTCCCAAATATCATATTTTGATAAATGGTTAAAAACAATAATATCATCTATTCGATTTAAAAACTCGGGACGGAAGAATAGTTTCAATTCACCTTTAACTAATTCTGTAATTTCTTCAAACTTAGCTTGATCCTCTTTCGTTACTTCTTTTTTAAGAGGAGGTTTTATTGTAAATGTACCATCTAAATTAAATATTAATTCGACTTTTTTCGATTCTCTTAAAGCTAGATCGTCTTCTTCACTTTTCCAACTTTCTTTCTGAAAACTAACTGACTTTTGTTTTTGCGAAAGGATAGTAGATTGACTTTCAATAACTTTAGAACCTAAATTAGTGGTCATAATAATTATACAATTTTTAAAATCAAAATGGTTTCCCTTAGAATCAGTTAATAGCCCATCGTCTAATATTTGTAAAAATAAATTAAATATATCCGGGTGGGCTTTTTCTACTTCATCAAATAAAATAATTGAATATGGGTGTCTTCTTATAGCATCAGTTAACTGGCCTCCTTCTTCATGACCGACATATCCTGGTGGAGAACCAATTAATTTGGAAACTGTATGTTTTTCCATAAATTCCGACATATCAAACCGAATCAGGTTTTTTTCAGTTTCGAAAATGTATTCACACAATGCTTTTGTTAATTCAGTTTTACCAACACCAGTAGGACCAGCAAACATGAAACTTGCAATTGGACGTTTAGGATCCTGTATACCCGTTCTAGATCTACGAACAGCTTTCGAAACTGCAATAATAGCATGATGTTGACCAATTAAACGATTATGAAGGGTATATTCCATATTTTTTAATCGTTCCGTTTCAGATTCATTTAGCTTTGTTACCGGAATACCAGTCCAACGTGAAATAACATTGGCAACATCTAATTCTGAAACTCTATCAAAAGCATTAATTGTTTGTTCCTCAAAGATTTTTTTATTTTTTAATGCTATCTTCAACACTTTCATGTGTGCCCGAACTTCGAGTTCGTGCTCAAGTAAAAGTTTCACAAGTGCAAAATTTTGATCTTTTATAGCTTCTTGTATGTCATCTAGAGTTGCGTGTAATTCAAGAAGTAATCTTTGTAATCCTGCAGGTAATTCACGATTACGTACCCGAACTTCAGATCCACATTCATCTAATACATCAATTGCTTTATCGGGCAACTTACGATCACTAATAAATCGATTTGAAAGAGTTGCCGCTGATGTCAATGCATCATCTTCATAAATTAATGAATGGTGTGCCTGATAATATGGTTTTAAGCCTTTTAAAATATCTATAGTAGTTTCTACTGAAGGTTCTTCAACGTTTATAGGATGAAATCTTCGTTCTAAAGCAGGATCTTTTTCAATATGTCTCCGATATTCATCAACAGTTGTTGCCCCAATAAGTTTGAAATTCCCTCGTGCTAAAGCTGGTTTTAAAATATTAGCTGCATCAACGGCCCCTTCTGCAGACCCTGCACCTACTATATTATGAATTTCATCAATTACTAAAATAATTTTACCATGTTGTTTAACTTCTTCAAGAATATAGTTAAACCGTTCTTCAAATTCACCTCTATATTTAGTTCCTGCTAAAAGTGATCCTATATCAAGATTATAGATTTGATATTTATTTAAAAACTCAGGACACTCACCGTTTTGTATAAGTATTGCAAGTCCTTCTGCACAAGCTGTTTTACCTACGCCAGCTTCTCCTACTAAAACAGGATTATTTTTACGACGACGTGCTAATACTTTAATTAAAGAATATATTTCCTCATCTCGACCAATAACAGGATCTAAAAGTTGTTTTTTTGCTTTCTCAGTAAGATTTTCACTAAAATGTTTTAGGCCTTTAGTTCTTCTATTTAGCTTTCGACCTACGCCCCCTTTTTTAAGAATTGCGTCCTGAAAACTTTTAGGTTCCATTGTACTTTTACCATTAAGAGCCGTTTGCTTCTTCTCTTCGTACAATTGTTTTGATAAATCTTTTGCGGTTAACCACCATTTTCGTTGTCCAGGTGTGAGGCCTTCAGGCTCGGGGTCGTCCATAAATTCTACTCCCAAACCTGAGAAAGAATCTAATACGTCTGCGTTAATATTTTCATGCTGTAATTTAATTAATTCATGTACTACATATTTTAGTTCAGAAGGTGGAATATTTAGTTTTTGTATCATTTTATACCCCATTCCTTGCTCTTCTTCTAATAAAGCTAGTAAAATATGTTCTGTTCCAACATAATTTACACCAAGATCTTTAGCTTGATGAATGGACATTTCTAAAATACGTTTTGAACGTGGTGTAAAAGGAATTTCCGAACCTATAAATCCACTTCCACGACCAATAAGTTTATCAAGCACATTTCGAAGTTTTTTTAACGTCAGTTGGAATGTTGATAATGCACGGGCAGCAAGTCCATGTCGTTGCCCGATAAGACCTAATAACATCTGCTCACTTCCGACATAATTATGACCCATACGTTTCGCCTCTTCTTGTGCTAGCATGATTACCTTAACAGAACCTTCTGTAAACTTTTCGAACATTTTCTGTTATCTTTATATGAGGATTAAAAAGAAATAATAAATCAATCTTTCAATTATTGTATTGCTATTCACATTAAAATTAGAATGTTGATTGAAATATAAAAAATTATAAATTAAATAAGATAATTTTTCTAGAGTTGCAGAATAATTTATTTTCAATTATAATTCGTTATAAAAGATGTATTAATCTACGTTTATGGCGGTATGGCCAAGCGGTAAGGCAGTGGATTGCAAATTCTCGACCCCCAGTTCGAATCTGGGTGCCGCCTTTAAAGTTATTTTATTAGCATTGATTTTTATTTCAGAATATATGACAATATATTATCTTATATTCTGAAATAAATATGGGGACGTGGTGGAATTGGTAGACACGACGGACTTAAAATCCGTTGCCTAGTGATAGTGCGTGAGGGTTCAAGTCCCTCCGTCCCCAATTAGTTATTTTTTAGATAGTAAATAATTAAAAAAAAAAAATTGAATTTGTTTATCATAATAGTTTTTGTTCAATATCTTGATGCAAATCAAGATATTGAACAAAAACTATTATGATAAACAAATTCGATAAAGAACGCCTGGAGGTAAATCTGATTTAACTAGTAAATCAAAAATATTTATTGAAGAATCATAGTAAATTTCTAGAATTCGTTTATGAATACGAATTTCAAAATGTTCTCGTGAATCTTTATTAACATGAGGTGAACGCAATACACAATAAATTCGTTTATTTGTCGGTAAAGAAATTACTCCAACATTATTTATATTATTATTTTGAGTAATTTCTATTATTTTTTGACATGAAGTATTCAATAGTTCATGATTAAAGGATTCTAACCTTACACGAATTTTTTCATTCGATTTTATTTCCATAAATTTTTATTACTTATTTCATCACATTATAATTTTAGAAACAACGCCAGCTCCAATTGTTCGACCACCCTCTCGGATAGCAAATCGCATTCCTTCTTCAATTGCAACTGGATAAATTAAAGATGCCTTCATTTTAACACGATCTCCAGGCATTACCATTTGTACACTACTGCCATCATCTTCGGTAAATTCTTCAATTGTCCCTGTAACATCTGTTGTTCGTACATAAAATTGTGGTCTATATCCTGTAAAGAAAGGTGTATGACGGCCACCCTCTTCATTTGTTAATACATAAACTTCAGATTCAAAAAGTACATGAGGAGTAATTGTTCCTGGCTTTGCTAAGACCATACCACGTACGATATCTTCTCTAGTAATACCACGTAATAAAATACCAACATTATCGCCTGCGAATCCTTCTTCTAATGTTTTTTGGAACATTTCAATTCCTGTAATAGTTGTAGTTCGCGTATCAGAAATACCAACAATTTCAACAGTATCACCAACTTTAATAATCCCCCTTTCAATTCTACCAGTTGCAACAGTTCCTCTACCTGTAATAGAGAAAACATCTTCAATTGCCATTAAAAATGTTTTTTCAACATCACGCTCTGGTGTTGGAATATAAGTATCCACAGCATCCATCAATGCGTAAATTTTGTCAACCCAAGGGTTATCTCCTCGTTTAAGATTTGGATTTGAAGAAATCGCTTCAATTGCTTGTAACGCTGAACCAGGGCAAATTGGAATATCATCACCTGGAAAATCGTAAGTTGATAATAACTCACGTACTTCTAACTCGACTAATTCTAATAGTTCATCATCATCGACCTGATCTTGTTTATTTAAAAATACAACAATATGGGGAACTCCAACTTGTTTCGCTAATAAGATATGTTCACGAGTCTGAGGCATTGGTCCATCTGCAGCTGATACTACTAGAATAGCTCCATCCATTTGGGCAGCTCCAGTAATCATATTTTTAACATAATCAGCGTGCCCGGGACAATCTACGTGCGCATAATGTCTATCTTTTGTTTGATACTCAACGTGAGCAGTATTAATTGTAATTCCACGAGCACGTTCCTCGGGTGCACCATCAATATCTCCGTAAGCTTTTGCAACACTGTCTCCATCTAAAGCTAATGTTGCTGTAATAGCTGCTGTTAAAGTTGTTTTACCATGGTCAACATGACCAATTGTACCAATATTAACATGTGGTTTTGTACGTTCAAATTTTTCACGTGCCATTTATGCAAGTTCCTTTAAAGTTTAATGTATATAGATCTAATAATATTTAATTACTTTTAGCGAAAGAAAATTCCTTAATATTTAAAGATTAATAACGAAAATGTGCAAATGCTTTGTTTGCATCTGCCATTTTATGAGTTTCTTCTTTTTTCTTTATAGTATTACCTATATCATTCGCTGTGTCAATAATTTCACTTGCTAATTTAATTGACATTGTTCGACCAATACGTTGTCTTGAATACTGAATAATCCAGCGTAATGCTAAATTTGTTGCGCGAAAACTACTAACTTCAATTGGAACTTGATAAGTGGAACCTCCAATTCGTCTTGCTTTTACTTCTACTACTGGACTAGCATTTCTAATAGCTTTTTCAAAAATAGTTAATGGATCCTCATTTGTTTTTGATTTTATAATATGAAAAGCTTCATTTACAATATTTTGAGCCAGGTTTTTTTTACCTGATTTTAAAATTCGTGTAACTAATAAACTAACTAAGTAACTATTATAAGTAGGATCTGCTATAGGAAATCGTTTTTTTGATATATTTCGACGTGACATAACATTAATTATTTTTTAATAAATTATTTTTTAAAATACTAATTTTAAATTAGTATTTAATTTTTTGGTCTTTTAACTCCATATTTTGAACGTCTTTGTGTTCGATTCTTCACTCCCCCACTATCTAATGCACCACGAACGATATGATAACGAACACCTGGTAAATCTTTAACTCTACCACCTCTAATTAAAACAACTGAATGTTCCTGCAAATTATGCCCTTCACCAGGTATGTATGCTGTTACTTCAAAACCGGATGTTAATCGAACACGAGCAACTTTACGAATTGCTGAATTTGGTTTTTTAGGAGTTGTTGTATATACACGTGTACATACTCCACGTCGTTGAGGACAATTTACTAAAGCAGGTGATTTTGTCTTTTTTTTAATTTGTATTCGTCTTGAACGAACTAATTGCTGAATAGTTGGCATTTTTTAAGTTAATAAAGTAAGTTTTAATTATTTTAACTGAACTAATTCAATTATCTTTTGATTGTAATCCATATTTTTTCATAAATCTTTCTACACGTCCTTCACTATCTACAAGTATTTGTGAATCTGTATAAAAAGAATGATTTCCTAACCAAACATCTAGTTGTAATTGAGATTTAGTTGAACTTGTATAACAAAGCGTTTTACCTTCACAAAGAACAGGAATATTTAATAACCAAGTCGGGTGAATTTCAGATTTTGGCATATTTTTTAATTTAAAAATTTTAACGTTTTGAATATTGTGATGCTTTTCGTGCTTTTCGTAAACCATATTTTTTTCGTTCTTTTATGCGAGCATCACGACTTAAAAATCCGAATGGTTTTAGAATAATTCGATTTTCATAATCTAGTTTACAAATTAATCTTGCAACTCCTAATTTAATAGCATCTGCTTGCCCAGTTAATCCACCACCTTTTACAATTGTAATAATATCAAATTGCTTTTTTAGATTTAATTTTTCTAATGGTGACCAAATATTATTTAAATAATTAGTATTATATTGTAAATATCTTTCTCCAGAAATTTTATTAATTATTATATTTCCATTTCCTGGAATAAGATAAACTCGTGCAATTGCACGTTTTCTTTTTCCAATGCCAATTTTATCTTTTTGAAAAACTATCTTCATAAATTTTTTTAGTTTATTAATTAAGATATTAAAGCTCCAAATAAAGTATCTCTCTAATATGTGCAGCGTCACCTAAGAAAAAATGTGAAACTTTAAATTGTTTACGATTTAACGTAAACTTGTTATTCCATATAAAACTATATACTTAACATATTTTTAGTTTATACATTATAAAAAATAAATAAATAAGTTTTATTTAAATCTTACTCAGCTCTAATTTTATCTTTTTTTTCTTTGTTATCCCCATATTCCCAATTTTATTAACTTTTGAGCTGTATGAGGATGTTGGTCGCCTTTATAAATTTTTAGTCGTTTTTTTAAATTATTTTTTGTAAACCCACTAGGTAACATATTAAAAATACACGACTCAATATAATGTTCTATTACATTAGCTGTTATTTGTTTTAAAGATTTACCAGGATGCCCAGGTTGAAAAACATGAAACCGTTTAAGGTCACGGTCAAATTTTACATATTCAGCATTAATTAAGATTACGTAATTTCCCACATCGGTTGAAGGGTGATAAAATGGATTATGTTTTCCAATTAATGTTTGACCAATGTAAGTAGCTATACGACCAAATGATACTGATTGGTATGTCTTACAATCAAAAATGTACCATTTTTTTCTGTGATCAGAAGGTATAATAAATGATGTCGATGTTTTCATAAAATTGAATTTAATAATTATTTTAAAACTATTCCTAGTTTATTTTTAAGAGTAGCAAAAACTTCATCTGCCGATTTACGACCAAAGTTTTTTAATTCTAAAAGCTTTTCTGGAGAATAATCTAATAAATCTCCGATTGTATTGATTTGAGCTCTTTTCAAACAGTTATAAGGGCGCACAGATAATTGCAGTTCTTCAATAGCAATATGAGTGTATGGATCAATAGGTTTTATGTGATTTTTTTCTATTAAATTTTCTTTTTCGTTAGTAATTTTATGAGCATTTATTGACTCAAATAAATTTATAATTAAACCAGATCCCGAAAAAATTGCTTGTTCAGGTGAAATACTACCATTTGTCCAAATATCAATAATTAAACGCTCTTTTATACTATTTGAATTATCATAAACATTTTCAACTTTAAAATCTACCTTTTGAACAGGCATAAAAATTGCATCTGTTTCGATAAAATCTTCAAATTTATCGGAAAAAAGTTCATTGGCTAATTGATATTTTGTTCCAGATTCAATTTTAAATTCGATTTCAACAATATGTGCACTTGAAATTGTTGCAATATAATGATTTGGATTAATAACTTCTATTTCTGGGGGGAATTCAATCGAACTCGCTGTAATAACAGCTGGTCCGTGTACTCTTAAACGTCCAAATTGACGGTTCGCTATTTCAGACTTTAAAACAATTCCTTTTAAATTTAATAGAATTTCAAGTATATCTTCACGAATCCCGGGAATTAAAGAAAATTCATCTTTTACACCAGCAATTCGAACACCCGTAATTGCTGTTCCTTTTAAATCTCCTAATAAAACACGACGCAATAAATTTCCAATTGTTATTCCTTGGCCTGAACTAAGTGAATTAATTAAAAATTGCCCATACATTTGACCAGATTCAAGTTTGTTTGACTTTACACATTCCATTAATAAATTCGAATTAGTGGTAAAATTTTTTGTGTAATTCATAATTTTTTTATTTTAGACGTAAATAACTTTAGACTCGTCGACGTTTACGTGGTCGACATCCATTATGTGGAACTGGAGTTATATCTTGTATTGAAAGAATTTCTAAACCAGCACCTTCTATTGCTCTAATTGCTGTTTCTCGCCCTGACCCTTGCCCTTTGACTAAAACTTCAACCGTTTTTATCCCTGTACTTAAGGCCTCTAATGCAGCCTTTTCGGCTGCTGTTTGCGCTGCAAAAGGAGTCCCTTTTCTTGCACCTTTAAACCCTGAACTACCAGAAGATGCCCATGATATCGTATCACCAGGCAAAGTAGTAATGGTAACAATCGTATTATTAAAAGTTGATTGAATATGAACAATACCTGTTCCAAGATTGGGTATATTTTTTTTTACTATTGGTTTTCGGATTTTTGATGCCATATTAAAATAATATTGTTAATTAATAAAATTGCTCATGAAAAAATACTATTTTTTCTTACCCGTGACCGTTTTCTTTGCGCCACGGCGTGAACGAGCATTTGTTCGAGTTCTTTGTCCACGAACAGGTAAACTATTTCTATGTCTTTTACCACGGTGACAATTTATTTCATTCAATCTTTTTATATTTAATCCATTGAAACGACGTAAATCTCCTTCTAATAAAAATTTACTATTTTCGATGATTTCTCGTAATAAAACTAATTGTTCAGTAGTGATATCATCTGTTCGAGTTTTTGGACTAATATTTGCAGAGTTTACTATGTGTTGTGCTGTTGAAAGTCCAATTCCATGAATATATGTCAGTGCATATTCAATTCTTTTATTTTTTGGCAAATCTATACCTAATAATCTAACCACTTAATTAACTCCTTTTAAATATTAACCTTGTCGCTGTTTATGTTTCGGGTTTTGACAAATCACCATGATTTTTCCATGTCTTTTAATTACGCGACATTTTTCACACATTTTTTTAACTGAAGGGCGAACTTTCATTATAAGATTATAAATATCAAATTAATAAATAAATTTTTACGTGATTTAATCAAATCTGTCATTATAAATATTAGAAATAATTATACTTTTCATTTCACGTGAAATATCAAGAACAACGCCTACTAAAATTAATAATGACGTTGTACCTAAACCATTGAAACTTGAAATATTTAAAATTCCTTCAATAATGTTCGGAAGCGTTGCTAATATTGCTAAAATCACTGCACCAAAAAAGGTTATACGTTTCATTACTTGTTTTAAATAGAATATTGTTGCTAACCCAGGTCGAACACCTGGTATACTAACAGCCATTTTTTGTAGCTCTTGAGCAATATCTTTTGGATTTAAAACAATCGTCGAATAGAATGAACTAAAAATTAAAATTAAAATAAAATAACTAATCCAATATAAAATTTTTGATGATTTAAAAAAAAAAGGAATCGTTAAAAATGGAAATATTCCTAAATTAGTTATATAATTTGGTAAAACCAAAAGAGCAGTTGTTAAAATAATCGGCATAACACCAGCTTGATTAAAACGTAAGGGAATATAATTATTTGTTATTACTTTAGACAACATTGGTTTATTTTGACCAAGTTGTTTGGACGAAATTAAAGGAATAATTCTTGCACTTTCTTGCAATGTAATAATACCAGAGATTGCGACAAAAAAGAAAATTATGATGATTATTCCAGAAACAATATTTAAATTTCCTGAATTTTCTGTTAATAATTTTTTACCTAAATTCGGCAAGCTTGAAACAATATTTGTATAAATTAATAATGACGCTCCATTTCCTAATCCATATTCAGTAATTAACTCACTTAACCATAAAACTATCATGGACCCTGTAGTAAGCCAAATAATTAGTTCAAATGCTAATAATGGATTCCAATCAAACAATGCTCGTTTTAAATAAAAAGCAATTGTTGAACTTTGAATTAAAGCCCATCCAAAAGTAATTAATCTTGTTAATCTTGTTATTGCTCGGCGGCCTTCTCCTCCACCTTCTTTTTGTAATTTTGAAATAGTTGGAATTAAACCAGTTAGTAATTGAACCATAATAGAAGCATTTATATATGGAAATATATTTAAGGTAAATAGTCCAATTATAAATGTATCTTCCCCCGAAAAAGTACTTACTAAATTTTTTGTAACAGGGTGCTGTTGAATATAAAATGCTAAATGTCCATGATTAATTCCAGGAATTGGAAGAAATGTCCCCATTCTAATAAATAGGAGTATTCCTATACTTAATAAAAGACGTTTTAATAAAATATCGTCTGTCTTTTTTATTTTCATTTTTAATAATTTTAAATTCTAATCTTTATTCTTGAATAATTAATAACTTTATCAATAAGAGTGGGTTTTGTTTGAGGAACATCAAAATTTAACAAAATGAATTTCATTTATTATTGATTCTACAAATTTCTATAAGAATTTAAAGTGTTATTTAACTAAAACTACTCTTTTTCTATTCTATTAACTGGCCCTGAAAAATTACGTCTTTGACTAACTTCTAGTCTTGTTATTAAACTTTCTAAAGCTATAACAGTGGCACGAGCATTATTCAATAAATTATCAGATCCTAATTGTTTTGCAATTATATTTTTAATTCCAGCAACCTCTAAAACAGTTCGTACAGCACCGCCAGCCATAACTCCCGAACCTTCAACCCCAGGTTTCAAGATAATTTTACAGGCGCCTACATCTCCTATAATAGGGTGGGGTATAGTTAATGATTTTGTAAGTGGAATTTGGATTAAATTTTTTCTTCCATTTGTTTTGGCTTTTTTAAAAGCGTTTACAACATCTTCAGCTTTACCGACTCCAACTCCAACTTTTCCATTTTCATTTCCAATAACAACAACGGCTCGAAAGCTTAATTTTTTCCCACCTTTTGTTACTTTTGTTACTCGGCTTATTTTAATTAAGCGTTCAATGAATTTTTCATTGCTTGATATATCTTTTACTCTAGTACTTTTAGTAACTAATTTTGAAAATGTCGTTTCAAATGGATTTGACTCGATAAATTTTGGGTCACTGATGGTAAAAACATCATTTCGTTTATAGTTTTGATAACGTAGTTGTTTTAATTTATTAGCTTGTCTCAATGCATTAGCTTGATAAAAATTAAACTCCCTCATAAAATTTATTCTCTTTAAATTATTAATTAAAATTGTAGACCACCTGCTCGAGCCCCATCTGCTAAAGCTTTTATACGACCATGATATAAATACGGTCCTCGATCAAAAACAATTTTTGTAATATTTCTTTTTTTACTTAAGTTTGCTAATTTTTGTCCCATAAGTCTTGAAGCATTACATGTACGGCCATTATGACTATTAAGTTTAATATCTCTATCTAATGTTGAACATGATACTAGAGTTTTAGATGTTATATCATCAATAATTTGAGCATAAATATTTTCATTAGATCGAAACACTGATAGACGTGGGCGCTCCAATGTACCTTTTAGTAATCCTCTGACACTTTCCCGTTTTAATTTTTTATACTTATCAGGTTTTAATTTTTTATTTTTATTTTTAAGTCTTAATAAAACTCTTTTTGAAAATTTCATAATCTACTTTTTTTGAACTTAATAATTTTTATTTCTTACCCGATTTCCCTGCTTTACGTAAGATTTTTTCATCTTTATAAAGTATTCCTTTACCTTTATAAGGTTCAGGAGGGCGCCATGATCTTACTTTTGCAGCAAAGAATCCTAGTTGTTCTTTATCACATGCTTTTATATTAATAGTTGTATTTTGTATAACTTCAACTGATATCCCTTCTGGAATAAGTATTTCTACAGGATGACTAAAACCTAAATTTAATATTAAAGATTGTCCTTGTACATTTGCTCGATAACCAACACCTTGTAAAACTAAAGTGATATTAAATTGTTCTGTAATTCCAATAACCATATTATTTATTAGCGTTCGATATAAACCTATTAAAGATTTATTAGTTCTTGTTTGCTTATTACCATTTTCACGGGAGAATACACTTAAAAATCCATTATTAGAATTGATTTTTCGCCATGGAACAATTTGAAGTTCTTGAGGTATTTTTATTTCTAAAGTTCCAAATTTTCCTTTTAAATTTAATCTTGGTTCTGAACCCTCTTTTTTAAGTAAAACTTCTACACCTTCTGGTATTCTGATTGGTAATTTTCCGATTCGTGACATACTATATATTTACTCCTATTACCAAATATAACATAAAACTTCACCACCAATTTCAAGCTGCAGAGCCCTTTGACCTGTCATTACGCCTTTTGACGTTGAAAGAATAGAAATTCCTAATCCACCTAGAATAATAGGTATAGTTTTAGAATTGGCATAAACACGTAAACCAGGTTTACTTACTCGTTCAATTTTAGTAATAACCCTTTCTCTAGATTGACCATGATATTTTAATGAAAGAAGTAAATATTGATTTAAATTTTCATTATAAGTTTCAAAGTTTTGAATATATCCTTCGTTTTTAAGAATTTCCGCAATCGCTTTTGACATTTTTGTTTTAGGTATTTCAACAATTTCATGTTTTACCATATTTGCATTTCGAATACGAGTTAACATATCTGCAATATTATCTGTAACCACTAGTAGTAACTCCTTAATATTTTTATTTTATTTAATCTTGTGACCAGCGTTTGCGACGTAAATGTTTTTTTTTATCCCATGTTTGAGTGATTTCTGTGAATGAAGAATATTTATCATAATAACCACAATCATTTAAAGGAAATCTTAAAAACTTCAATAAAACCATTCCATTAAAAACTCTATCAATAGTTTTTGAGCGAGATTTTGGTGTTGAAGAATCAAATACAAGTGTTACACTTAATCCTTGTATTTGATCTACTTCATCATATTCAATCTCTGGAAAAATTAATTGTTCTTTTAAAGAAAAAGTATAATTCCCTGCTTTATCAAAACTTCGTACTGATAAACCTCGAAAATCACGAATTTGAGCAAATGTAAAAAAGATTAGTTTTGTAAGAAAACTATACATTTTTTCTCCACGTAAAGTGGTTACTAATCCTAATTCCATATCTTCTCGAATTTTAAAGCCAGCAACTGCTTTTTTTGCTTTTGTAATTAAAGGTTTTTGGCCTGTAATTTTTGTAAATTCATTAACACTTTTTTTTAAAATGTTCGTATTTTGGGCTGACAAGCCCAAACCCCGATTAATACTAATTTTTTTAAGTTTTGGGATAGTATGAGGATTTGAAAATAATTCTGGATTACTTTTTCTTAAAACAGATCGAATTCCATATTCATATTCTTTTTTTATATTTTCTAATAGACCATATAATTCAGCAATTTCTTCAAACGAATTTTGACTACGCATATTCTTTATTTAAATTAATTTAACATTGGAATGATGAATTGGAGCTTCAAATTGTTTTATTTCTCCAATATCACTTTCAGTATTTGGTTTTATGTGTTTGAATTTAAAATTAACACCTTTTACTAAAATTTTGCCTGTATTCTTATAAATTTTAGTAATTTCTCCTATTTTATTTTTATCAAAACCAGAAATAACTTTTACAGTATCACCAATTTTAACATGAAAATTTTTATTGTTTGACATTTATAAAACCTCCGGAGCTAATGAAACAATTTTAGAAAAATTTTTGTCTCTAATTTCACGTGCAACAGGACCAAAGACACGAGTTCCACGTGGATTATTTTCCATATTGACTATGACAGCTGCATTATCATCAAATCGAATATACATACCATCAGTCCGACGAATTGTTTTAGAAGTTCGTACAATAATTGCTCGAACAACATCAGATTTTTTAATTGGCATATTAGGAATAGCTTCTTTAACAACACCAATAATTGTATCGCCAATTTTACCATACTTTCGGTTTCCGCCTAAAACACGAATGCACATAATTTTTTTCGCGCCAGTATTATCAGCTACAGTTAATATTGTTTGTGGATATATCATAAAAAGGTAATCTTAAGTAATTAAAGATGATCGTGAAATAATTTTACTTATAGACCAACGTTTTTTTTTACTAAGTGGTCTACATTCTCTTACTAAAACTTTATCGCCTATATTACATTGACCCATCTCATCGTGAGCTAAATATTTTTTTGTTTTAATCATTGTTTTTGAATAAATCGGATGAGGATATCGACTTTCAACTTTGACAACTACAGTTTTTTGCATTTTATTACTAATCACAACACCAACTTTTTCTTTTTCCGGCATTTTAAAATTCCTTAAAATTTTTATTTAATTTTATGTCAAAACTACTCTGGTAGGTTGCTCTTTCTTTTAAAGCGAGCTATTTTAAGTTTTAAATCTAATCTACGGAATTCCATTTCTTTTATTTTTTTACGCATATTATTAAATTCAGTGGATATTTTTTCATTATTAATAAGTTAATAGTCACCTTTTTTAGTTAAAAATTTAGTTTTAATTGGTAATTTATACGCTGCTAAATTAAAAGCTGCACGAGCAACGTCTTCGGGAACCGAACTAATTTCAAATAAAATTGTTCCAGGTTTAACAGTTGCTACCCAGTAATCAACTGCACCTTTTCCCGATCCCATACGTGATTCAGCTGCCCGCGCTGTAACTGTTTTATCAGGAAAAATTCGTATCCATAATGAGGCACCACGTTTTGTATAACGAGTAATTGTTCGTCTTGTTGCTTCAATTTGACGCGAAGTAATCCACGATGGTTCTAAAGCTTGCAAACCATATTCTCCAAATGAAATTTCATTTCCTCGAGTTGCTTTCCCACGCATTCTTCCTCGGTGATATTTTCTGTATTTTGTTCTTTTAGGACTTAACATAATATAATGAGATTAATCAATAAATATAGCTTTCTACTTATTTTTCTGTTTTTTATTATTATTTTTTTAATATTTCATTTTTAAATAACCACACTTTTACACCTAGAACACCGTAAATTGTATTAGCTTCTTTTGTCGCATAATCAATATCAGCTCTTAAGGTTTGTAGTGGAACGCGACCTTCTCGAATCCATTCACTACGAGCAATTTCTGCTCCATTTAAACGGCCTGATACTTCAATTTTAATTCCATTTACTTGATTATCTTGGGCACACTGTAAAGCTTCACGGATTGCACGACGAAATGCAACACGATCTTCAAGTTGTTGAACTACAAGATCTGCAATAAGAGAAGCATTTGCATTTACATTATTAACTTCAATAACATTAATCGTGATTTGACGTTTGTTTGGTATAATTTTTTTAATATTATTTGCTAATGTTTTAATGCTAGATCCATTTCCCCCAACTAATATACCAGGACGTCCAGTTTCAATATTTAATTCAATTTGATCACCTAATCCATTTCGATTAATGTGAATATTTGAAATACTTGCTAATTTGGCTATCTTATTAAGATAGGTTCTAATTTGATCATCTTCTTCTAATAAAGTTGAATAATGATTAAAACTTGTATACCAAGTAGATCTATGCTCCTGTGTAATGCCTAATCGAAATCCTAATGGATGTGTTTTTTGTCCCATAAAAAATCCTTTATTTTTCTTTTTTTAACTAATTGGTTTTACAACAACTGTAATATGACAAGTTGGTTTTGAAATTTTATAAGCGCGACCTTGAGCACGTGGACGAATCCGTTTTAGTTTTGGACCTTCATCAGCAAAAATTTCTGTGATAATTATGCGGTTTGGGTTTATTTTAAATTTATGTCTTGCATTTGATGCTGCCGAATGGATTACTTGCCAGATCGGAAAAATAGCATCATAAGGTAAAAATTCTAATATCCCTAATACGTCGAGATAAGAACGCCCACGAAGTTGATCTAAAACTTGTCTTACTTTATGTGGTGATGTTCGTACATATTTTGCAACTGCTCTTATTGATTGATCATTCGGCATAGTATAATTTCCTAAATAGTTTTTGTATAAATTTAAAATTTATAAAAGTAAATATTATAAAATATTATTTTTTTGTTGAGAAATATTAATTCCATACGCTAATTTAATTGTTATATATTCTTCAAATTCTTTATCTTTATAACTTTTGGTTAGAAATTTATTAGAACTCAATACTTTAGTAATGTAAATTTCATAAACCCACATATCAAAAAAATTTATTGAGAAATTATTTTGTAAAGAGAGTACTATTGAATATAAAGCTTGTAAAATAAAATCCCTTTCTATTGGTTGAGATTTTAATAGATAATCTATATCATCACGTACATAATAAAAATGTTTAAATTGAGCACTCTGAAAAATTGATTTTACAAGAGGGGATAACATTTTTTCAGATTTAACATTAAATGTTTTAATATGAAAACGTTTTGGAAAATTTAATGTTAATTCTAATCGAGCCATGTTTAATTTTTTCCTTACCGTTTTGTTTTTTTATCAGCTTTAATATGTGATTTAAATGTTCGCGTTGAAACAAATTCGCCAAGTTTATGACCCACGAATTGATCTGAAATAAAAACTGGAATATGTTGTTTTCCATTATAAACCGCTATTGTAAACCCTACCATATTTGGTAATATTGTCGAACTACGCGACCAAGTTGTTATCACATCTTTCTTTCCATTTGTATTCATTGTATTAATTTTTTTTAATAAATGATACGCTACAAAAGGTCCTTTTTTTAATGATCTTGACATTTTTTGAAATTTGAGTAATAAAATTTTATAAGTTAATTACGAACGACGGCGAAGAATATAAGGATTACTAAGTTTTTTAGTTCGCCTCGTCTTTTTACCTAAAGCGGGTTTTCCCCATGGCGTTAATGGTCTAGTACGGCCTATTGGAGTTCTACCTTCTCCCCCACCATGTGGGTGATCACATGGATTCATAACGGAACCTCTTACAGTTGGACGTCGACCTAACCAACGTGTTCTGCCAGCTTTTCCACTCTGAATTAAAAATGCATCATTATTACTTACTTCTCCAATGGTTGCAAAGCATTCTTTACGAATTAATCGAATTTCTTTTGAAGGTAATCGTAACGTTACATAATTCCCTTCTTTTGCTAAAATTTTTGCACATGTTCCTGCTGCACGAACAATTTGTCCACCACGATTAGGAATTAATTCAATATTATGAACTGATGTACCTAAAGGTATTTCTTTTAACGGTAGAGCATTTCCTATATCTAAGGATATTCCTTTTCCTGATAAAACTTTATCACCAACAGTTAAACTATTCGGATGTAAAATATATCGTTTTTCTCCATCGAGAAAATTAAGTAAAGCAATACGCGCATTTCTATTAGGATCATATTCAATTGATTTTACAATAGCACATATGTTATGTTTATTTCTCTTAAAGTCAATTACTCGATATTGTTTTTTATGGCCTCCACCACGATGTCTAATAGTAATCACTCCTCGATTATTTCTACCTTTACTACGGTGATTTTTTTTTACTAAGTTTTTTTGTGGGCTATTAGTTGTTATTTCTGAAAAAGCTGAAAGAGCTCTATTTCTTGTTCCTGGTGTATATGGTTTATAAAGACGAATACTCATAAACTTTTTTAATTTTTATAATGATTAGTTTTCTTCTGCAAATAAGTCTATTGTATCGCCTTCTAATAACGTTACAATTGCCTTTTTATAGTGTGGTTTCCAACCTAAATATTTACCGACTCTTTTTTTCTTTTTTGGTAAATGAGAAGTATTAATTTTAATTACTTTAACAGTATAAAAAGATTCAATGGCGGCTTTAATTGCTACTTTATTTGCTTTAGGGTTAACAGCGAAACTATATTGATTATTTGTTAATAATTGAGTAGTCTTTTCTGTAATAATTGGATACTTTATAATATTTGAATAAGTAGAAAGACTAACATCTTGATTTACTTTCACTATGAATCTCCTTTAGATCATTTAATGCTGAGAGTGTTAATAAAATTTTTTTTGCTTTTAATAAACTTAATGTATTCAAATGTGATGCAGAAATTAATTCAACATTTTTTAAATTCTGAGTTGCTAATTTTAAAGATAATGTTTTTTTCGAGACTATTATTAATAGTTTTTCATTTAAGTTTATATTTTGCCTTTGACAATATTGATAAAAAGATTTTGTTTTTGGTTCTATAAACTCTAAATCATGAACTGCGAACATAATATTCCGTTTATTGAAAAACAAAGTTTGTAATGCTAAATTACGTTCTTTTTTATTTATTTTTAAATTACTGATTCTAGGTTTTGGACCAAAGATAACACCACCACCTTTCCATAAAGGAGAACGACTTGATCCAGCTCTAGCACGACCAGTTCCTTTTTGACGCCAAGGTTTTTTACCACCACCTCGAACTTGGCTTCTAGTTTTTGTTGAAACTGTTCCTTGTTTTTGAGAGAGGTGATGTCTTAAAAGATCTCGATGAATTAGATAATTACTTGAATCTTCTAATACATCAAGTGTAATTCTAAGTGTTTCATCTGATGAAATATGCTGAGTATAGTCTATATATTTTTGAATAGTCATATCATGTTTTTCCTAATCTTCATTTGCTTGTTACTTGTTTTTATTTGTTAATTTGAAGGAATTATACTCAGTAAATTTCCAGGTTTTCCTGGTACAGCTCCTTTAACAACTAAAATATTTTCATGATGGTTTACTTGAACAATTTTTAGCTTTTTAACAGTTGTAATTTTATTACCAAGTTGACCCGCCATTCTTTTTCCTGGTAAAACACGACCGGGCGTTGTTCCCATTCCAATTGAGCCAGGAGCACGATGATTTTTAGAACCATGAGTCATAGGACCTCTTGCAAAATTATGTCGTTTTTGAAGTCCCGAAAATCCTTTTCCAATAGTTTTACCAGTAATATTAATTAATTGACCTGTAAAAAATGATTCAACATTTAGGATTTGTCCAACCTTGAAATTCGTAGGATCATTTACATGAAATTCTTTTAAATATCTTAATGGTTGAATATTTGATTTTTGTAGATGCCCTAATTGTGGTTGAGTTAACATATTGGGTGAAATATTTCCATATCCAACTTGAATTGCATTATATCCATCTTTTAATGTAGTTTTGACTTGTGTAATTACACAAGGCCCAACTTTTAAGATTGTAACTGGAATTATATTTCCCGCTTTATCAAATATTTGGGTCATTCCAATTTTATTTCCTAATAGACCTAAAGACACAATATTTTTCTCCAAAGAATACTTATAAATATATATATTAAAAGTGATAAAAATTAATTTCTAAAAACGTTAAAATTATAGATAGTTTTATAATTAAAATTATAAAACTATCTATAATTTTAAAAAATTCAAGAGATTTTGTCCATACAAGAAACATACACATTGTTATTATTATATATGTTTCTTGTATTAACTATGTTATAGTATATAATAGTAAATATCAACTTATATAAAAAAGTGAGGTTTTATGAATAAAGTAGTCGGAATTGATTTAGGAACAACAAATTCCGTTGTTGCAGCAATTGAAGGTGGACAACCTACTGTAATTACAAACTTAGAAGGATTAAGAACCACACCATCAATTGTTGCTTATACTAAGAAAGAAGAATTACTAGTTGGACAAGTTGCTAAGCGGCAATCAGTTATTAATGCAGAAAATACATTTTTTTCTGTAAAACGTTTTATAGGCTGTAAAGCAGACGAACTTTCTGAAGAATCCAAAGAATTACCTTATAAAGTAATTAAAGACAACAATGGAAATATTAGAATTAAATGTTCTTCGTTAAATAAAGATTTTAGTCCAGAAGAAATTTCAGCGCAAGTTATACGAAAATTAATTAATGATGCTAAAGAATATTTAAAGCAAGATGTAAAAAAAGCAGTTATTACTGTACCCGCTTATTTTAATGACTCTCAACGTCAAGCAACTGTGGATGCTGGAAAACTTGCTGGCATTGAAGTTTTACGTATTATTAATGAACCAACAGCCGCTTCTTTAGCTTATGGATTAGATAAAAAACAAAATGAAACTATTTTAGTTTTTGATTTAGGAGGTGGAACATTTGATGTTTCCATTTTAGAAGTTGGTGATGGAATTTTTGAAGTATTATCCACAGCTGGAGATACAAATTTAGGAGGTGACGATTTTGATAAAACTTTAGTTCGTTGGTTAATTGAAAATTTTAAAGCAAAAGAGGGTATTGACCTAACTCAAGATGTTCAAGCTTTACAAAGGTTAACAGAAGCGGCAGAAACTGCAAAAGTAAAATTATCAGTGGATGAAAAAGTAAATATTAATATTCCTTTTATTACCGCAGATAAAAATGGGCCAAAACATATTGACCAAGACCTAACACGACAAGAATTTGAAACTTTATGCCACGATTTAATTAATCGTTGCCGTATTCCTGTTGAAAAAGCTTTAAAAGATGCAAAAATAGGAAAATCAGAACTTGAGGTTGTGCTAGTAGGAGGGTCAACACGAATTCCAGCTATTCAACAATTAGTAGAGTCATTAACTGGAAAAAAACCAAATGCTTCAGTTAATCCAGATGAAGTAGTCGCTATTGGGGCAGCAATTCAAGCAGGTATTTTAGCTGGGGAAATATCTGATATTTTATTATTAGATGTAACACCATTATCACTTGGTGTTGAAACAATGGGTGAAGTTATGACAAAAATTATTGAACGTAATACGACGGTTCCAGTTAAAAAATCAGAATCCTTTTCAACTGCTCGAGATAACCAATCAAGTGTTGAAATCAATGTTTTACAAGGTGAAAGTGAGTTAGTTAATGGGAACAAAAGCTTGGGAACTTTTATTTTAGAAGGTATTCCCGAAGCTCCAAAAGGAACACCACAAATTGAAGTAACATTTGATATTAATGTTGATGGGATTTTATCTGTGACAGCTGCAGAAAAACAATCAGGACAACAACAAAATATAACGATTACAGGTGCTTCAAATTTATCAGAAGCAGAAATTAAGAATCTATTAGAAGAGGCAGAAAGAAATGCTGAAAATAATACTAAAATAAAGCAAGTAGATGTCTTATTCGATAAATTTAAATTACATTTTACTGATCTTAAAAACAAATTCGCTAAACTTTCGAGTCCAATATATACTATTTTTGAAGATGAGGAACTAAAAGAATGGGAGTCATTCGGAGACGAGATCTATGACTCTATCCGACTAGACAATCCAGAGAATCCGGACTGGGAATACATTAATACGTATACTGAACGCTTAGTACTTTTAAATAAATTAGTTGGCAACGTTAACGAGAGCTAATGTAAATAAATTTAAACTTAGTTAATTCTTCAAAAATCTGAGTAAAAATTGAAAAAACTATCTGAATATTTGTAAAATATTAAATTATTCAAAAAACTATTTTATTAAATGTTTTATTATTTAATAAAATAGTTTCTTAAAAAACGCTATTTATAGGTTTATTTATATAGTTTTATATAATTATTTTAATATTGCCAAAACTTATCTAATATTATGATAAGATACATTTAGTTTGATATTTTTATATCATCAACAATAATACATTCTGTTGTTAAAATCATACTAGCTATAGATGTTGCATTTTGTAATGCTGAACGCGTTACTTTAGCAGGATCTACGATACCTTCTTGATACATATTGCCAAAAATATTTTTTGCAGCATTATAACCGATTTCGAATTTTTGTTCTTGAACTTTTCCAATAACGACTGGGCCATTAATTCCTGCATTTTCTGCGATTCGTTTTAATGGTGCTATTATAGCACGCGAAATTATCATTGCGCCAATTAGTTCATCTTCTTTTAAATTATTTTTTGACCAGGTTACTAAATTTTCTGATAAATGAGTCAGCGTTGCACCACCACCAGGAACAATGCCTTCTTCTACTGCTGCACGGGTAGCATTAATTGCATCTTCTAAACGTAATTTTTTATCTTTCATTTCAGTCTCAGTGACAGCTCCCACTCGAATGACAGCAATTCCACCTGAAAGTTTCGCAATACGATCTTGTAATTTCTCTTTTTCATAAGAAGTTTCAGCAATATTAACTTGTTTACGTAATTGTTCACAACGCGATTTAATATTTTCAATTTCTAAACCATCTCCTACAATCGTTGTTGTATCTTTGTTTACTATAATTCGCCTTGCTTGACCTAATAAATTTAATTGAATATTTTCTAAATTTAATCCAGCATCCTGTGTAATAACAGTTCCGCCTGTTAAAACCGCAATATCTTGTAACATCAATTTTCTTAATTCACCAAACCCTGGTGCACGAACACCGACTACATTAACAATTCCACGTAATTTATTTAAGATTAAAGTTGCTAATGCTTCTTTTTCAACATCTTCTGCGATAATTAATAATGGACGTTTTGTTTTTGTGATTTGTTCTAAAATAGGTAATAAATCTTGTTGAACTAATGTAATTCGTTTATCAGTTAGTAATATATAGGGATTTTCATAAGAAACTTCCATTTTTTCTGTATCCGTTATAAAATACGGAGATATAAATCCCTTCTCTATTTTCATACCTTCTGTAATTTCCAACTCAGTACTGATTCCTTTTCCTTCTTCTAATGAAATTACGCCTTCTTTACCGACTTTTGATAATGCATTTGCTATTAAGGTTCCAATTATGTCATCGTTACCAGCTGAAATTGAGGCTACTTGTTTAATTGATTGAATTTCTTCAACAGGTTGCGCAAATTCATTTATTTGCATCACTAAATATTGTGTAGCTTTTTCCATACCTAATTTTAAAGAAATTGGATTTGCACCAGCTGCTACATTTTTTAAACCTTCTTTAACCATAGCATAAGCAAGAACTGTAGCTGTTGTTGTTCCATCACCAGCAACATCATTTGTTTTTGCTGCTGCTTGTCGAATTAAAGAAACACCTGTATTTTCTATATGATCTTCTAAATTAATTTCTTTTGCAATTGTTACTCCATCATTAACAATTTGAGGAGAACCATAGAGTTTTTCTAACACAACATTACGGCCCTTGGGGCCTAACGTTACAGAAACGGCTTCTACCATTATGTCCATCCCACGCTCTAAAGCACGCCGTGCATTATCTTGATATAATATTTTCTTTGGCATAAATTTAACTATTGAAAAAAGTTATTTAATTTTAACTGTAAAATATAATTTACTGATTCGGCAAGTGAAATTTTTAATTTTGTTAAAATTTTTTTATTTAAAAGCTTTACGAAAAATAACAATAAATAGTACTATCAAATGGTAATATAGTATGGGCTTGTAGCTCAGTGGACTAGAGCACGTGGCTACGAACTACGGTGTCAGGGGTTCGAATCCCTTCTTGCCCAATATTTTATTTTATTTTTAATAAAATAAATATTAAGTTAATACAACGTACTATGTTATCTTATTGGGGTGTCGCCAAGTGGTAAGGCTGTGGACTTTGACTCCGCCATTCGTAGGTTCGAATCCTGCCACCCCAGTGTTAATAAGCAAAACGTTCAAATTAAAATATATATCTTTACTCTAGTTAAAGAATAAATTTTAAAAATACTTTTTATTAAGGGTAAAGGTTTATTAGTTACAGAACTTTGAACTTTTATATTAAACATTATTATACAGGGAATATTATTTAACCTCCCCCAACAATAGTTACTAGCTCAATTTTGTCTTCATTTTGAAGAAAAACATTATGCCAATTTTTTTTAGGACAAATAAAGTTATTGTATTCTAAAACTAAAAGAGATGTATTATAATCAAAATAAGTAATAACATCAAACAAGTTCATCGTTTGTATGATTCCGTATTTTTCTCCATTAAAAAAAAAAAAATTTGTTTTTTGCATAATAAGATTTTAAAATTTAAATATTATATTGAGAATGTAGACGTTCTATACTATAACTTGGTATATTATTTAGTAAGTATAGTTCGGCGGGTGTAGCCAAGTGGTTAAGGCAGTGGGTTGTGGTTCCATCATTCGCCGGTTCAAGTCCGGTCACTCGCCCTATGTAAAATATCCTAACTTAAAAATTAAGAAAAATCAAATACTTATATATCGAAAAATAGTTATATGTCACGATATCGCGGTCCAAAATTAAGAATTACAAGAAGATTAGGCAATTTGCCTGGATTAACGAAAAAAAAATCAAAAAAACTTAATAAACCTGGACAACATGGTAAAGTTTTAGGAGAAAGCAAGAAAAAAACAACTGAATATGGTATTCGATTAGAAGAAAAGCAAAAACTAAAATTTAATTATGGATTAAGTGAAAGTCAATTATATCATTACATTAAAGAAGCTCGTCGTCGTAGAGGAGTAACTGGCTTAATTTTATTACAATTATTAGAGATGCGGTTGGATACAATTTGTTTTTCATTAGGTTATGCGCCAACTATTGCTGCCGCTCGACAATTAATAAACCATGGACATATTACTATTAACGCTAAAGTTATTGATATACCAAGTTTTCAATGTCAGCGTTCAGATGTGATTGGTATTAAACCAAAATCATCAGCGAAAAAAATAATTGAACAAAATTTAAAAACTATCAATTTTAATACTCTCCCGAGTCATCTTGTATTTCTTAAAGAAACATGTGAAGGGGTAGTAGGAAATTATTGTCTACGGAGTGATGTTTTACTAGACTTAAATGAATTATTAGTTGTTGAATATTATTCAAGACGCTAATTTAAAATTCTTATAAATTTAAATTTGATATATTATTCTATGTTAAAATTACGATTAAAACGAAATGGAAGAAAAAGACAACCTTCATACCGACTAGTTGTTATGGAAAGTACGACCAGACGGAATGGTCGCCCAATAGACGAAGTGGGTTACTATAATCCAATCACAAAAAAATCTTATTTTAATAAAGAAAAAATTAAAGTATGGTTAAATTCGGGTGTTCAACCTACGAAAACTGTTTTTCATTTATTAGAAAAAAGTAATTTAATTATAAAAAAATAAAGAGAAAATAATTTCTCTATATTAACTATGAAAATTTTTAATTAAATAATTTAATTTTAATAGCACATATAAAATATAATTTAATTAATCTATTTTATATGTGCTATTGAAGTCTATTTTTAGTAATTTTTACTCTAACTGGAA
>Ga0181596_10001194_pt1 | contig 26642 bp, 22 predicted proteins | sample 041ome_6_FD_148655 | JGI IMG/M metagenome (GOLD analysis project Ga0181596, IMG submission 148655) | Coastal salt marsh microbial communities from the Groves Creek Marsh, Skidaway Island, Georgia - 041402US metaG (spades assembly) | ecosystem: Environmental > Aquatic > Marine > Intertidal zone... | reverse complement strand
CCAGATATAGATGTTCCAGGATTAACAGCAACACCGGCTTTACATCCTAATTCTCTAATACGAGTAAGAGTGCGATCTAAATGTGGAGTAACTTCTTTATGAACAGTGATTATATTAACTCCAGCTGAAGCATATTCTTCTAAAAAATCATCTGGGTTAGTAACCATTAAATGAGCATCAAATGGTTTTTTAGAAAACTGTCTTATTGATCGGATAACCGGAGCTCCAAATGTAAGGTTAGGAACAAAATGACCGTCCATAACATCCAAATGAATCCAGTCGGCCCCAGCCATATCAATGGCTTGTATTTCCTTTCCCAAGTTAGAAAAATTTGCTGATAATATTGAAGGTGCTATTATTACATTAGTCATTGTTTTTTCTATTCCAGAAAAACTGTAAAGTTCAAACTTAAACCTAAATAGTTTTACTAATCGCTATAGCAGTGTCTGACATTCTATTAGAAAAACCCCACTCGTTATCATACCAACTCAGAACTCTAACGAAAGTATTATCCATTACTTTTGTTTGGTCTATGTGAAAAATAGAGGAATGAGGGTCATGGTTAAAATCACTTGAAACAAGACACTCATTAGTAAAACCTAAAATATTTTTTAGATTGCCCTGGGCTTCTTGTTTAATAATATTATTTATTTCTTCAACTGAAGTTGATCTGCTTGCATTAAATTTAAAATCTACTACTGATACATTTTGTGTAGGAACTCTTATTGACACTCCATCTAATTTGCCATTCAACTCTGGCAAAACAAGTCCGACAGCTTTAGCCGCTCCGGTAGAGGTTGGTATCATATTGCCCGCTGCAGCTCTAGCTCTGTAAAGGTCTGAGTGCATGGTATCTAAAGTAGGTTGATCACCAGTATATGAATGTATTGTTGTCATAAAACCTTGTGTAATTCCAACACCATTATTCAATGCCATTGCAATTGGTGCCAAACAGTTTGTTGTGCATGAAGCATTAGAAACAACCAAATGATCACTAGTTAATTTATTATGATTAACTCCATAAACTACAGTTAGATCAGCACCATTTGTTGGAGCAGATACTAAAACTCTCTTAGCTCCAGCTTCAAGATGCATAGAGGCTTTTTCTCGGCTTGTAAAAATACCGGTACATTCCATAGCAATATCAACATCAAGCTCCTTCCATGGTAATTCTTTTGGGTCCCTAATTGAAGTTACTTTTATTGGACCAGTACCAACATCTATATTACTTCCATCAACTTTCACATTTGATGGGAACCTTCCATGAACTGTGTCGTATCTTAATAGATGAGCATTGGTTTCCACGGGTCCTAGATCATTGATACCAACTACTAAAATGTCTTGTCTATTTGATTCAATTATTGAACGTAAAATATTTCTTCCTATTCTACCAAAACCATTTATTGCAACACGAACAGTCATTTTTTTTCCTTTCACAATTTATCTAATTCTTACCTAATACTGATATAGCTGGCAACTCTATACCTTCTAGCCACTCGAGAAAAGCTCCTCCAGCAGAAGAAATATAAGTAAAATCCTCTGCAACGCCAGATTTATTAAGAGCAGAAGCAGTGTCACCTCCACCTGCTACAGTAATTAATTGATCTTTGATAGTTAACTCTGCTGCAACTTTGGCAAGAGCAAAGGTGCCTTTACCAAATGGATTAATTTCAAATGCTCCAAGTGGGCCATTCCATAAGAGTGTTTTTATATTTTTAAAAATAGCTGTAATATTTTCAATTGTTTTAGGACCAATATCTAAAGCCATCATGTCCGAGGATATATTAGAAACATTAACAGTTTTATGATCTGAGTTTTCTTCAAAATATTTAGATACAACAACGTCACTTGGGAGTATTAATTGACAGTTAAACTTCTTACTTTTATCTAAAATTTTTTTTGCTAAGTTAATAGCATCTCTTTCAACCATACTTTTCCCGACGTCATAACCCATTGCTAATAAAAAGGTGTTTGCCATTGCACCACCAATAATTATGAAATCCATTTTGGTTATCAAAAACTCGATAATATTAATTTTTGTGGATATTTTAGCTCCTCCTACCAACGCCGCAACAGGTTTAACCGGTAATTTGAGGACAGATGTCAAAGCCTTAATTTCCTGGTCAAGCAAAATTCCAGAAAAGGATGGTAAAAAGTTTGTGATTGCATGTAAACTTGCGTGAGATCTATGCGAACAAGAAAAAGCATCATTAACAAAAATATCACAAGAAACTGATAAATTTCTTGCGAATTCTAAATTATTCTCTGTCTCACCTTTGTGAAACCTGAGATTTTCTAGTAGTAAAATTTCTCCAGACTGAAGATTTTTTTTTGCTTCTAAAGCACCATGGCCTATACAAGAATTACTAAAATACACTTTAGTTTTTAAAATATCAGAAAGAACTTTCACTAGTGGCTTTAGCGAATAAGCTTCAATATATTCTCCATTTGGTCTTCCAAGGTGACTACAAATTACTAATTTTGAGCCTGAGTTTAATAGAAATTTTATTGTTGGTAGTAGTCTTTTAACACGCGTTAAATCTTGGATTTTTCCATCTGATAGAGGTATATTCAAATCTGCTCTTATTAAAACAACTTTTTCTCTAACATCCTCATCGACTATACTTTTAATGGCATTTGACATTTTAAGTTAACTCTTAGGTTTAATTTATTGCAATTGTTTTTTAGCTGCATTTACAACAGCCTCAGCTGTAATACCAAAATATTTATACAATTCTGAAGCAGGGCCTGAAGCTCCAAAACTATTCATTCCAATAAATGTACCCATTTCTCCAATATATTTTGCCCAACCCATTTCAGACCCTGCTTCTATTGCTATTCGAGGACATACACCTAAGACTCTAGATTTATAATCTTCATCCTGCTTATCAAATAGTTCCCAACAAGGTAATGAAACAACAGTAGCGCTAATTCCATCTTTCTTGAGTATACTTGAAGCCTCCATTGCTATCTCAATTTCAGATCCAGTCGCTATAATGGTTAAGTCTCTTTTTACAGAGCTTTCATATAATATATAACCTCCCCTACTGACTTTATTCTCAGTTGATTTTTCAGAACGAAACGCTTTCAAACCTTGTCTTGACAAAGCAAGAACCGTCGGTCCATGAGTTTTAAGAGCAATATCCCAGGCTTCAGCTGTTTCAACAATATCAGCAGGCCTCATAACATTTAAATTTGGAGTGGATCTTAAAATTGCCAAATGTTCGACTGGTTGATGTGTCGGACCATCTTCACCTAAACCTATAGAGTCATGAGTTAAAACATAAACCACCCTGAGTGACATTAATGCAGAAAGTCTTATCGAAGACCTCATATAATCGCTGAATACAAGAAACGTTCCCCCATAAGGTATAAAAGCTTTATGTAAAGCTATACCATTCATTATGGAACCCATAGCATGTTCTCTAATTCCATAATGGATATAATTACCAGAAAATTTAGATGGGGTAATAGATTTCATCTGGCTAGTTTTCGTCAAGTTGGAACCAGTTAGATCTGCTGAACCACCTAACATGAATGGTATAGATTTATTAATAACCTCAAGTGTTTTTTGACTAGCCTGCCTTGTGGCAAGTGTAGGCATTTCTGCTTTCATTTGTTTAATAAAGGAACGCATTTTTTGTTCATAGGACTTAGGAATATCTCCATTTATGTAAGATTGAAATCTATTCTTTTTAGAGCTTTTATCTAAATTTTTTTCCCATTTATTATAGATAGCTTTAGCTCTTTCAGTTGTTTTTTGCCAATCAGATAAGATTTGTTTTGGAATTTCAAAAGGCTTCTCTGTCCAACCTAATGCCTTTCTAGTTGCTGTTATTTCTTCGATACCCAAAGGAGCACCATGAGTTTTTGATGTGCCTTCTAAATTTGGCGCACCAAAACCAATCTTTGTTTTACATGAAATTAAAGATGGTTTCTTAGATTTTTGTGCATTTTCAATTGCTGATGCTATTTCCAAGTAATTATGGCCATCTATTATCTGTGTATGCCAACCAGCAGCCTTAAACCTTAAAATTTGATTTGCAGAACTTGATAAATTAGTTGAACCGTCAATAGATATTTTATTATCATCCCAAAGTACTATTAATTTCGAAAGTTTTAGATGTCCTGAAAATTCGATCGCTTCATGACTAATTCCTTCTTGAAGACATCCATCGCCTGCTATTACATAAGTAAAATGATCAACTAGATCTGATCCAAACTTTTTTGCCATTAATTTTTCACTTAGAGCCATCCCCACAGAGGTTGCTAAACCTTGACCTAAAGGCCCGGTAGTAGTTTCAATTCCCATGGCATGTCCAAATTCAGGATGACCAGCAGTATTATAATTTATTTGCCGAAAATTTTTTATGTTTTCAATTGGCATATCCTTGTAACCCAAAAGATAATGTAGCGCATAAAGTAACATTGAGCCGTGTCCTGCAGATAGTACAAACCTATCTCTATTAGGCCAATTTGGTTTTTCAGGATTTACATTTATAAAATCTTTAAAAAGAACAGTAGCAACATCTGCCATCCCCATTGGCATTCCAGGGTGCCCTGAATTTGCCTGTTGAACAGCATCCATTGCTAAAAACCTAATAGCATTTGCCATTAATAATGTAGGATTATTCTTGGCAACTATCTGACCAATCATCAGTTTACTCCAGAGATAATTTTAATACGAAGTACCAATAACATTTAATCTACGAAAATTACATAAATCTTTTAAAAAATTTATGATTTTTCTAAAGAGTTTCTAAATTCTATAACTTCTTCTTGCGATCCAAATATTAAAGCTGTTCTTTGATGAATTTTTTTTACATTCAGATTTAAAATTTCAGCACTACCGTTAGTTGCCATTCCATTTGCCTGTTCAACCAAGAAAGCTATTGGGTTAGCTTCATAAGTTAAACGTAACCTTCCCTCCCTATATCTTTCTCTTGTATCAGCAGGGTATAAAAAAATACCACCTCTTATTAGAATTCTACTTGCGTCAGCAACTAGAGAACCAACCCATCTCATACCAAAATTTTTACCCCTAATACCGTTTTCACCCTGCTGACAATTTTCAATATATTTCAACGTTGATTTATCCCAGAATCTTTTATAAGCAGCATTAATAGCAAACTCAGAAGTTTTTTCAGGAATACTTATTTTATTAATTAATAAAAATTTTTGATCATTCTCATTTAAAGCAAATAAGTAAGTGCCCGAACCAATAGTTAAAAATAACGTAGTTTGCGGGCCATAGACAAAAAAACCAGATGATTTTTGCTGTATTCCTTTTTGTAAAAAGGCTTCTGTCAGTGGTAAATTATTTCTAGGTATTATTGAAAAAATAGTTCCTATAGTAACATTTACGTCTATGTTACTCGAACCATCTAATGGATCAGCAAGAACAATAAACTCATGATTATTATTGAAATCAATAAACCCGTCTTGCTCTTCTGACGCATATCCAGATACTGGACAATCTCTTAAACATGTTATCAAAGCTTCGTCGGCAAATATATCTAATGGTTTTTGTAAATCGCCATCAATATTTGTATTTCCTACATTAAATTGAGCATTATTTTTATTATCTACATTCTTAATTTCATTGGATATTTTAATAGCAGCATTTGATAAATTATTTATTATTGAGGTAATATTATTGTCAGCACAATGCTCTGACAAAAAATCTGTTAGATACATTTATAGGATCCTTAATTTTGTTGAGTATTCGTCTTATTGATCATAGCTTTGTATAAGAATTTTTTATTTTTTTCTAACATCTTTGTTTTTACTGAATTAAAATCCACTAACTCTCTATTCTGACTTAGTTTTGATTTTGCCATCGTTTTGATTATATCTATTTGAATTCCAATTATATTTGAAAGCTTTTCTTTTATAAAATCGTTTGGAGCATCTTTGATTTTCCAAGGCTCACTCTCTCCAATTCGAATTTCATGGTTTTGAGTTAAATTACCAACAACTTTAAGAAGTGATTTAACATCACTTAAAAATTTAATTTTTCCATAAAAATGTACCGATTGATAGTTCCAAGTAGGAACAACCTTATGATTCTTCTGTTTCGTTGGATACCAATTTGGACTTACGTATGAATCCTCGGCTTTATATACAACTAAAACATCATCGTTATTGTTATTATCTTCATAAATTGGGTTGTCAATTGCTATATGACCCAAAAGTCTTTGTGGGAGGTTATCTTTGAACTCAATTAAAAGTGGTAAGTGATTAGCTGCCAATCCTTTAGAGCTTGATGTTATCAGGGTTGCTAGAGGGAACTCCTGAATTATCCTTTTTATTTCATTAATATCTGTTTCTCTAAAATGATCCGGTAAATACATAACTTTATCTTCCAAATGATTAATCTTATTAAATATAAGTCAATTTAAGGTAAAGGAATAAATTCCTTTGTGTCATCAACTGGCATTTTGAATTGTTTATCTAACCATTTACTTTTAGCTATTTCTATTAACTCAAGATCTGAAGCAACAAAATTCCACCATAAATACCTCTTTTCATTTACAGTATCCCCTCCAAGAACTATACAGTGGCAATTTTCTTTTACAGTTATTCTATTAGTAATTTTATTATTTAAAATTAACATTTCACCAGCTTTTATTATTTGATCTTGGAAAGATAGTTTTCCTGAAAGCAAGTAAACTGCCATATCTTCAACAGTATTGGGTAATTCTAGAAAACTATTAGATTTTACTTTAATTTCCAGGAAAATACCGTTTGAAATATTCTTTAATGGTGATTTTTTCCCGTAGGCAGATCCCATAATAATGTTAACCATCATATTCTTATCAATAAAAGAAGGTATTTCTTCTTTTTTATAATTATGAAATTCAGGTTTCATTGTTTCATATTTTTTTGGTAACGCTAACCAACATTGAATACCAAAAAGTTTATAGGGGTATTTTATGTCAACAGGCTTTCTTTCGGAGTGAGTTATACCTCTTCCAGATATCATTAAATTAACGTCCCCTGGGCTAATCATAAGAGAAGATCCTAGAGAGTCTCTATGAAAAACTTTACCTGAAAACAAATATGTTAATGTGGCAAGACCAATGTGTGGGTGTGGCCTGACATCAAGACCACCATCAGTTATAAACTCATTTGGTCCCATTTGATCAAAAAAAATAAACGGGCCTACCATTTGTCTGGTAGAATGCGGCAAAACCCTTCTAACTTCCATTCCACCTATATCTCTTGATCTACCCACCAAAAGATTTGGTGATTTAAAGTTTGACAATATAATTCCCTTTTGAATGTTGAAACTATTTTACATTATATGTTAGCCTTAATAAAGTTAACTAATTTATATTGGTTTGTGAATGCTCTACAAAAAACTCCAAATACCAATTAATATACCTTTATCCACTTCTAATGAAAATGAGTTTAACGAATTTGATTATGGCACAATAAAATCGATACATTCACTCAATTCAGAACGTATATCAAATATTAAATTTTTTTTTAAAAATTATTTTAGTAGTAAAATTTCAAAAGTCATTGAAGATGAAATATTTTTATTCTTAAACGAAATTATTCCTATCATTTTTAAATCAAAGTTTAAAATAGAGGGTTTTTACCAACTTTTTAGATTTACAAATGAAATATTATACAATTTTCCTTATATTGAAATTTTAGCAAAAAAAACATTTGTTTATGAGAATTTATCAAAAGTTTTTTTGTTTTCTGGTTATCTAACTAATATTTTGACAAAAGATGTTAAATTACTAGACGTCTTACAACCAGAATATGCTATGAGATTAAATGGTAATATTACGTTTTATAAAAATTCATTTGATAAAGTAAATTCAAATATTCATGATGAAGAGATTGTATTAAATCATCTTAGACAAAATCAACGCTTACTTAAGTTTCAAATATTATTTGCCTTAATTAATCATGAAATAAGCATCAAAAGAGCATCTCAAGAACTTTCTTTACTTGCACAAGCATCATTTGATAGCTGTTTAAAAATAGTAGAAGAACAAATATCTAATAAATATAAAATTGATAGTCTCAAATATAGTATTGTAGCATATGGACGTTTTGCCACCCTATCGATGACTTCAAATTCAGATTTAGACTTAGTTTTTATATATGACGAACAAACAAAAAATGAAGAACAAAACAGAAGAATTTATATTGAGTTGTTTCGTCAAATAATAAAATTTTTATCAGTAAAAACTGAAGAAGGTTTCATGTATGAAGTTGATACTAAACTTAAACCTTCTGGAAAAGGCGGTCCAGTAGCTTGTACTTATAAAAGTTTTAAAAACTACCATGAGAAAAGATCATTTTCTTGGGAAAAAATAGCGCTAAAAAAAACTAGAGTGATTAATGATAACGTCTTCAACTTCAAAATAAAAAAACTACTTGATAAACTAAATTCATATCCGATTTCAGAAAATAAAGTTGCAGACGAAATTTCTATGATGCGAACCAATACTAAAATTAACAATAAAGACTCTATAAAAAAAGAGACCTTAAAATGGTTTGAAACAAAATATGCAGGTGGTGGCCAAAGAGATATTGAATATTTAAATTTTTTTAAAGAAAAAAAAACCTTCAAAATTTCAAATGATGAGATTGAAAAAAAATTTCTCTTAGTTGAAAAAATGGAAAATTTATATTTTATCTTAGATCAAATTATGAATACTTGCTTTGAAGAAAAAAAACAGGACCACCTTCCTTCAAATGCCATAAATTTGATTATTAAAGAAACAAACGAAAAAGATCTTGGAAGCCTTAAAGCAACTATTATGTCAGGTAAAAAAGAATTATATAATTGTCTAAATGATGTTGTAGAATCTGCAAAAGTATTAAAACACGATTAAATTATAAAAAACCTCAATTTGATGATTAATTTTTAATCATTAATTAAATAATATATTATTAACGCCTAATAATTAGGCATTAATTTAAATCACAAACAACATGTTACTATCAATTTGGATTTAAAACTCCATTAATACATATTGCACGCATATAAATTATAACGGAGTTTGATTATGTCTAATTATTTTAAGGTAATTTTCTTGTTACCTTTAACACTTATGGGTTTTGCCAGTGTAAGCTATGCTGCCCCTGATCCTGAAACTGCTTACATATTTAATTCATTTTCCTTTTTGGTTCATGGATTTCTAGTCATGTTGATGGCTGCAGGTTTTTGTATGCTGGAAACCGGTCTTGTTCGAGCCAAAAATGCCGTTGTTCAATGCGCTAAAAATATAGGTCTTTATTCTATAGCTGGTCTAATGTTTGCATTTGTAGGATATAACTTAATGTACATGGATGTTTCTGGATGGATTGGAACTCTATCAGTATGGGGACCCTCAGATGAACTCAAGACCTTTGGTGGAGAAAATGATTCAACTTATTCATCAGGCTCAGATTGGTTTTTTCAGATGGTTTTTTGTGCAACCGCTGCATCTATTGTTAGTGGAGCTGTAGCTGAAAGGGTTAAACTCAAAAGTTTTTTCGTATTTGTAGTTCTATTATGCGGCTTTATTTACCCAATACAAGGTTCATGGTCCTGGGGTGGTGGTTTCTTAAGTGAAGCTGGCTTCTTAGATTTTGCAGGTTCTTCTATTGTACATGGAGTAGGAGGTTGGGCAGCTTTGACAGGCGCGATAATACTAGGCGCAAGAAAAGGTAAATACGCTGAAGATGGAAGTGTCACTCCAATGCCTGGATCTAATCTTCCATTAGCAACTTTAGGTACTTTTTTGTTATGGTTTGGATGGTTTGGTTTTAATGGTGGATCTCAACTCGCCATGGGGACCGCGGCAGACGTTGCAGCAATTTCCAACATTTACATTAACACTAACCTAGCTGCAGCAGGCGGAGTTGTTGTTGCTATAATACTAACTATGTTATTTTATAAAAAAACTGATCTAACAATGGCTTTAAATGGTGCTTTAGGCGGCTTGGTTGCTATAACAGCTGAACCATTAGCGCCATCTCCAATGCTAGCTATTTTTATCGGAGCGGTTGGTGGTTTGATAGTAGTTCTTACTATACCTATGCTCGATAAATTTAAAATTGATGATGTTGTAGGTGCTATCCCAGTTCACTTGTTTGCCGGAATTTGGGGAACAATAGCTGTCGTCTTTTCGAACTCAGACGCATCATTAACAGCACAATTATACGGTATATTTGCTATAGGTGCATTTACAATTATAGCCTCAGCAGTTGTGTGGTATATAATTAAATTTACCATTGGGGTAAGAGTTACACCAGAAGAAGAAATGGAAGGTATGGATATGAGTGAAATTGGGATGGAAGCCTATCCAGATTTCAGAAAATAAATCTTACTATTTTCAAAAAAGGGGGGCTTGCCTCCCTTTTTTAATTTAAATTCCTAAAGAACTATAACTTTGAACAATCCTTTTAACTGCAATAATCATAGCCGCAGTCCTCAAATCTGGTACTCCTTGTTTAGAATTCCATAATTCACTCATAGCTTTGTATGTCTCTATCATAGTGTCTTCTAATCCAGAACGAACTAAATCCAGCTCAGACATACCATGTGTAGCATTTGACCTGTATTCGCTAGGAAATTTTTTACCAGTCATAACTTCTAACCCATCTATCAGATTTGACATTTGACCCTCTTGAGCTCTTCTTTGAAGCCTGCCCAACCTAATCCTACTCAAATTTTTAATCCATTCAAAATAACTTACAGTTACACCCCCAGCATTTGCATAAAGATCAGGGATTATAATTTTTCCTTTTTTTTGCAATATATCATCTGCTTCAGATGAAATTGGACCATTTGCTGCTTCTATAATCAATGGAGTTTGTATGCGCTCCGCATTATCTTTATTAATAACTAATTCCATTGCAGCAGGAATTAAAATATCTGCACTTTCCTCAAGAATTTCTGAACCACTTTCTACAAAACCTCTATATCCCCTTATTGTGCCCTTGGTAATCAAATGGTTTTTCAAAGATTGAATATCTATGCCATTTTTATCAATGACAGCTCCGTCTCGTTCTATGACATGTGTAACAACAGCTTTGTCTTCTGTGGATAAAAAATAAGCAGCATAAAAACCGACGTTACCTAAACCTTGAACAATTATTTTTTTACCTTTTAATCCTTTCGTTAATCCTGTTTTACTTACATCTTTATCATTTTCAAAAAATGCTTTGAGTGCAAATTTAACTCCTCTTCCAGTTGCCTCTGTTCTGCCAGAAATACCTCCTTTATTAACTGGTTTTCCCGTTACACACGCCCAAGCATTTAAGTCTGTAGGATTTAACCTTTTATATTCATCAGCCATCCAAGCCATTTCACGTTCGCCTGTTCCAACATCTGGGGCTGGCACATTCTGTGAAGGATGAATTAAATCTCTTTTAGCTAGTTCTTGAGTAAAACGCCTTGTTATTTTTTCTAATTCCTCTACTTTCCATTCGTTTGTGTTTATTATCAAACCTCCTTTAGCTCCTCCAAAAGGGACTTCTACTAGAGCACACTTATATGTCATCAATGCAGCAAGAGCCTCCACTTCTTCGTGATTTACTAAAATATCATATCTAATGCCTCCTTTTACAGGCTCAAAGTGGTCAGAGTGAACAGAACGAAAACCAGTAAAAGTATAGATTTGTCCTCTCAACCTGACCCCAAACCTAACTAAATATGTTGAATTAGCCATCATAATTTGTTCAGCCAAATCGTCGGATAAAAAATCTTTTCCATATAATTCTTGTATATGTTTAGTAGCTTTTTTGAAATTGACTTCAATTGAGTTTAGGAATTCGTTACTTGCCATTTTTAATCAATCCTTCATTAAATAACTGACTGCAAGATACCATAAGTTCTATTTCAATAACCTAAAATAGTTTTAAAGTAAAAAGTAATGCAAAAGTAATTATTATAAACTTGAAAAAAGAACCCTAATAATTCATTTTAATCTTATTATTTAATTCCAAACTCAAAACAAGCGCACAGGACAAAAAATGTTTTCAAATTTAAAGACTGCTTTTAAAAAAGTTATATCTAAAGATATTGATAAGAGCGTAACTAATGGAGAAGATGTCCAGGCAATAATAATTTTACTTTTAGAGGCATGTCAAATTGACGGCAAAACAGACAATTTAGAAATAAATTATATAAAGAATTTATTAATTAAAAAGTTTAATTTTACTCATGAACAAGCTATCGAAAATATAAATAATGCTCTTAAAAATGATGCAGAGAGGATCGAAATTTTTTCTCAAGTGAAAGTTATTCTCAATGAAATGGATCATGAAGAGAGAATTGAAGTTATAGAGATGATGTGGGGAGTTATTCTTTCTGATGGAATAATTGATGATTTTGAAGCTAATTTAATGCGGCGAATGAATGGTTTGTTATATGTTTCAGGGATTGAAAGTGCAGAAGCGAAAGAAAGAGCATTAAGAATATCTCAAGATAATTAATATTTATTAAAACAAATCTTATGTTCTAATCTTAAGAGACTAGCAAGGAGTATTGTTAAATGTTTAATCATTCTATGAGTTTTTCTGTAGGAGAAGATAATCAAACTTTAAGAAATACTATTTACAAGTTTGCACAAAAAGAAATAGCACCTCTTGCAGACAAAGTTGATAAAGAAAACACCTTTCCAAATAATATGTGGAAAAAATTGGGTGATCTTGGTCTTCTGGGGATAACTGCCGATCAAGAGTTTGGTGGAAGTCAAATGACCTATCTAGCTCATTGTATTGCGATGGAAGAAATAAGTAGAGCGAGTGCTTCAATTGGACTTTCTTATGGGGCATTTTCTAATTTGTGTGTAAATCAAATTAATAGAAATGGGACTAAGGAGCAAAAACAAAAATATCTACCAAGTTTATGTTCAGGAGAAAAAATTGGAGCTCTTGCAATGAGTGAAACAAGTTCTGGCTCAGATGTTGTCTCCATGTCATTACATGCTGAAAAACAAGGTAATAAAACTTATTTGCTCAATGGTTCAAAAATGTGGATTACTAATGGTCCAGATGCTGATACTTTAGTCGTTTATGCTAAGACAGACCCATCCGCAGGGTCAAAAGGTATTACAGCTTTTATTATTGAAAAAACTATGTCTGGTTTTTCAACTGGGAAAAAAATAGATAAATTAGGCATGAGAGGGTCAAATACCTGTGAGCTTTTTTTTGAAAATTGCCCTGTACCAGAAGAAAATATTCTAGGAGAAGAAGGTAAAGGTGCTGCAATATTAATGAGTGGCTTAGACTATGAAAGAGTAGTTCTTGCCGCCGGACCTCTTGGTATTATGGCTGCTGCAATGGATATTGTCGTTCCTTATATCCACGAAAGAAAACAATTTGGAAAATCAATTGGTGAATTTCAACTTATGCAAGGGAAGATTGCTGATATGTACACGACAATGAATGCATGTAGATCTTATGTTTATGAAGTAGCAAAAGCTTGTGATCGAGGTGAAACTACTCGAAAAGATGCCGCAGGCTGTATTTTGTATGCAGCTGAAAAAGCTACCCAAATTGCCTTAGAGGCAATTCAAATACTTGGAGGAAATGGTTACACAAACGATTTTCATGCAGGACGGTTACTTAGAGACGCAAAACTATATGAGATTGGTGCAGGAACATCTGAAATTAGAAGAATGTTAATAGGTAGAGAATTATTTTTGGAAACAAATAGATGACAGTATTACAATCTAAAATAAAACCAGACAGCCCTGAATTCCAATTGAATAAAAAGAAACTGGCAATTGACCTTAAACTAGTTTTAAAGGCAGTTGACAAAGCCCTAGATGGTGGTGGGGATAAACTAAATGACCGACATCAAAAACGTGGAAAAATGCTACCAAGAGATAGAGTTTCTAAACTCTTGGATCCAGGAAGCTTCTTTTTAGAAGTAGGTTTAACTGCTGGTTATAATATGTATGACAATGCATGTCCTTCTGGAGGAATAATCACTGGAATTGGACAAGTTCATGGTATAGAAGTCATGGTGATATGCAATGATTCCACCGTTAAAGGTGGAACATATTATCCTATTACCGTCAAAAAACATCTTCGCGCCCAAGAAATAGCTATGGATAATCATTTACCTTGTATTTATCTTGTTGACTCAGGTGGAGCTAATTTACCAAATCAAGATGAAGTGTTTGCAGACAGAGAACATTTTGGTAGAATTTTTTTTAATCAAGCGAACATGTCTTCAAAAAACATTCCCCAAATTGCTGTTGTTATGGGAAGTTGCACTGCTGGAGGTGCCTACGTGCCTGCAATGTCAGATGAAACCATAATTGTTAAAAACCAAGGAACTATTTTCTTGGCAGGCCCTCCATTAGTTAAAGCGGCAACGGGTGAGATAACTGATTCAGAAACTCTTGGTGGAGGCGAAATTCATACAAAAGTTTCTGGGGTGGCAGACTACTTAGCTAATGACGATGAGCATGCACTATCAATTGCAAGACAGTGTATTAAAAATTTAGCTATTAGAAAGCAGAAAAACTCAATAACCATTGATGATAATCCACCACTTTACGATTCCCAAGAACTTTTAGGAATAGTTCCAGCAGATGAAAAGAAATCATATGATGTGAGAGAAATAATTATGAGAATTTTTGACGGGTCAGAGTTTGATGAGTTTAAGAAGGATTTTGGAGCATCTTTGATAACAGGCTTTGCAAAACTGAAAGGTCAAATATGTGGGGTTGTTGCAAATAATGGAGTTTTATTTTCTGAGAGTGCACTTAAAGGAACTCATTTTATAGAATTGTGTAGTCAAAGAAAAATTCCATTAATCTTTCTTCAAAACATCACTGGGTTTATGGTTGGAGAAAAAGCTGAACACAGTGGTATAGCTAAAAACGGAGCAAAATTAGTCAATGCTGTAGCCACAACAAAAGTCCCTAAAATAACCCTGCTAATAGGAGGAAGTTTCGGTGCTGGTAATTATGGAATGTGTGGAAGGGCATTTAGTCCAAGGTTTTTATGGACATGGCCTTGCTCAAGAATATCAGTTATGGGAGGGGAGCAAGCAGCTAGCGTTCTTGCTCAATTAAAAAAAAGGAATGCTGAAAAAAATAATGAGAGCTGGAATAAAAAAATTGAAAATAAATTTAAGAAACCAATATTAGATCAGTTTAACAATCAATCTCATCCTTTATACGCATCTGCTCGTTTATGGGACGATGGAGTTATAGATCCAACAAAAACTCGCGATATTTTAGCTGCCAGTCTAAAAATATCTCTTAATAAAAAAATTAAAGACACTAAATTTGGCATTTTTAGAATGTAGAAAAAACTTAAATAATTATGAAAAAAATTAAAAAATTATTAGTTGCAAATAGAGGTGAGATAGCGTGCAAAATTATACTTTGTGCCCAAAAGCTAAACATACCTACTCTAGCAATTTATTCTGACGAAGATGTTAATTCCCTGCACGTTAGTCTGGCTGATGAGGCAATAAATATACCTGGTTCAAATGTTTCAGATACATATATGAATAGCTCTGCTATAATTAATATTTGTAAAAAATATAAAGCTAACGCCATTCATCCAGGATATGGATTATTATCAGAAAATGCCGATTTTGTAGAACTTGTAGAACAAAATAAACTTATTTTTATTGGCCCTAATAGTGAAATTGTTCGTAACATGGGGCAAAAGGATAAAGCTAAGTCTCTAATGGAAAATGCCGGTTTGCCAGTTGTTCCAGGTTACCACGGCCCAAAGCAAGATAAAAATTTCTTAAAGAAAACTGCCTCCAATATTGGATACCCCTTATTAATAAAAGCAACAGCTGGTGGTGGTGGTAGGGGGATGAGAATTGTAGAAAATAATAAAAATTTTTTTTCAGCACTAGAAGAAGCGTCTAATGAGGCCAAGACAAATTTTAAAGATAAAAGTTGTTTGATTGAAAAATATATTCCATTTGCAAGACATATTGAAATCCAACTATTTGCTGATAACTACGGTAATGTAATACATTTATATGATAGAGACTGTTCATTACAGAGAAGACAACAAAAAATAATTGAAGAGGCACCTGCATATAAAATTGACGAAGATATAAGAAATTTTCTTGGCGATATATCTGTGAAAGCAGCAAAGGCTATCAAATATGTAGGAGCTGGTACAATAGAATATATTGCTGACATCGAAAATGGTCTTGATAAAAATAAAATTTATTTTATGGAAATGAATACAAGAATTCAAGTTGAGCATCCAGTTACTGAAGCTATCACCTCTACCGATTTAATAACGTGGCAACTTGAAATTGCTAATGGGAAAAGACTCCCAAAACTGCAAAATGATATATATTTAAACGGTTGGTCAATTGAGGCTAGATTATATGCCGAGGACGCTAGTAAAAATTTTACTCCACAAACTGGTTTAATTCATCATTTCAAATTACCTAATAAAACAAAACATCCATATTGTTTTATAGAAACAGGAACAAAAGAGGGTGATTACATCACGCCCTTTTATGATCCAATGATTGCGAAAATTATCTCCTATGGCAAGAACAGGAATGAAGCAATAAGTAACCTAAAACGTTATCTTAATGAATTTGAAATAGCAGGGATTATAACTAACCTAAACTTATTGAAGAAAGTTCTTAATGATATAAATTTTAAAAAAGGTCATGTTAATACCAAATTTGTAGAAAACAATATAGAAAAATTGATAGCTGATAGCATTCCAGAATCACATATAGCATTAACTGGCCTTATAATTTTTAAAAATCTAATTAATAATGATTATAGTCCCTGGAGTATGTGGCGACCTTCTCAGTATCCCTTAAAAATAATAATTAATAATAATATATTTTTACTATATTGTATTTACAGAAGCGTCACTGAAATTGAAGTGCGTTTGAATAATTTAAAATATAAATTTACCTCAATTAAAATTTCTGATTCTGAGATATTTACTAAAATAAATGGTAAAGAAGAAAGTGTTCGTTATAAGTCATTTATTGATAATAAAATGGGAAAACAATTTTTTTCTATTTTTACAAAAGAAAATACGTTTGAGGCTTTGATTTTTAATTCAATGATATCTGAAGAAAATCAAAAAGGTTTCTCAAAAGATAATATTATCTCGCCAATGCACGGTATAGTAAAATTTAAAAATATAGAAAAAAATTTACATGTTAAAAAAGGTCAAGTTCTTATGCAATTAGAGGCAATGAAAATGGAATACTCTCTTACATCTCCACGAGATGGTATAATAGATGTAATCCATATTGGAAATGGTCAACAAGCCACTGAAGGAATGGAGCTTTTAAGTTTAAAAAAGATTTAAAATGATAGATAATTTAATTAATATTTTTGAGATGAGTCCAAGAGATGGATTGCAAAATGAAAAGAAATTTATATCAACAGCTGATAAAATTAAATTTATCAATAAATTATCAAGTTGTGGTTTTCAAAAAATTGAAACATCAAGTTTTGTTAGTCCTAAATGGGTTCCTCAACTTTCCGACGCTGCAGACGTTTTTAAAGGAATCAAGAGAATTAAGGGTGTAAAATACACTGCTTTGACACCTAATGAAAAAGGGTTTGATAACGCCTTAGTTGCCAAAGTAGATGAAGTAGCTATCTTTACAGCCGCTTCTGAAACCTTTAATAAAAAAAATACTAATTGTGATATTAGTACTAGTTTAGAACGTTTTAAGCCAATTATCATCAAAGCAATGAAAAACAAAATCCCTGTAAGGGGTTACATAAGCTGTGTTTCTCATTGCCCATATGAAGATTACGTTGAACCCAAAAAAGTTGCCTTAATAGCTAAAGAATTATTAAAAATGGGATGCTATGAAGTTTCTCTTGGAGATACCACTGGGAAAGGGAGCGCTTATCAAACATACAAAGTGATAAAGGAGTGTCTAAATTTTACTGCGCCTAGTATGTTAGCTGGTCATTTCCATGATACATATCTAAATGCAATAGATAATATCAAAGTTTGTTTGGAAAATGGCATTAGAACTTTTGATGCATCAGTTGGAGGGTTAGGAGGCTGCCCTTATTCTCCTGGCGCTGAAGGTAACGTAGCAACCGAAAAAGTAAATAAACTAGTTTTGTCAATGGGATATAAAACTAATTTAAATAATGCAAGAATTAGAGAATGCAGTGACATTGCACAAAAATTAAAAAAGACTGGTATTTATTCTTAACATGGAAAAAGAAACTATAATAATAAGAAAAAGCCTAAATGGAATTTGCGAGATAATTTTAAACCAACCCGAAAAACATAATTCTTTATCTCCAAAAATGATCCAAGAACTGAGTGATACTTTTGATATGCTTAAAGAGGATTCAAAAGTCAAAGTATTAATAATATCATCTTCAGGTAAATCTTTCTGTGCTGGTGGTGATTTAGATTGGATGAAAAAACAAATTTTTTCAGATAGAGCCACTAGAATTATAGAAGCTAATAAACTAGCTAACTTATTGTATAAAATGTATCAGTTTCCTAAACCACTTATTGCAAAAGTAGAAGGCAATGCTTTTGGAGGAGGGGTAGGGATTATTTCTGTTTGTGATATTGCCATTTGCTCAGAAAATATAAGATTGGCTCTTACTGAAGTAAAGCTTGGTTTAATACCTGCAACTATAAGCCCCTATGTAATACTAAAAATTGGCTCAAATAATGCTATAGATTTGTTTACAAGTGCGAGAAACTTTAATGCTCAAGATGCAAAGAATATGGGTTTAATAAAAACTTTTTGTAAAGCTGAAGATTTACAAAATATAATTGAAGATGAGACTGAACCATTTCTTCTCAATGCGCCTTCTGCTATTTCAGCATCTAAAAATCTTGTTAAAAAATTATCTTTTAAAATCGACCAAGAGACTATTAAATTTACTGTTGAAGCACTTGCAGATGTATGGGAAAATCCAGAGGCTATTGAAGGAATAAATGCATTCTTTGAAAAAAGAAAACCTAACTGGCTTATGGAGACTTAAATGGCAGACATAATTAAACAAGGCCAAAATAACATTATAACTAAGTTAAATCTTAATTATGAAGGTCACAAAGAAGGTGAAGAACAAGTTGAAAATTACTTAAAAATTGTAGATGAAAAAATTGGTTTTATTCCAAATGTTCTAGCTGCATTTGCAAAATTTCCTAAACAATTTGAAGGTTTTACTAAATTATATAATTCCTTAATGTTAGGTGATTCAGGTTTAACAAAATTAGAAAGAGAAATGATTGCTGTTACAGTTTCATCTGAAAACCATTGTTACTATTGTTTAGTTGCTCACGGAGCTGCTGTAAGAGAACTTTCAAATGATCCTCAGCTGGGAGAACGTATAGTTGCTAATTTTAAATCTGCAGAATTACCAAAAAAACAAGAAGAGTTACTTAATTTTACAAGGAAGCTAACAAGGGATCCATCTGAAATAGATGAAAATGAAAGAAAAAAATTAAGAGATGTCGGTTATACAGATAGAGATATTTGGGATATTAGCGCAATAGTAGGTTTTTTTAATATGACAAATAGATTGGCTTCAGCTACTGAGATGGAGCCTAACGAAAACTATCACTCCATAGCAAGATAATTTGAATGACTTTTAAATTAAACCAAACTCAATTATCAATCATTGATTCAGTAAAAAATATTATGAGCAAATTTGATGATGATTATTGGCTTACATGTGATAGAGATAGTTTATTCCCTCATAAATTCTATGAAGAAATAGCCAGAGGAGGTTGGCTAGGTATTTGTATGCCCAAGGAATTTGGAGGAACCAACCTTGGCGTTAGTGAAGCATCAATTTTTATGCAGAAGATATCAGAAAGCGGTGGCGGCATGGCTGCGGCCTCTTCTATACATATAAATATTTTTGGTCCACACCCTATAGTTATACATGGGAACAAAAGACAAAAAGAAATGTGGTTGCCACCACTAATTTCAGGACAAGAAAAAACCTGTTTTGGTGTAACTGAACCTGATGCGGGTTTAGAAACAGGTAAGTTAAAAACTTTTGCAAAAAAAATTAATGGTGGGTATCTGATAAACGGTCAAAAAATTTGGACATCAACCGCCAAAATAGCTGACAAAATACTTTTATTAGCTCGTACTCTACCTATAGAAGAGTGTAAAAAAAATACAGATGGTCTTACATTATTTTATACAAATTTAGATAGAAATAAAATTGAAGTTAGAGAAATTTCTAAAATGGGGAGATCGGCTGTTGATAGCAATCAAATCTTTATCGACAACTTAGAAGTTTCTGATTTTGACAGGATAGGAGAAGAAGGTAAAGGTTTTAAGTATATTCTCGATAGCCTAAACCCCGAACGTATTCTTATTGCAGCTGAAGCATTAGGCATTGGTAAAAATGCTTTGTCAAGAGCAGTTCAATATTCCAAAGATAGAATTATTTTTGACCGCCCAATTGGAAAAAATCAAAGTATTCAACACCCTTTAGCAGAAAACTGGATAGAACTAGAAGCTGCTGAGTTATTAATTGCAAAAGCTGCCTACCAATATGATAATGGAGAAAATGCTGGTGGAATGGCTAATGCTGCTAAATATTTTGCTGCAGAAGCAGGTTTTAAAGCAGCTACTCAAGCTGTTGTAACTCTTGGTGGAATGGGATATGCCAAGGAGTATCATGTTGAAAGGTTATTACGGGAATCGTTAATACCAAAATTAGCTCCAGTAAGTGCTCAAATGATTTTAAACTATATATCAGAGCGTGTACTAGGATTACCAAAATCATACTAAACAGTGAAAAGTGAAAAAATGACAATCAAAAATAATATTATTACCCATGCTTTGGATGGCATAAAAGTTTTAGATCTTACCAGAGTTCTAGGGGGACCATACTCTACTCAGATACTAGCCGATCATGGAGCTGAAGTAATCAAAGTTGAGTCTAACTTAGGTGATGAAGTTAGAGGCTGGGGACCACCATTTGTTAATGACATGGCTTCCTATTTTATAAATGTTAATAGAAATAAAAGGTCTGTAGCGATTGATTTAACAAAGCCAGAAGGTAAGAGTATTATTTTAGAACTTCTTAACACTTCAGATGTTTTAATTGAAAACTTTAAAACTGGTACTATGGAAAAATGGGGTCTAGGTTACGAGAAAATATTAAAAATTAAATTTCCTAAATTAATTCACTGCAGAATATCAGGTTTTGGAGAAAAGGGACCACTAGGTGGTGCTCCAGGATATGACGCAATCGTCCAGGCAATGACTGGTATGATGTCTATTAATGGCCATGAAGATGGTGGAAATGTTAGAGTTGGCATTCCAATGGTTGATATGGGGACAGGTCTATATGCAACAATAGGAATCTTAATGGCTTTGCAAGAAAGAAATAAATCTGGTTTAGGACAGTTCATAGATATGTCTTTATACGACTCTGCCTTATCCTTAATGCATCCTCATACTGGAAACTATTTTTTATCTGGTAAACCAGGCAAGGCTACTGGTAACGCTCATCCTAATATTTCTCCCTATGATAAATTTAAAACTGCTACTAATGAAATTTTTATGGGAATAGGAAATGACGCTGGATTTGCACGTCTATGTAAAGCATTAGGATTAGAAAAACTTATAACTGACAAGCGGTTTATCTCAAACGGAGATAGAGTTAAAAACAGGCTCGAGCTAACAGAATATTTAGAAGATGCACTTAGTCAAGTTGACGGTGTAGAATTTTCTGAAAAACTATTATCTGCAGGGGTTCCAGCTGGACCAGTAAGAAATATTGAAGAGGCATTAAATCATCCTCAAACATTAGAAAGAAAAATGACAGTTAGTAAGGATGATTATAAAGGTGTCGCCTCACCAATTAAATTTAGCAGGTCTAAATCTGTAAATGTAAAGTACACGCCTCCCAAAATAGGACAACACACAAAAGAAGTGTTAATTGAGGCTGGATATAAAGAAAACGAAATTGAAAAAATGTTTTCTGAAAAAATTATTTTTGAATAAATCCTCTAAAACTTAAATAAATAAATTTTTGAAATAATATTGTCTGAGATGTATAATATGATTATTAATTTCTTCTTTCTTAACTTTTCCATTATTAAATAAAATAAATGCATCAAGCGCTTGAAAAAGAAATAGATCTATACCAGAAATTATTTTTGCTCCAACTTTTTCGCCTTTTTTTATAAAGAGCGTTTTAGCTGGAGTGTAAACAGCGTCAAATAACCATTGATTTTTGCAAGGCTGTAATAAACCAAGTGGACATCCAGGAAAATCCTTGTGACCTATTGGTGTACAATTAATGATAGCATCAAAACTTTCTATCATTGTCGCTAGTTGATCACTTTGTATTAATTGGCAATTAATATCAGATAAAGACAATTCTTTAACTAAATTTACCCCTTTAAATAAATTGGCTTCCAGCAAATAAATTTCTTTTTTTCCTAAAGACCCTAATCCAAACAAAATTGACCTTCCAACGCCACCACCACCAATAACAAGTATTTTTTCAGCTTTATGATCTTTAAAATGAAAATCTAGAGTTTTTAAAAATCCTGAATAATCTGTATTATAAGCAACAATTTTTTTTTGAAAAATTAGAGTATTTGCTGACTTAACATATGAAGCACCATCATTAACCTGGTCAGCATAATTTATAGCCTTCTCTTTGAAAGGGAAAGTAATATTAACGCCCTTAAAATCTTTAGTTTTTAAGTCCTTCAGTAAACTATAAAAATAGTTTTCTTCTTTATCCTTTATATCAAATAATTCGTATCTAATAGAAATTCCAAATAAACTACCTAAACGCTGATGTATGTCAGGTGCCTGAGAATTAGTTATATTATGCCCTATTAATCCAAGCTTTATCATTTATAAATTGTTCCCTATTAGTCTAACAGTTACAGTACCAAACCATCTCTCAAGGTTCATTCTGACAGGCAATAATCTTCCAGAAGAAATCGTTCCAAAAAATATTTTAAAATCTGAAAATTTATCTTCCTTAGGTTTCCATTTAGTTTCTAACCTATGACCACCTAAAGGAATGATTTTCAACCCACAAATTAAAGTATTTCCATTGAAAGATTTAGGTCTGTCATTTATTAAAAAAGTATTACCTAATGATTTTACTTGAAGATCATACCTCCTTCTACCATCGAAAATCCTAAAACTTTTGTCACATCTTTCAGTTAGGTTGATTTCTTCAACAATATTGATAAACGCTGTTACGGGATCAATTACTTCATTCAATGTTAATTGCTCAATAGGATGAACTTTTTTTAAATCTAAAACTGGGTCATTTTTGTATTTTACTAAATTATTCTCAAAATTTATTTTTGATGAACGTTTTTTTTTATTAAACGTTCCAGTCGTGGAAAACACTTTTGGTAGCCAATAATTGTTTTTTCTTTTAGAAGAAGAATATAATTCTCCTTCATAATCATATAAAATATTTAGAAATCCCGCTGTCTTCGATTTAGTAGTTAGAATAATTTCGTTTCTATTTGCCTCTACAAAAACCTCTACCTTCCCTATAATTAAATTTCCAAACTGTACTTCGTAGTAATAATTTTCTTCATATCCCAAAGCAGCATTACTAATAAATGCAAAATTAATAATTAAAAACTTAATGAATAATGCATTAAATTTTGTAATCTTATTAATTTTTATAAAGTTATATATTTTGTTCTCTTTTAATGGCAAGTGACGATGAGATTGCGTATCATTTTAGAAATTGTCAATTATAATCCAATTCACTACATCAAGTTTACCAGTAACCATTTATAGCTTTAACTCTTTTTGCAAAATAATCTATTTTTTTATCTGCATCATCTCCAAGTATTTCAAAGCATTTCTCTAACACTTGTTCAATTACACTTATCATTGGAGCCATGTTAAATAATTTGTTTTTTTTATTAATTGCAACTTCAATGAAATGTTCTGAATGTTTTGCTAATGGTGAAATTGAACTATCTGTAAAGGATAGTGTTTTTATATTTAATGATCGTGCAGTCCTAAGTAATTTTACTGTTTCAGTTGAATATGGGGTTGTTGAAAAAGCAACTAATAAACTTTTTGTTCTTAAACGAGCTAAATCTTGTGCTGCTGACAAACCAGAATCAGGCATCAAATAAAAATTATCAAAAACCATGCTACCCATGTAATTCATATAAGATGCAAAAGATTTAGCACTTCGAAACCCGGCGATGTTTACGCTCTCTGATTCTGTTAACAATTTTGCTGCTTGTAATATTGATTTTTCAAATTGAATATTTTCTTTTTGAGTTAAATTAAAATCACTCGAATTATTTTTTTTTGTATAATACTTTTTTTTTACATCTAATTGAAAGTCAGAATAGCCTTCAAATCCCCAAATTTTACTTAATCTTAATATAGTTAAAACTGAAACATTCGCTTTTTTAGCAGTATCCCTAATAGTTTGAAAAGGAATCTGGTTTAATTCTTGTAATATTGAAATACTTGCCAGTTTCAATTTAGGTGACAAATTATTATGGAAGGATTTTAATTTTTTTTCTAGATCTCTCACATATTAACCCTGAATATATAATGTTACAAATGTAACATTATATAATAAATATTACAATTGTTTTATTGAGTAAAACTTGTATTATAAGATTTTAATCATTTAGGGAGGATAAAAATGACTTTTAAAAAATTAATGGTGGGCAGTATAGTTGCAGGATTTGCCGCTATCACACTTACCGAAGCTTCTGCTCAACAATTTGTATCCATTGGGACAGGTGGCGTTACAGGTGTTTACTATCCAACTGGTGGCGCGATTTGTAGATTAGTTAACAAAGACAGAAAATCTCACGGTATTCGTTGCTCTGCTGAATCTACCGGAGGATCAGTTTACAACATAAATACGGTAAGAGCTGGAGAATTAGAATTTGGCGTAGCACAATCTGACTGGCAATATCATGCCTACCGTGGCACCTCCAAGTTTAAAGATAAAGGAAAATTTAGCAAACTTCGTGCAGTTTTTTCAGTTCATCCAGAACCATTCACTTTGATCGTTCGAAAAGATTCTGGAATCAGCTCATTTGAAGGATTAAAAGGAAAAAAAGTTAACGTAGGTAACCCTGGTTCAGGACAAAGAGCAACTATGGAAGTTGTAATGGATGCTTTTGGAATGAAAATGAGTGATTTTTCTTTAGCGGCCGAGCTTAAAGGATCAGAAATGGCTCAAGCTATTTGTGACGGAAAAATTGAAGCTATGATATATACAGTTGGTCACCCAGCTGCTGCTGTCAAAGAAGCCGCTTCAAGTTGTGAAGTTCAACTTGTTTCTGTAAAGGGTGCTCCTATTGACAAATTAATCAAAGACAACTCATTTTATAGAGTTGCTGAAGTTCCTGGTGGTATGTATACAGGATCTCCCAATAAAACAACCACTTTTGGAGTAGGTGCAACTGTTATAACATCAGCTGATGTTTCTGAAAAAGTAGTGTATACTATAGTAAAAGCAACTTTTGATAACTTTGCTGATTTTAAAAAGCTTCACCCAGCCTTTAAAAATCTAAATGAAAAACAGATGATTAAAGACGGATTATCTGCTCCTCTTCATCCTGGAGCTATAAAATATTACAAAGAACGTGGATGGATGTAAAAATACAAAAAATTGAAACTAAAATTGCACAGACACATATGTGTTTGTGCTCTTATTATCTAAAATTGTATTTTTTTAAATAGTTAGTTCTAAAAATGATGGTGGTAAAATCGGATGCTTCAAAAAATACTCAGTATTATAACAAACGTGAACCTGCATTCGGGAAGATAATATCTTTTATATGTATCCTTTGGTCCCTTTTTCAAATTTGGATTGCTTCTGATTTTCCTTTTTATTTAAGTGAAATTTTAAAATTAAATCTTGTTTTTAATAGCCAGGAAGCAAGGCAAATTCACCTAGCTTTTGGACTTGGTTTAGGTTTTTTAGCATACCCAGTTATAAACAAAATTACTCCTACAATAGATAAAATCAGCAAAACCTTATTAGCTTTTCTAGCTGTAAGTGCATGTCTTTATTTATATATATTTAAATTGGAGATTTCCAACAGAGCTGGTCTGCCAACAAACTTAGACATATTTTTTTCACTTACCGGTTTAATATGTATTGGAATAGCCGTTTATCGAACATTAGGATTACCGTTATTAATAGTAGCAAGTTTATTTATATTTTATGTGATGTTTGGTCATTTGGAATTCATACCAGAGTCAATGAAATGGAAAGGAGCGTCTCTTAACAAGGCTAGTTGGCATTTTTGGATGCAAACAGAAGGCGTTTTTGGTGTAGCCCTCGGAGTTTCGACTTCAATGATTTTTTTATTCGTACTATTTGGAGCTCTGTTGGAAAAGTCAGGAGCAGGAAATTATTTCATCAAATTATCATTTGCTGCACTAGGACACTTTAGAGGCGGCCCAGCTAAAGCTGCCGTCTTAGCTTCTGGGTTATCTGGTATATATTCAGGATCTTCAATTGCAAACGTTGTTACTACAGGTACGTTTACTATTCCTCTAATGAAAAGAACAGGGTTAAACGCTGAAAAAGCTGGTGCTATAGAGGTTGCGTCTTCTACAAATGGTCAATTAACACCGCCTGTAATGGGAGCAGCAGCCTTCTTGATTTCGGAGTTCACTGATACCAGTTATCTCGACCTAATTAAATATGCTGCTTTAC
>Ga0181596_10001155_pt1 | contig 27091 bp, 24 predicted proteins | sample 041ome_6_FD_148655 | JGI IMG/M metagenome (GOLD analysis project Ga0181596, IMG submission 148655) | Coastal salt marsh microbial communities from the Groves Creek Marsh, Skidaway Island, Georgia - 041402US metaG (spades assembly) | ecosystem: Environmental > Aquatic > Marine > Intertidal zone... | reverse complement strand
TGGGCGTTGATAGCTATGCATTAAGTACGCGTATGGGAGTTCAGAAGCATTGGGCGAATGAATTAAATGAGGAATTGGCGCAGTTGCTTAAGCACAATCTACCCGATGTGAATATTTCAAATGCACCGGCAGAGGAGTTGATGAAGGAATTGGAACAATGGAAAAAGGAACATAAAATTTCTGCCGAAGCGCTGACCATCTATGTTGATCCCGACCGCCGAGCCAACGGCAACAAGGCCCATAGCATTGATGATACAGTGCCCCATCTCCCTTCATTGCAGAGTCTTTGGCTTGAATGCGCCCATACGTTACTCTCGAAGCATAGTCCAATGGCGTCCTTGGAAGAACTCAAACAACTCCAAGCTTGCGCGTTGATCTATGTAGTTGAATATCAGGGCGAATGCAAGGAACTATTGTGTCTTCAACAAAAAGGTCACACCGGTCCTCCATCCATTGAAATTATAGTTTTAGCGTCCGATGAAAAAACGACCTGGGTCCAACATCGCGTTGAAACCTCAGATCACTTTCAATTGGAACTTGCAACAAACACTGCTAAGTTTTTGATTCAACCCGGACCGGCCCTTTCTAAGAGTGAAGGACATGTGGGATTGCTAGGCGGTATTATGGGGGCTAAAAAAATGGTCACCGGCAATTTGTACACTATTGATCAAGAGCCCGTACCAAGCGAACTGTATGTGCGTTATGAGGTTATAGAAGTAGCGAAACCTTATAAATTAAAAACGCGGGTTGAGCATGCCGCTGTTGAACGGATTGGCTTCCCTGAACACCCCGATACCATTAGAAAAAAACTGAAGGTTAAGGAAGGACGGGAACTTAAAATTTTTGCAATGAAGATGGGCGCTCAAAAACAAATGATACTGGCACGCCGTCTAGATTGAGGCATGCTTTTTGAATCGTACCTTAGTAATGATGAAACGCAGGCTATTCTTTGGAATTATCGGACTGCTCCTCTCCTTCACGGCGGGGGCACAGGAGGCCGTTTTTGTTCCAAATGAAGGCCAATGGGATGGTGATTTCCAATACAAGGCTCCACTTAAGTACGGTGCACTTTTTTTTGAACAGGGCGCCATTCAAATGGTCTTGAGGGATGCGCATCAAGTAGAAGATTTTCGAGGCCACGCCATGCATGAAGCAGGATTGAGCCTACCGATTGATCCATTACGAACCCATGCAGTCCGGTTGAAATGGCTGAATGCAAATCCCGTTAAGGGGACAGGAATGGCTCCATTGGAATACTACCACAACTACTTTATCGGGTCCGATTCCAGCCATTGGAAAGGCGGCATCTATCCTCATAGTAAAATCGCTTATCAAAACTTATATGACCAGTCCAAGGTCGTTTTCTATACTGCCGGCGGAAGACTGAAATACGATTGGCACTTAAGAAATCCGAGTACACTGAGTCAAATTAAATGGCAATACGAGGGGGCAACAGGAATTTCCCTAAATGAGGAAGGTGCTTTGATTGTAGAAACGAGCGTGGGCGAATTCATGGAAAGTATTCCGGTCGCTTGGGGTTGGAAAGATGGGGAGCGCGTGGATTTCGGAATTTGGTACACCATGAAAAACGGAACCATCGGTTTCAAGTCGGAATCCATCGCAAAGAACTTAGACTCATTGGTTATTGACCCACAGCTCATTTTCACCTCGTTTAGCGGTTCACTAACAGATAATTGGGGCTTCTCTGCTACCTACGACGACCAAGGCCGACTTTACGGTGCGGGAGTTGCCTTTGCTACAGGCTACGTGGCTTCTACTGGAGCGTTCCAAACAACATACAATGACCCACCTGGCATCAGTCTCGGATTCAATCCAGATGTGACCATCACTGTTTTTGAGCCTCAGGGTTCAACGATGCTTTACGCAACTTACCTTGGAGGAACGGCCCCAGACCATCCCCACAGTATGGTTGTAAACAGCAGTGGTCAACTTATTGTGATGGGCACCACAGGGAGTAGCAACTTCCCTACCCAAAATCCAATTCAAAGCAGCAATGCAGGCGGGACGTCTGTTCAGATTAATGGCTATGAGTTTAAAAAATCGGACATCTTTATAACCCGTTTCAATACGACAGGAACAGGGGTATTAAGTTCAACCTATTTAGGCGGAACAGGGAATGACGGTTTAAATACAGAGATGATTGAGAATTATGGTGATGCGGCACGTGGCGAAGTGGTGGTTGATCAAAGCGACAACATTTACATCACGGCATCCACCAACAGTACCAACTTCCCCTCTACGAACTGTAGCACATGCTCCAAAGCTGGCGGACAAGATGCTATAGTAATGAAACTCAATGCTGCGGGATCGGCCATCCAATGGAGCAACTACTACGGCGGAACCTCTGATGACGCTGGCTACAGCTTAAAATACCACAACGGCGCTGTCTTCATTACCGGCGGTACGGAAAGTGGTAACCTGCCGCTGACTTCGGGTGGTTACAAGAGCACCTACGGCGGTTCCACCGATGGATATATAGCAAAGTTTAATTCAGCCACGGGCGCTTTGCTGCAAAGCACATACATTGGAACCAATGCCTATGACCAGAGCTTCATTTTAGATGTAGACAAACTTGGTAATGTCTACGCTTTTGGACAAACCTTAGGAAACTATGCTATATCAACAGGGGCCTGGGGAACGCCACAGTATCGAAAACAATTCATTCACAAACTGAGCAATGATTTGACCAGCAGCTCGGCTTCGACGGCTTTTGGCTCCCCTTCAGGCGTGCTAAATCTGGTTCCTACAGCCTTTAACGTCGACGACTGTTTGAACATTCTCCTTTCGGGCTGGGGCGGAGTAACAAATAATGGATTCCGGAACACCACAGTAGAACAATTGCCCGTCAGCACGGACGCATTGCAGAGTTCGACCAACGGATCGGATTTCTATTTCATGGTACTCACAAAAAACTTTGGATCCTTTAAATACGGTAGTTACTTCGGTGGATCAACATCTTCTGAACACGTGGATGGAGGCACCAGTAGGTTTGATGAACGCGGCAGAATCTACCAAGCCGTATGCGCCGGTTGTGGCGGAAACGACGACCTCCCTACGACACCTGGGGCGTTTTCAGAGACTAATAACAGCAGTAACTGTAACCTTGGCGTAATCAAATTGGACTTTGAAACCGGCATTGAAGCAAAAGCAGAGATTGACCTGAACTACCTTATTGATACGAACTGTTACGAGCTCACGCTCAAGTTGGACAACAACAGTGTAAACGCAAATGCGTATTGGTGGGACTTTGACCAAGGGGATACTTCAAACATTAAGGATCCCGTGGTAACCTTCCCAAACTTGGGAACCTACAACGTCATGCTTGTGGCCATTGACACCATTTGTGACAGCTACGACACCACCTACATTGAGATCGTGCACGACACAGCGAATTTCCCCGTGACGGATTGGATTGCGGATTACGTAAGTTGTGATTTGATGCGCGAAGTGAACTTTGTTGAACAACTCCAAGATGCCGACTTCTACGAATGGGATTTTGGTGATGGTCAAAACTTAACCACTACCTCGCGAAATATCACCCACGCCTACCCCGCGTTTGCAACCTATACTGCTACGGTTACCGCAAAAGACAGTTTCTGTGACGTAAGCGCAGTACAAAATTTCCTCATTGAGTTTGACGATGACGCCAATCTGCCCACCGTTAGCATAACAACGGATAGCTGCCGCTATGGCGGTGTTGATGTTTTCTACCAAAATGTAGATAGCACGATGCTCTTTGAGTGGAACTTTGCAGGAAATAAAGATTCCGGGATGGTACCATCATTCCGCTACCCCGAAAGCGGTTTAGAAGAAGTCTACCTTACCATCACAGACACGCTTTGTAACCGCAGCTATGTTTTTGATTTCCTTGCAGATATCATCCGAATCGATGGCCGCGTATGGATTCCTAGTGCCTTCACTCCGAACGGTGATAAAGACAATGAACTATTCGAAATCTACGGGAACAGTTGTCTAGAAGATCCCGTCTTCAGCATTTTCGACAGCTGGGGAAATGAAGTCTTCCGAAGCGAAGATCCTTTTCATGAATTCTGGGACGGCACGTTCAAAGGCAAACCGCTTCCACAGGATGTTTACACCTATAGATTCACTGGAGGCGATGAGGTTCGAATGGGAACCGTCACCATAATCTACTAAGCAGTAGCGTAAAGCTCCTCGAGAACGCCCAAAAATTTATCGACGCAGTCTTCGGTATTGAATTTACTGAAGGAAACACGAACGGGCTGGTAATCCGCTGTCCATGGGCCTAAAGCTCGAATAACATGGCTGCCTTGGTTCGAGCCTGAAGTACACGCACTCCCGCCACTGACGTTAATCCCTTTCATATCAAACGAAAAGGTTAACATGTCGTTTTCTGTCTTTGGGAAAGCGATACTCAAAACGGTATACAAGCTTTTATCAAGCTCAGCACTCCGTCCAAAGAACTTGGCATCAGGTACCAATCGTTTTACGCCATCAATGACTTTTTGCTTGAGTGCCTCCACTTTTTTCTGGTCTTCGGCCATTTCATTTGTGGCAATCTCAAAAGCCTTACCAAGGGCAACGATACCGATGGTATTCTCGGTTCCCGCGCGCAAATTGCGCTCCTGAGCACCGCCTTGAATGAGTGGTTTGATTTTTAGTCCACTGCGCACATAAGCAAATCCTATCCCTTTCGGCCCATGAATCTTATGGGCTGAACAGGTTAAGAAATCGTAGGCTACCTCCTTCACGCTTATCGGCAAGTGGCCCATAGCTTGAACAGTATCGGAATGGAATAAAGCATCATATTTCTTGCACAATGCACTGATTTCGGCAACGGGATTTAAGTTGCCTATTTCGTTATTTGCAAACATGAGGCTAACTAAAGTCTTGGGACCATTTTGAAGCAATGCTTCTAGTTCAGCCAAGTCAATATCACCATGTTCGTTCACGTTGAGATACGCGGCTTCTACTTCACCGCGTTGCTCCATAAATTCAATTGGATGACCTACGGCATGGTGTTCTATAGCTGTGCTGATGATCCGCTTTACTCCCAGATCACGAACGCTGCAGAAGAGCGCCATATTGTCTGCTTCAGTGCCACCAGAAGTAAAGAAAATCTCACCGGGCTCTGCCCCAAGTTTTTGAGCGATACGCTTCCGTACGACCTCGACTTCGACTTTAGCTCCGCGACCGCTGACGTGGGTGCTCGAGGGGTTTCCAAAATTCTCCATCATACGCACCATTTCATCCTTCACCCGTGGTTCTAAGGGTGTGGTGGCTGCGTTATCCAAGAAAACTACTTCCATGCTGTTGTAATTAGGTTGCTCAAAGATAGTGCTTAGGCCAATTCTTTGATAATGTCCATAAACTCCTCACCCAAAGAAGTCGCTTCATCGGTGCTAGGTGCCTCCGTGTAAATACGAACAATGGGTTCGGTGTTCGACTTTCTAAGGTGTACCCAACGGTCTGACCAAGTGATCTTCACCCCATCTATAGTACTTACCTCTTCGTTTTTATAGCGCCCTGCAATGGTGGCCAAGATGCCATCTACATCGAGATCAGGGGTCAATTCTATTTTCTGTTTCGCCATGAAATACTGCGGGTATCCAGCGCGAAGTTCACTCATGGTTTTGTCCGATTTTGCCAAATGCGTCAACGCCAAAGCAATACCGACCAGCGCATCCCGTCCGTAGTGCAACTCAGGTAAAATAATCCCTCCATTGCCCTCACCACCGAGCACGGCATTCTGTGCTTTCATTTCATTAACAACATTAACCTCGCCAACCGCAGAACTGGTGTAGGTGCTGCCTTTTGCTTCTGCGAGGTCGCGAAGGGCTTTGGAAGAACTCATATTACTCACAACATGTCCAGATTGTAGCGACAAAAGGTAGTCTGCAACCAAAACCAGCGTGTATTCCTCGCCAAACATGGCGCCTTTTTCATCGACAAAGGCTAATCGGTCCACATCGGGATCAACGACGATACCAAGATCAAAGCTGCCGTTTTTAACCACATCTAAAATCTCACTTAAATGTTTTTCAAGCGGCTCGGGATTGTGTGGGAATCGGCCGTGTGGTTCGGGATACAGGTTCGTATAAGTTACTCCCATTTTATCTAAGAGCATAGGAATGGCAATACTTCCAGAACTGTGGACCGCATCAATCGCTACGTTAAATCCGGCTGCCTTGACAGCAGACACGTCCACTGAATCTAAAGCCAATACTTCATCAATGTGCCACTGCATGCCGTCCTCACAAGGTGTAGTGGTACCTAGTGCATGTACCTCAGCAAATTCAAGGTCGGCGCCTTCTGCAAGCGAAAGAATGGCAGCGCCATCATCGCCTGAGACAAACTCCCCCTTTTCATTGAGAAGTTTAAGTGCATTCCATTGCTCTGGGTTGTGCGAAGCGGTTAGAATAATACCGCCGGCAGCATTGAATCTGGGCACCAACATCTCTACGGTGGGTGTTGTGCTCAACCCTGCATTGATCACATGAATTCCCAACCCTTGAAGTGTACTGATGACCAATTGCTCAAGCATCGGTCCAGAGGGACGGGCATCACGACCAATAACAACAGTACAATCTGCATGGCGTTGTTTCAACCATGCGCCGTATCCTGCTGCGAACTTTACAGCATCGATTGGGGTTAGATTATCTCCTTGGGTACCTCCAATGGTGCCACGGATTCCAGAGATGGATTTAATGAGAGTCATAGGGTTTTCATTGATTGAGCGCTAAGATAACTGCAACTTTGACCGGCTGCAAAGAAGTGGCATCGGATTTGCTCACTTGTTAATAACAGTGTGAAAACTTCATGCTTATGAACCCCCGACAGCCTTCCTAACGGCGAACAATGTCGCTATCTTTCTACTATGCGATTTGAGGATCAAGAGACCTTAACATTAGTCAATGCATTCGAAGAGGCCTTGCGCCAGGGCAAAGAACCCTACTTCGATGTCGAGGATTTAGAACTTATTCTAGATTACTACCTCGACACGGGCTCTTTTGAGCAGACTAAAACCGCATTGGACGTTGCCCAAAACATTCATCCACTGGCTTTTACCTTTAAAATAAAAGAGGTACAGCTCGACATTGCGATGAAAGACTATACCCGGGCAGAAGCAAAATTGAACCACTTAGAAGGACTGAACATGCGTTCTACGGAACTCCTTATTGCTCGAGCAACCATCCTTATGCACCGTGGTGCCACTGAGAAAGGGTTGCAATTATTGGACGAAGCTTTAGAAAACGCGGAGGACCCCATCGAAGTCCTTCAGATGATTGCAGATACCTATTTGAGTCAGGGTGATTATCCTCGCGCCATTAATACGTTGGTTCAATGGTGCCGTATGGAAGAGGAAGAATTGGACGAAGGTGCCATATACCAATTGGCCATGTGTTTAGATTTCACCAATGAATATGACCGTGCGATTGCAATCTTCCAGAGTTTAACGGAGCGTGAGCCCTACAACCCCCTTTTATGGTACCAACTCGGTGCGTTCTATTTGCGACTTGATAATGAAAGCAAGGCATTGGAAATGTTCCAATGGGCCATTACAGCCGATGAATCTTTCCATGCTGGACATTTCGAGATGGGTCGCATCTATGAACGCAAAGAAGAATACATCAACGCCTTAACCGCATACAAGCAAAGCGTTAACGAAGACTTACCAAGTGGATACGTCCATTTTAGAATTGGTATGCTTGAAGCGGAATTGGGAAGCTTAAATGAGGCTTTGCGCCAGTTTGATCAGGCCATCGCCCTCGAGCCCGACATGGACGATGTTCATTTGGAGCGCGCCATGACTTTTATGGAACTTGAGCGCTACGAAGAAGCTATCAGAGACTACAAGAAAGTGTGGTTAGATGAAGCCTACGGTTCAGAAGATGTATTGGACTTTGTCGAGTGCCTTATTGAATTGGACCACTTGGATCAGGCCATTGCGATTTTATACGATGCCGTAGACCGATTCCCTGAGGTGCTTCAATTTCGATTAGTCCTCGCAGGCTACCTTTTTGCCTCGGATGATATGGTTAGTGCAAAAGCGGTCTTAGATGACTTGCATCTAAACCGTGATGAATTGCGCACATTATTCGCGGAATACTTCCCGGATTTACTCGAAATCCCCATTGTAGCCTCTATTTTAGCGGAACTGAAATAATTCAACAATGCAGAAATACCTCAGCTTGTTTCTCAAAGGCATGGCCATGGGAGCAGCAGATGTTGTACCAGGCGTTAGCGGAGGAACCATTGCGTTCATAACTAACATTTACGAGACACTAATTGGGAATCTTAGCCGATTCGATGCGCACGCACTTAAATTACTTTTTAAGGGTGAATTCAAAGCATTATGGGAACACATCGGCGGTACCTTTTTAGCCGTGCTATTTGCGGGTATTTTCACGAGTGTACTTTCCCTCGCCTCAGTCCTAGATTACGCACTTGAACACCATCCTACTGCCATTTGGAGTTTCTTCTTCGGCCTCGTTTTCGCGAGTATTTTCAGTGTTGGCAAGAACGTCAAAGGTTGGCAGCGCAAGGATATTGTTGCTTTTGTAATAGGGAGCGCAATTGCCTTCTGGGTTACTACCCTTCCTGCGGTCGGAGGAACAGAGCACCCGCTTTACCTCATTCTCTGTGGCGCATTGGCCATTTGCGCAATGATTCTACCTGGTATTAGTGGAAGTTTCATCTTATTACTTTTAGGTGCCTATGCGACCGTTCTTGGCGCCGTCAGCGATCGTAACCTTTTGATCATTGCATATGTTGGTGTTGGCGCGGTGGCTGGGCTTATCGCATTCACCAAGCTATTGAAATGGATCTTCGAAAACTACTACAACGTTGCCATCGCCTTATTGACAGGTTTTCTACTTGGGTCACTTAACAAGCTTTGGCCATGGAAGTGGGTCGTAGAATACTATATCAAACATGAGGGAACCGAAAAAGAAGAATACGTTCCTTTGATCACTGAAAATATGGTTCCAGGGTCCGATTGGCCCATCGCGCTGATTTTAGCATTGGCTGGAGCTGCAGTAGTTTTCGCTTTAGAGTGGGCAGGAAAGCAAAAGAAAGACCACGCAGCATGATAAAATTGGGCCTCGTAGGACATCCCATCAAACACAGCTTGAGTCCTGCCTTACATGAAGGATTCATGGCAGAGCATGAAGTTAGAGGGTCCTATACGCTCTTAGAACGCGCTAACCTGGATCGATCAGAATTCAGAGCATTATTTTTCGAGGACCGCTTTCATGGGGTAAATATTACCATTCCATACAAAACAGTTGCGCTTACTTGGGTGGATGAGATTGATCCTTACGCAGAAGCTATTGGCGCCATTAACACCGTGGTTATTGAAAACGGACGACTTGTTGGCTACAACACAGATGTCGATGGAATCAGGAAAAGTTTAAACCTACTTGGCACTCCACAACCTGCTTTAGTTTTTGGAACGGGTGGTGCTTCCAAAGCTGCTGCCTTCGTTTTAAAACAAATGGGGGTTTCGCACAAGATTATTGGACGCCGAACCGAACCCAATTATAATACCCTCACAGCGAGAGAAGCTACCCATTATAAATGGTGGATCAACTGTACACCTGTTGGTGGGCCCAAGTTTCCCGGGGATTATTTACCGCTACCTATGGCCATTTTAACCAAGGAATTCGCCATATTTGATATGAATTATGAACCCAAGTGTACCCCATTAATGTTAAAGGGGAAAGAATTGGGTGCCACCACCTTGGGTGGAACAATAATGTTAACCGAGCAAGCGAAAAAAGCATGGCAATTATTCCATGCCGCTTACTACAAAACTTTGTAGATGATGAGTCAGGAAGAAAAAACACCGCAAGAAGAAGGACAACAGCCTGTTGAAAGCAATAATCAAGAGGTTCAAGAGATTCAACAAGATGAGCCTGTTGTAACTGACGGTGATAACGCAACCGAGCAACATGATGAGGAGGAAGTTAAGGCTGTAGAAGCTGAAGAAGATCACGAAACTCCCAAAGAGCGGAAGCTCATCATACCGGATTTTGACGCGCTTTCTGTTGAACAATGCCTTGAAATCATCGAAACGCATGTAAAAGAACACGGTGCAGAGCGCATAAAAGGAATAGTAGAGAGCGGACGCTCAAGAATACTACAAGAATTAAATGCCGAGCGCGATGCCGCCAAAGCGACCTTCTTGGAAGAAGGAGGCAACATTATTGATTTTGAATTCGATCAGCCCCAACGCAAACAGTTGGGTACCATTTACGGGGAATACCGCGATAAATTACGCAAGCATTACAGCCAGCTTGAAGAAGAGTTGGGAACCAACTTGGCGACAAAGCTGGATATCATAGAGCAAATAAAGAGCCTTCCAATGCTTGAAGGAAGTGCAAAGCAGAAATACGACACCTTCAAGAATTTGCGTGAACGCTGGAACGCTACGGGGCTTGTCCCAAAGGCTGATGCGCGCAACGTATGGGCAAATTACAACCACCACGTTGATAATTTCTTTGACTATCTAAGAATGGCGTACGACCTCATTGAGATCGACTATCAGAATAATCTTCAAGAGAAAATCGCTCTTTGTGAAACTTTAGAAGCATCCCTCAGCCAAGGACCGAGTCCACAAATTTTCAAAACGCTTCAACAAGCCCATAGCAAATGGAAGCGCATTGGTCCTGTCCCGCGTGAAAAGAAAGATGAGCTATGGGATAGATTCAAGGCGGTTACTTCAAAAATTCATGAAATGCGCGATTCCTTCAATGAAGAAATCAAAGCCATCAATGAAGAAAAAATAGCTGCAAAACAAACGGTAGTTGATAAGATTAAGTCCCTAACAACGGAATTACCAACGAAGCACAGCGGATGGCAAAAAGCCAGTAAGGAATTAGAAACCCTTCGTGCCGAATTTAAAAAGATCGGCTTTGTGAAAAGTGAGGAAAATGCGGCAGTATGGGAAGATTACAAGGAGGCGCAACGCAACTTCAATCGTTTAAAAAACGCATTCTACAAAGAAGAAAAGCAGGCACACAAAGTAAATCTTGAGAAGAAACAAGCGCTTGTAGACCTGGCGGAAAGTTTGAAAGACAGTGAAGATTTTGGCGAAGCTTCTAAAGCACTTAAAAAAGCTCAAGCCGATTGGAAAAAATCAGGCTATGTCCCGAAAAAAGAAGGCGACAAATTGTGGGAAGCATTCCGAGCAGCGTGTAACCATTTCTTTGACCGCATGCACGGTCAACGCAAAGCGCAAGAGAAACAGAGCAATGCAGTACAACAAGCCAAAGAAGATCTAATTGCCAAAGTGAAAAAAGCAAAGGTTTCAAGTCTGGAAGATGCGATTGCATTAAGTCAGGAATGGGGAGCAATTGGCATGGGAGGCAAGAAAGGTTTGGATCAAAGTTTTGATCAGGCCTTAAATGAAAAATTAGCACCTTTAGGTTTAAGCGCGGAGGCTGTTGAGGCCGCTCTGTTTGAAACGAAAGTTAAAGCACTCGTCGAGGCCGACGATCAAGACGGGCTCTACCGTCAACGCAATTGGCTTAGAGAGCAAGCAGATTCTGCTAAAAAGGAATTGCATCAACTTGAAAATAACATTGCCTTCTTCTCCTCATCGAAAGGAAACCCTCTTTTGGATGCGGCCATGGAAAAAATTGAATCACAAAAAGCAAAAGTTGCGCATTATACCACCTTGCGAAAAGTCTTCAATTCGCTTTTGAAATAATTAGGTATGAAATTCAACCTAGTCGCTCCATTCGAACCAATGGGCGATCAGCCTACTGCCATCAAAGATTTGGTAGAAGGTTTAGATAATGGTGAACGTGATCAAGTGCTGCTCGGGGTGACCGGATCCGGTAAGACATTTACCGTCGCTAATGTCATCAAGGAGACACAGCGCCCTACCCTGATTCTGTGCCATAACAAAACCCTTGCCGCACAGCTCTATGGGGAGATGAAAGAATTTTTCCCTGAAAACGCAGTGGAATATTTCGTCAGTTACTACGACTACTACCAACCTGAAGCCTACGTACCTTCCTCAGGATTATACATAGAAAAGGATCTGAGTATCAATGATGAAATTGAAAAACTACGCCTAAGCACCACTTCTTCCTTATTAAGCGGTCGCAGAGATGTTGTAGTCGTTGCCTCTGTAAGTTGTTTGTACGGGATGGGAAATCCGGAGGCTTTTAATAGCTCTGTGGTGCATATTAATGTTGGTCAGAAGATTTCACGCCAAGCCCTACTCCATGCTTTTGTAAATGCATTATACGCAAGAACCGCTGCAGAGTTCAAACGCGGAAGCTTCAGGGTTAAAGGAGATACTGTGGATGTTTTCCCTGCGTATGCTGAAACCTATTACCGTATCAACTTTGGCTGGGAAGATGATATTGAAAGCATAGAACACATCGATCCAGTAAGTAATCAGCGGATTGAAATGATGGATGAAATGCGATTATTTCCCGCGAACCTCTTCGTTACAGAAAAGGACCAATTACAAAATGCCATCCACCAAATCCAGGATGATTTGATGACTCAAGTGGATCATTTCAAAAGTGTAAGTCGCCCACTAGAGGCCAAACGTTTGGAAGAACGAACCAACTTCGACTTAGAAATGATACGTGAATTGGGCTATTGCTCAGGGATTGAAAACTACAGTCGATACCTCGATGGTCGGGCACCTGGGGTGCGGCCTTTCTGTTTGCTAGATTATTTCCCTGATGACTTTTTACTCGTGGTCGACGAAAGCCACGTGACTATTCCACAGGTACGCGCCATGTACGGAGGAGACCGTTCACGCAAAGAAAATCTCGTTGAATACGGTTTTCGCCTACCGGCTGCAATGGATAACCGTCCATTAAAATTCGAAGAGTTCGAGCAAATCAGAGGTCAGGCTTTATTTGTCAGTGCGACACCTGCTGAATTTGAATTGGAACTTACCGGTGGCGTATTTGCCGAGCAAGTGATCCGTCCTACCGGGCTTTTAGACCCTATTGTGGAGGTACGACCATGCGAAAACCAGGTGGATGACTTAATGGATGAAATCCGATTGCGCGTTGAAAGAGATGAACGGGTGTTGGTAACAACCTTGACTAAAAGGATGGCAGAGGAACTGGCTAAATATTTCACGCGCTACGACATTCGATGCAGATACATTCATAGCGATGTAGATACGTTAGAGCGTGTTGAAATCATGCGTGATCTTCGTTTAGGAACATTTGACGTACTCATTGGTGTCAACCTTTTGCGAGAAGGTCTTGACTTTCCAGAAGTAAGCCTTGTTGCCATTATGGATGCCGACAAAGAAGGATTCCTTCGAAGCACTCGTTCTTTAGTTCAGACCATCGGTCGTGCAGCTCGGAACGTTAACGGCATGGCCATTTTATATGCAGATAAGATGACCGACAGCATGAAGCGCACGATAGATGAAACCTCGCGAAGGAGAGAAAAGCAAGATGAATTCAATAAAGCGAACGGACTTGTGCCCACCGCTCTGCGCACTTCTCGTGCCGAGATTATTGCTAAATCGAGTGCCGTAAATAAGGGTGCCAAGTACAACGAGGGTATGGCAGCCGTCAAAGCCTCTGAAGAAGCGGTGAACTATTCAAGCCCGGAAGACCTTGAAAAACGTATTCGAGAAACTCGAAAAGCCATGGAAATCGCTGCGAAATCGATGGATTTCATTGAGGCTGCTCGACTCCGTGATCTTTTGTTGGAATTTGAGAGTAAACGCGAGAAGCGATAACTACAAGTAGTGTGCTACTCCTACAGCAAAGGTCCATACCTGGTGGCCGTCAATGCGCTGATCCAGATACAACGTCGGCGTCCACTCCCATCGGTCGTTCATAGGAACCTCGCCTTCAATACCCACCCGCAATAGGGTTTTCATTTCACCATTTTCCACTGTGATTCCGGGACCTACACCCAGCAAGACATTATGCGATAATCGGTAGAACAAGTCGAGCGTAGAAACCATTGGAGTAATTAGCTCAATTGTTTCGCCATCAGCATTCTCGATCAAATAATTTTCCAATTCCACATCACTGTGCCATCCAAGCGACCAATGATCATTGATATGGTAATCTACATCAATTCCCCAGGTGGGAACAAAGAACACACCTTCCCCCCCTACTTCGGGTACCATTCCATGACCTATAAGTAAGGCCAAGCGCAGTGGATGACGGTGATGGTGTGGATCTGGTTCCACATCATGTGCGTGGTGTTGTGCCTGTGCGTTCAATCCCAGAACCACAGCGAACATGAATGAAAAGTAGTGCTTCATGGCGGAGTAATAAGCGCAAAATTGCTACTTTTCAAATCAGTTAATCATAACATTTATCACACTGATGATTTACGTCTCCCTAGGTCTTGGATTATTGTTTTTTAGCATGGGTTTTATCATCACGCCCAATAATGCGAAATACATCCTCAGTGGTTATAATACCATGAACCGCGAAGACCAGGAGAAATTTCCAATCGTCGAGTACTTGAAGGCATTTAAGACATTTCATATCTGGTTTGGAATTATTTATACGGCCTTATCGTTTGTATTTCATTTAATAGATTCCGATTGGGTTGGCTACCATCTAGGGATCACCCCCATCGTTGCATATGGATGGTTTTTTTGGACTTCGAGAAGGTTCAACGAAGGGCTCAGTGATGCCACAAAAAACAATACTACCCTCGGACTCATCGTACTCAGTCTCACATTGGCTTTTGTAATTGGCTTATTTATTTGGTCAGATAAAGAGAGTACATGGTCGTATGAAGAAAGACAACTATCCATAGAAGGTCCGTACAGTATAACTCTGAATGTGAGCGATTTAGACTCTGTAGCGTTGCGAGAAGAATTGCCTGAAATCACGCTAAGATCACACGGGATTTCCACAGGAAAAGTGGCTAAGGGGAAATACAAGGGACCGGACAACGCACGGTACCATTTGCTGATAGATAAGCCTGTAGGTCAAATCTTAACCTTATATCCTAAAAAAGGTATTCCAGTACTCATCAGTTTAGCAGGCATGGACGAGCAAGCGCTTTATAAGCAAATTTCTGAGGACCTTTATTCGAACGAATAATTGAATGCTTCAACATCTTTTGGATAAAGCACGCGGACTTTTTCAATCAATTCCGGAGTATAATAGTCCCGAAAATTTTTGCTCTTTATGGTATCCCCTTTTTTAAACAACAGTGCTGGCAAAGTTTGGGGACGGTGTAAGAATCTATTGCCAAATCTTTTTAATCCAGCTACTCCACCTTTCTCCACACTTTTGTTGCGATGTGGGAGCCCGGTGAACGGAATGTCCAATTTACCACATACGTATTCGAAGTCCTTTTGGATTGTTTCGAATCGGCCAATGAAGTCCGCCTCATTCTTTCCCTCGCGGTAAAAGAAATCGTACTGTGGGCCGTAAAACCAACCTTCTGTTTTGATAAGCTTTGGTAAGGCTTTATTCACGAATTTCTCGAAACTCATCAAATGATGGTGGCCATGAAACTTGTAGAAGGATACCGCCCGAGACCATGGATTGCGCACGAACCCAAACTTGAAGTAATCTCCATAGAGCTCATCGCTCACATATAGGTTATCAAGGTATTCTTGAAGTTGTAAATGCGCCAGACGCGGAGGACCTATGTTGGGCGCATCATTAGGTGTTAAAAGCAGAGGAAGTCGTTCACTCCATTTTAGCCCTTCCAGCGCTAGAAAATAGGCCTCAACGCTTTGCCCTGCGGCTTTGGGAATATGAACGAAAATTGTTTTGTACTTGTGGAAAACCATCTTTTCCAAAAGTACGGCTCATGTAGGGGGATACCAAGGAAATCAGACCTTCTTTGCCCATGTTTCTTGGGTTTTCCCTTTATCACGTAGCTTTCCACCTACTACTTCATCAGCACGCGATTCAGCATCCTTTGGAAAGACAAACAAGGTCCCAAGAATGATTTCCTCAGTCGGAACTTCGAAATGAGAACGCATCGGATCAAAACGAAGGACACCGCCAGAGGACCAATAATTTGGATAACCCAAAGCCGTAGCACCCACCAATATGTTCTGAATAGCTGCTCCAGTAGCCGCTATATGCTCCATGTTTCTCAGGTTGCCTGTAAACGGAATTGGCTCTCGACCTACGACCGGCTCTCCGAAAGTATCCGGCAGCCAAGTCACAATAAACAACACTTCAGCAGCATTGAGCATCTCGGAAATTTTGCCCGCCTGTACCTCTTGTGCTGCTGCGTAATCAACCGCTGCACGACAACGTGCCGCATCTGCAACATAGCAGCGGAACGGCAATCCTGAGGTCAAATCGTTGCGATACTTTGCCGCGCTCTCGTAGTGGTAAGGCGCTGCAGCAGCCAGTTTGAGCAGTTCTTGGACCAATTCCTCTCTTTCCCCCTCCGTCAATGAAGGGCTCCAAGGTGTTTTAGCCAATACCTTCGAGGTTTTTCTATTTATAATGGCATCCATTACGGGAACTTCGGAAATTTAGAAAAGTCTCTCGGTGGTTTCTCTAAGAAGGCATTCCGGCCTTCAACGGCTTCATCCGTACCGTAGGCCAAACGCGTGGCCTCTCCAGCGTACACCTGCTGACCGACCAATCCGTCGTCGATGAGGTTGAATCCGAACTTCAGCATCTTGATGGCCGTAGGACTCTTAGTCATAATCTCTTGCGCCCAGTCGTAAGCGGTTTGCTCCAGCTCTTCGTGCGGCACCACCTTGTTTACCATCCCCATCTCGTAGGCTTCTTGAGCAGAGTACTCTGCACCAAGGAAGAATATCTCGCGTGCTCTTTTTTGACCCACTTGTCGTGCGAGGTAAGCTGAACCAAATCCGCCGTCAAAGCTTGCTACATCTGCATCAGTTTGTTTGAAGATGGCGTGTTCTTTTGAGGCTATGGTCATATCACATACCACATGAAGACTGTGGCCACCGCCAACTGCCCAACCCGGTACTACGGCGATCACGACCTTATTCATGAATCGGATCTGACGTTGAACATCGAGAATATTGAATCTATTGATGCCGTTCTCACCTTTGTATCCAGTGGTAGAACGAACGCGTTGGTCACCGCCGGAGCAGAATGCCCAGCCGCCGTCTTTCGGCGATGGTCCCTCTCCAGTGATAAGCACAACCCCAATATCTTGACTCTCATGACAAAGAATCAGCGCTTCCCAAAGCTCATCTACGGTCTTTGGGGTAAAGGCGTTACGTACCTCAGGACGGTTGAACGCAATACGCGCCACGCCATTAAGCTGCTTAAATGTGATTTCCTCGTATTCCTTGACGGTTTGCCATTCTAGTTGGGCCATGGTCCAATTCTTTTAGGTGTGTATGAACATTAACAAAGGTACGGGCTGCAGGTTTATTCTGTGGTCTGTACAGCTTTGATTTGTATTTCACTCCCCAAGGCCTGAAGAACCTTAAACACGGTATGAAACTGTGGCTTGGCATCTTCATGCAATGCCTTATATAAACTGGTTCTGCTCATTCCGGTGCGTTGAGCGACCGTACTCATACCGATGGCTTTACTCACTTGACCGAGTGCAACAATGAGGTCCTTAGAATCACCATTCTTTAGAACCTCGTTGAGATAATTTGCCACTACCTCTGGACTATCGAGGTAATCAGAAATTTCAAAAGTTGTGGTTTCCATCATTGTTAATCTGCTTTAATAGCTTTTTCGCTTTTTCAATATCGCTTTGCTGAGTTCGCTTCGTGCCACCCCCAATGAGTAGAATTATTTCTTTACCCTTCTGAGTAAAATAGACCCTATAACCAGGACTCATGTGGATCCTAAGTTCATAAAGATCTGTTCCAACTCTTTTAAAATCACCAAGCAGATTTTTTTCTTGAATTCGCAATACTCGAAAGAGCACCGCAGCTTTTGCCCTGTTGTTTTTTAACCCCCTCAGCCACTTATCGAACGTTTTCGTTTTGGATACTCGCACAATATTCTATTGTATCCAAACGGATACAAATATAAATCATTATTCATGTTTTCCAAGAATATCAGCAGTTTGAAATTAGCATGAAACATTTGTGCAAAACTCAATGTTACACACATGAAGAGCAGGCCCAATGAAACGCACCCAGATTCAGGATTTCGAAAAAATCGAGCAGGCCAAGGACCTAGAGGACCTGGTAAAGGACAAGCGCGATCGATTAGGCTAAAATACCCGCACGTCTTTCGATGAATCCTTGGGCGGCTAATCGGCCACTCTCCATAGCGGCATTTAAAGAACCGTTGAACAACACATCGCCGGCAAGGAAAATATGCTCTGTAAGTTGGCTTTCGCTCGGCGGGGAGGTCATCTTAAGGTTGGTAAGATCCGGAAGCGCTTGCGGAATCGTAAAGGTTTTGATGTGCTCGAGTTGGCCAACCCCAAAGTACTCACGCACCTCCGCCTCCACGCGATGGAGTAAGTCATCAGTGTATAAGTTGTTGCCATTCAATACCGTCACCGATAGGATTCTCCTGCCCTGCACATCGGTAAAAGCGTACGCATTATTGATGTGCTTTCCCTTATCTGCTACCAACGAAATCGTATCCGTAGGAATGCTCGTATGGTCAACTTCGAAATAGAAATTCTGACAGGATTTCCACTCAATACCTTGATCATTCATATTCGGTATAACAGTACTTGCATCCCCGGTGATTACAACGCCCTCATGAATAAATCGCTCACCCGATTCAATGATAATTTCTTCATTGGTCACCTGGATCACTTTGGCATTAAATCTAAAATCAGTATTGACCAATTTCGATTTCAACTGCTCACTAATGGCTCCGATTCCCATCGATGGAATGGTTGCGAAACCCTCACCAAACATTTTATAGACAAACTCAAACATGCGGCTTGAGGTCTGAAGTTCCGTTTCCAAGAATATTCCTGAAAAGAAGGGTTTAAAGAATCGGGCGATTATCTTTTCTGAAAAACCGAAGTTTCGCAAGTAGTCAAGCGTCGTAGTTTCAGGCGCGGCAAAAATTGCTTCATTGGATTTTTTCTTCAATCGTCCATTCAGTCGCAATACAAGAAACTTATCTCTCACGGAACCAATTCCTGCAAGAACGGTGGGAACCAACATTTTAAAATCACGCAGCGGGTCTCCGATAACATAAGCTTTCCGATCTACTAGAATTTGAGCTCCAGAAGCAAGTTTTTTCAACTTCAGTGCTTCCATGTCCAAATACTTTTGTGCCATCGGATAGGCGCTCAACAAAACCTGAAAACCAATATCTAGGTCATATCCGTTAACGTGTAACGTGCGAACGCGCCCACCAACGGCATCCGACTGCTCCAGTACTACCGGGCGATATCCTGCTTTTTCAAGTTCGAGCGCTGCAATCAGTCCGCTGATCCCCGCACCTACGATATAAACTGTATTAGAAGCATTCATGGCTATAGGTATTTTCTCATTTCATACATACAACCGATGCAAATGGATTTAGTTTGAAACCCGTAAAATTTATCGAAATCCCTTACCAAGGAAGGTGAAGCTGTGCCACCTCTTTCTCATAAAACGTTCTCAACGCATCAACGGTCGAAGCATCCAATGGAGTAGCCACGGCAGCAACGTTTTGGGCCAATTGGTCGATCGTTAATGCCCCAGGGATAACCGTGGACACCGCTGGATGCGCAGCGCAAAACGCTATGGCGACTTGAGCCATACTCGCCTCTGAACCTATGATCTCACGGACCCGCTGCACGAGCATAGCGCGCTGTTCAATTTCTTCACGAGACCAACGCGATCGCACACCCTCAAATTTTGCATCTGCGCCATACTTACCGCTAAGCCAACCGGAGTCCAGTGGAATCTTTGCAATGATTGCGGTGCCACGCTCGATCGCTAAATCAAAGGCCCTAGCGATATCTTGATGAAGGATGTTGTAAAATGCCTCAATGACTGTAGAACCGGTCGTCGATAACAATAATCGCGCATCAGCCTCCGTATCTATGGATGCACCGTATCCCTTGATTTTACCTTCTTCTATGAGGCGCTCTAAAATCTCGTAATGGTCATTTTGGTTACCATCTAGAAACTCCGAAGGTGGATTGTGAATGATTAGAGAATCTACATAATCAACTTTCAACCGCTTTAAACTTCCTTCGAGAGAGGTTCGAATATAATCGGAAGCATAATTCATGGTGCCATGGTCAGTGTGACCGAACTTCGTGTTGATCACGATACGGTCTCGATCAACCCCTTGCAACGCCTTTCCCAAACGCTCTTCTCCGGTTCCATGCCCATAGTTTGGTGCGGTATCATAAAAGTTAATGCCAAGATCAAGTGCGCCATGGACCAACGCCGCAGCCTCGCGATCACTAAGTCCTTTCCAACCTGAATTAATTCCCAATTGCCAGGCACCAAGACCTATTTCTGTAACCTTTTGGGTTGTTTTTAAATACGGATTACGTTTCATGTTTTTTTACGATCAAATTCCGTCCCACAAGCCTTGCATCGGAAAACGGTTTTGGTATAAAATGGATAAATCACAAGGAGTAAAGAGATTGCCAAAGTTAACCAGCCTGCGGCAGTCTTAAAACTCTTAAAGCCTGCATAGACGTTAGTCGATTGACACTTCGGGCATTCGAGTTCGCGATCCTCTTCATCCAGATAAGGACGATCGTCCCATTCTTCTACCAAGTCCTTGGCACGTTGAAAATCTTCCTGACGCACTTGTAAACGTATGCCACCTACGGCGAGGTCATAGAAAGAATTTAATCGAACAATATTCTCGTCCAAAATAAAACACTCCACGCCTTCGCTCTCTAATCGCGTCTTGAACAAGTGTGCCGAAATGTCGGAAGAAAACGTTTTTAGGGTGATGAGTTTCATACGTGTAAAAACGGGATTAATCTCATTCTTAAAGTTACGAATTAAGCGGCCAATTACCTCAATCGTATTTATCAAAAATCTTCTCGTAAAACGGCGACGACAACGAAGAATCAAACGTCGTTAAAAAAGAAGAATAGCTCAAATAAGACAATAAATAACGCTTATCAGTGATCCAAGGCGGCATGAAGGTCGGCGGTGCGACAATGCCCATCTCAGATAATTTTTTCAATGTAGGTAGATCGGCAATATTCAGCTTTCCAACGAACAATAAATCCAGGTAATCGAACTTGCCCTTAGCTACGGCCAGGCGCAAGAAATTGTGGACATCTGCTAAACCTTCGAGATAGACGATATCCTTAGTGAATGGTGCACCTCCTGTCATTACCCCTCCTCTAAACACGCGCTTTGCATTCTGGAAGGACTGCTCTGGGTGATCTGTCTTTTCTAGGAAGTACCGATACACATCGATAAAATCAGCACCATCAATGGCGTGCTGAATGGCGATGACGCGATCCGATAGTCGGCGTAATCGGTCGAGATCAATGTTTCCAGTGATAAACTCTGCAAATACTGCCAATCCTTCCTGCGTCGCGGTGGTACCGGCATGCCCTTCCACCAAGATCTTTAAATAGGGCTGCAAATGGCCGTTAATGGACGTAGCAACATGCACAAAAGCCTCATGTTGAATAAGCTGATCGACATCCTTATCATTGAACTGTGCTGTAGGACGAATGGCAATACGACGACGCCCGGCCAACGCATTGGACGCCAATGTAGGGTCCATGACTACCTCAGGTGCATGCTCGCCAAACATTTGATCAACGGCCTCGCGCATTTTCTGCGCTAAGGTTTCTGCAGATACTGATGGAACATCAGTGGTGCCCAGTTCCTCATTTTTAACGCGGTCAAAAAGACGGTCAAAGTGATTCGCCAAATCTATAATGGTAGAACTTCCATTTTCGAGTTCGTTCGTTGGAGCACCATATAAATCTTTTGAATGCTCAAAGAATGCCTTTGTTCCGCGTGTAGCCAATAAATAGGCACTGCTCTCCAACTTATCGGCAATACGGGTCGCGTACTTCTTAATGTGAGGCACCTCAGCTATTTCCTTGCGTACTGCCGCAATACGTGCCAATACTGGTGTGGCATCATACTTTGAGTATTCTACAAACGGTAATCGCTGCGCGTTGTAGCGAAAAAACTCTTGTTGGACGTGGTCGTCCCAAGCAATGTTGCGTAAGATTTTCACCTCATCTGTAATGGACAGCAAAGCATCACTTACAGCAACAATTTTCTGAATTTCAACCTCTTTGGTCATAAAGACGCCCTTGAAAAAATGGCCATGCGAAACTACTTAAAAGATGAATCTGCATGTGAAGTCTTAAAGAAAATCCTACATCAAACCAGCGGTGCGTGCCTCCGTTAAATCCTCAGGGGTATTTACCTCGGGAACTGCGCCGGGAACAAGGGCGACATCGATCTTGTAACCATGATAGATGAAGTCCAATTGTTCAAGGGATTCCTGCAATGCGAGATCAGATCTGAAATCCCCTTCGTAATTGAATACGAACTCACGTTTGTAAGCATACAGTCCAAGATGGCAGTATTTTTTAACGGGCGAATCGCTATGTACGACGTATGGAATTGGGTAACGGCTGAAGTATACCCCTTCCCCTTTTTTATTTCGGATCACTTTAACCGTGTGTTCATCTTTTACCTCTCCGGATTCATAGGCGATAGTGGCAACAGGATTGACATCGATTGCTTCAACCACAGTTTTCAGATAGGAGACCGGCAAAAAAGGCTGGTCTGCTTGGAGATTCACAACAATATCCCAATCCTCTTCTACCTGAAGCGCCGCTTCAAACACTCTCGAACTGCCGCAAGGATGGTCAAAAGATGTTGAGATGGCCGAAATTCCGCGTTGTTCGCATAACTCTAGGATCTCTGGATTTGGTGAAGCAACGAATACACGCGCGAAGACTCCGGAAACTTGAGCGATATGGTAGACGCGCTCAAACATGGGCATCCCTTGAATATCGGTGAGAATCTTGTTGGGAAAACGAGAAGACTCCAATCGGGCCGGGATGATACAAATCGCTTTAGCCATGGATATCATAGAATTGGACCACACCTTTCAAATCTTGGGCAGAACCCACCAGGACGGTAATAATTTTCTTCTCACGGAATAGTTTGTCCATTTCGCTAACCCCCATTAACTCGTCTATGAAAACAGGCGTCTTCGTCCCCATATCTGCAGCGATTAACGCATTGGGGTTCGAGCTCGAAGCCATGGCGCGACGGATATCACCATCTGTAATAACGCCTTGGACATCGCTTGGCATTCCGACAACTACCAGCCCTATTCTACCTTCAGAGATGCGCAATAAGACTTCATGAAGACCATCTTTAGGTTGGACCAATGGCACATCAGTAATCATAAGATCTTTGGCCTTGGTCAGTAAAGAGCGTCCTAAAGTTCCCCCGGGGTGAAATTTAGCAAAGTCGTCTTGAGAGAATTTACGCAGTTCCATCAATGCAGTGCAGATTGCATCTCCCATAACAAGAGCGGCAGTCGTGCTCGTGGTAGGCGCTAAATTTAGTGGGCAGATTTCCTTATCTACTTTGCACTCGAGATGAACAGTAGAGAATTGGGCCAAGGCACTGTCGTGACTTTGAGAGAGTCCAATTACCTTTTCGGTACGGCTGTACTGCAGTAAGTTCAAAAGCTCAGGAGTATGGCCAGAATTTGATAGGGCGAAAAGCACATCATTGGCTTCGATCATCCCCAGGTCCCCGTGGTAGGCCTCGCCGGGATGTACGAAGAAGGAAGGGATTCCAGTACTGGAATACGTAGCGGCCAATTTTCGTGCAATAATCCCGCTCTTCCCCATTCCCGTGAAGATCAACTTCCCGGACATCGAATCAATGAGTTCTACCGCACTTTGATAATCGTTCCGGTCCTGCCCCGCCATGTTCAACAACGATTGGGCTTGGGCTTGGATACTTTGTATGATGTGCTGATTAATGTCCATGTATACGAGCTAAAACTTCTTTAAAAACGCCAGCGCCTCCATCCGTCTTGAGCTGCACATCACAGATGTTCAATAACTCGGTAGCGGCATCGTTCACAGCATATAAATGACCACATTCTGAACGCACGGCGCAATCGTTGGTATCGTCACCCACGAAAAGGGTTTCACTTTCAGAAACTCCGTATTGATCGCGCAAGGCAGCTACCGCTTGGGCTTTATCGTTGATGTTCATTTGGCAAAAATCAAGGCCCAATTCTTCTGCACGTCTTTCCAAGGCTGCAGAACCACGACCGCTCACTATGCCAAACTTGATGCCTGTCGCCATGAGCGCTTTAATGGCAGTTCCGTCTTTCACATTGAAAACTTTAAGCACCTCCCCTTCGGCCCCGTAATAGAGCTTTCCGTCGGTGAGTACACCGTCACAATCTGAAATGATCAATCGAATCATAACAAGTCTTTAATCAATGCCTCAAGATCGCTTAGCTTGAGCATGTTTGGGCCGTCCGACAATCCTTCATCAGGATTTGGATGGGTTTCAATAAAGAAGGCATTCGCTCCCCAAAGTTTAGCCGTTTTGGCGAAGTACGGCACATAGGCTCTATTGCCACCCGTAGTTCCATCATTGCTCTGGGTTTCTTGTGCGGAGTGCGTACAGTCCATAACCACATGGTCTGTTAAGGCCGCAAGCTTTTGGATATTTCTAAAATCTACGACCAATTCACTTGGACCAAACAAGGTGCCGCGCTCGGTCAACCAAACCTGGTCATTACCCGTGGACTTCACCTTATTGACGGCGAACTGCATTTTCTCAGCATTCAGGAATTGGGCTTTTTTGATGTTTACGATTTTTCCCGTTTTTCCTGCTTCAATCAACATATCCGTTTGGCGACAGAGAAAGGCTGGAATTTGCACTATATCTACACGATGTCCGTAACCTGCAATCTGCTCTGGCGTGTGAAAATCTGTAGTAATGGGAAGACCAAATTCTTCACGAATGACCTCCAACATGGAAATGCCTTCTTCAATACCGGGCCCGCGAAAGCTACTTAAGGACGTGCGGTTCGCTTTATCAAAGCTGGCTTTGAAATAGATTTGTACGCCGTACGCATCTTTTAATCTGGCCAATTCTCTTGCGACTTCTCGCAACAGCGCTTGGCTTTCAATCACACAGGGTCCAGCAATGATAGTCATGTAAGGATTCTTTCGTTGGGTGCAAGTATAAACGTATGCCTGCGGTATTACGTATCAAAAGTAGGGAAAGATGGTTGAACGCTTGTATTGTGAAGATTTTCTATTTCTTCAAATTACTTGACATTCTCCCTGTCTTGAGGCTAACTTTTCATAAACGAAGTTGTGCAGCGTAAAGTATCGCGAGATGGCCTTGGAACTGTTCGAATATCAAATCCTACTCTTTTCTCTTCAATGGCGCTAGAAGTAGATAGAAAATCCAAGCAAACCAAGAGATGAACAATACCGCAAGAATCCAGGCCAGCTTTTCACTACCTGATGTTTTGCTTGAGGACAAGATCGAGAGGATCGGTAATAACCAAACAAAAATGATTAATACAAAAAAGAGGAGTAGAGTCATAGATTCAAACGCCATCGTTTATGCCGGACAAGTCACGTATATGTCTCGTGCCCGTTTAGCGATTTTTGGTTTTCTTGAAGATAAGTAAAAAGCGCTCAACGAAGAGGCATGAGATATATACATTGTTGGAGTTCTGTAAAATCCCTTATCCAGTTGAGCAGAGAGTGTGCTCACCTTGAATCATCCTTGGGGTCCAATTCCAAAATCCATCCATCCGTCATTTTCATTTGAATATTCCGAGCAGCTTCTTTTGAGTATACTGGAAGAGGAGCGATTTTACAATGGCTTTAGAAATATGCGTTATTCAATGAAAGTAGTGATAGCATCCTCGAGCAATCCGAGCACATCCAATAACCACTATTTTATTCATCCGCAAGAAAGCGAAGGTGCCGATTTCGGGAGAGGCTTATGAACTCCAAAGGTCCCGCATATGACTTCGTGTCCCGCGGCCGTGTGTTTTGATTTAGCTTTCCCAAAAGGTAACCAAAAGACCAACGCGGAAGGACATGAATCATATGCGTTGTTAGCGTTCGTTTAGTGTGATTTACTTTTAGCTAAGCCGATTACATCTTGCCGGACTAGATCTCTCCATTCTTTACCATACTTTTCATCCAGATACCTAAAGACCTCTTGGTTGTATTCTTCCAGGCATGTATGTGGCTCATAGAGACAGCCTAGCTCAAAGTATGTGAGATTGAACTTTATTTCGAACTCTTTTTGGTTCGGATAAACAGTTGGTGCTACTCCCCCTGAAAGCAAGATTTTTGTTTGATTACGAGCTATGTCGTCTTTAGCAGTTTCAGCGCTATAGTTGCAGTTAAGTTGGATATTAAGCTCCATCCGTTGGCTTTTTTCACCAATAGTGACAATCGTGTCTAGTGTTTGGAAATCCATCGCTGCTGCTTGAAGTCCATAAATTCCTGAAACTAGATTATCAAAACGGAAATTACCGAGAGAATCTGTGAACGTTGACTGATTCAATTCTTCGATACTTACAATCACATTCTTACCTGGGCTAGCCATGCTATTAGATAACAGGGTTACCTGACCTTCTAAGAAAACTCCGCTAGAAGTTTGGGCAAGAGCGTACGATGTAATTCCAACAAAAAGGAACGTCAAGAAAAATCTCTTGAGTTTGTACATATGTGCGGTTATGAAAATGAACGCTAAGTTTTGGCTATGAAGCGTGGCGCGGAGCGACATGATTTATAGCCTTTGTTGGCGTGTCGTTTTTTATTTTTTCTTCTTTCAAAATTGAACGTTGTCGCTATATCGAATTGCATCAATTACTTGACTTTCCATTTTTTCTGTTTGTCCAACCCAAATTGTCTTTTTGTGAGTCGTGTAGTCCCAAGTAAAAACGTGAACGATTGAGTCAGTAAGAATTTCCTTCTCATTTAAAATTCCACCATCAAATTCGTTCAGGTTATCATTGATGTTTACAGTATAGTGTCTGTCTGGGTCAGTTTGAAAGTACGTTTTATGCGCAAAGTCATAATTCTGTCCAATTAGTTCGTCAACTGTCTCGACTGGTTTGTGCCAAATGTCGAAATACCAAGTAGCAGTCAGTCCGACAACGATTATTGATAATATGACTAAAAGTTTCTTCATTTTTTAAATGCACGCCAAGTTTGCATATGGCTTGTG
>Ga0181596_10001146_pt1 | contig 27178 bp, 32 predicted proteins | sample 041ome_6_FD_148655 | JGI IMG/M metagenome (GOLD analysis project Ga0181596, IMG submission 148655) | Coastal salt marsh microbial communities from the Groves Creek Marsh, Skidaway Island, Georgia - 041402US metaG (spades assembly) | ecosystem: Environmental > Aquatic > Marine > Intertidal zone... | reverse complement strand
AATCTACTTGTGATAATAGTGTCGTTGGTAGGTTAATAAATGTTAAGCCTCTTTTAAATAAGCTTGCAGCAAAGCCCCCAACATCACCTGTAATTCCACCACCTATAGTGATTAAACAATCTTCTCTGCTAAAATTTTCTTTAAGCAGAATTTTTAATATATTATTAACACTATTTTGATTTTTGTTTTTTTCGCTAGCTTTGAAATTAAAAACATGAGTATCTTTCTTATTAAGGGAATTCTTAATTTTAAATATAACTTTTTCTGAAATATTCTTATCAACAACGAATAGACATTTTTTAAAATTTAGAGAGTTTTTTTTAAGTATTATAGAAATTCGTGATACGAGATTAGATCCAATAACTATCGGATAGCTATGGGTCTTAGTCTGAACTTTCAGCTGAATGGGTTTCATAAATTTTTAAAATTTTACCTGTAATTTCTAGTTTTGTTTTATTTTCACAGTTAATCTTATATAGCGCTTTTGCATAAATGTTAGAACGTTTTTTAATTAAATCAATTAATTCTTCATCACTTGATTTAAAAGCAATTGGTCTTTTTTGACTATTTTTAATTCTGTTAATTAATGTTTTACTATTCCACTTTAGCCAAAAAGATAAATTATTTTTTAATACCTCTTCTCGAATATTTTCGTTATTAAATGCACCACCACCTAGTGAGAACACACCATTTTCATTTTTCAGAAATTTTAAAGAAATTTTTTCCTCTATTTTTCTAAAAAATATTTCACCTTTTGAATCAAAAATTTTTGAAATTTTCATGTCCATCTCTTTTTCAATTTCAGCATCTATATCAAAAAAATTTAATTTTAATTTTTTAGCTACCAGTGAGCCTATGGAGGTCTTTCCTGAACCCATCATGCCTATAAAAACAAGATTTTTTTTTGATTTCATAAGTTTCTTTATTGAAAAAACACAAATATGTCTTAATTTGAAATTAATTAACGATATATGCAATTTACTAAAAACACAAGTTCAGGCAAAAGCAATTTAGTTAGCTTAACTATAAAAATTGGATTAGTTTTAGCTGTAGTGATCACAGCAGTTTTTTTAATTGGTAAGATTGAATTTCCAGCTCCTAAAAAAGAAATTGATAAAGTTATACCTAATGAGAATTTCAAAATTGTTAAATAAGATTAGTTTATCAATTATTTTTTCATTTCTACTGTTAAGCAATAACGTAATGGCAGAAGAGACACCTGTAGATATTTGGAATATTGATAAAAAAGAGATTGAAAAAATTTCAACCGAAAATTTAACTTCTACAGAAGAAATTACAGAAAATAGAAATATTACTGAGAGTGATATTTACAATATGCAGTCTCAAAATCAGCGAGATTTAATTCAATTAGACACAGTTGTAAAATCACAAGAGGTCAAGATCGTTGGCTTATATGATCCTGAAGATAATGGTCTCGACATTAATATGTGGATTAATTCGGATGGCGATAAATTAAAAAATATGTTTGAAAATATTAACTCCATGAATTTATCAAGAGATGCTAACGAAATTTTAGATATTGCCTTACTAACAAATGCTTACTATCCATCAAAAAATATAACTGAGGATGAGTTCACAAAGTTTAAATCTAATTGGCTAATCAAATACGCAAATTTTGATTTAATTGAGGAATACCTAATTAAAAATCAAATTGTGAATGAAAATCCAGAATTAGCCAAATATCTGGTTGATCAATATTTATCACAATCAAATGTTGAAAAATCATGTGAATTTTTTTCAAAAATAATAGAGCCAATCAATGATGATTATTTATCAAAATTTAATGTTTACTGTTTAATAAATAATAACAAAATTGATGAAGCAATTTTAATTTATGATTTAAAAAAAGAACTCGGTTTTAAAGACCAGTATTTTGAAAAAAAATTAAACTTTTTAGTCGGATATACTGAGGAAATAGATGAAACTATTTCAGAAAAATCAATTCTTGATTTTCACTTAGCTCATAGAACAAATCCAAAATTCTCTTTTGAACCAAAAGAGGTCACTTCTAAATTGATTTGGAAATATCTTTCAACTTCTAATTTATTATTTAATGTCAATGAAATTGAAATTACAGATATTGATAAAATTGCAATCGTTGAAAAAGCAGTTCATGAAAAAAATTATTCTGAAACTGATTTATATGAATTATATAAGCGCTTTCAATTTAAAATTGATCAATTACTAAATGCGACAGAACTTTATAAATCATTGCCTACAACAGAAGCTAAAGCGTTAATTTATCAAAGAATTCTTTTAACATCAGATACTAATAAGAAATTGGAGTTAATAAAGATTTTAAAAGATATTTTTATTAAAGAAAATATTAGTCTCGCATTTGATGATGAACTTAAAAAATTTTTAAAAGAATTGGATCCAGATACTATTCCAGCTAATTTTACTACATTCTACACAACTAGTTTGAATCAAGAGGAAAATTTAGATAAAAAGATTAAGTTTGATAATAAGGTAATTCACCAATCTAAATTAATAAATTATTTTGGAGGAGGATATTCCAAAACAGCTATTGAAAATGAAATTGAAGAGTTTTTGAAAAAAATAAAAAAAGACAAAAAATATTTTGTATCAAAAAAAGATATTATTTTTCTTGAAGCACTAAAATCTGACGGAATAGAAATTTCAAAAAAATATGATGATTTATATGAAATTATAGAAACTGAAATGCCAGCAGACATCCAAAATATGATTGATAATAATGAAAAAGCATTAGCTTTATTGAGAATTACCCAAGTTATTGGCGAGGATAAAATCGAAAATATGGATGATGATACTATTTATTTTTTAATTAATACACTCAATCAATTAAATGTTGATTCTATTCGCAATAAAATTTTATTAAAAGTTCTTCCTTTAAAAGTTTAAAAATTATAATAAAATAAGAATAATTATGGCAGTCAAAACTATATTAACTGAACCAAATAAAATTCTTAGACAAATTTCTAAGCCAGTTGAAAAAGTGGCTAAAGAAGAACAAAAATTAATGGATGACATGTTGGATACCATGTATGCAGCTAATGGGATCGGATTGGCAGCCATACAAATAGGTGTTCCAAAGAGAATAATCGTGATGGATATCAGTAAAGATCAAGATAAAAAAGAACCAAGGTATTTTGTCAATCCAGTGATAAAAAATAAAGATCCACAAAAATCAACGTATGAAGAAGGATGTCTTTCTGTTCCAAATCAATTTGCTGAAATTGATAGACCTAGTCAATGTGAGGTAGAGTATTTAGATTACAATGGTACTCCACAATTATTAAAAGCAGACGGGTTACTTGCTACTTGTATTCAACATGAGATGGATCATTTAGAAGGAATTTTATTTATTGATTATTTATCAAAATTAAAAAAATCGATGATTATTAAAAAACTATCTAAAGCTAAGTCTGATAGAATAGTTGTTTAATCAATGTCTAAAAAAATAATTTTTATGGGTACACCGATATTTGCTGTACCTATACTAAAATCTTTATATCAAAATGGTTATCCGGTATCTGTAGTTTATACACAACCACCACAAAAATCACAAAGAGGTCAAAAAATCAATAAATCTCCTGTTCAGAATATGGCTGAAACTTTAAATCTAGATTTTAGAACACCAAATTCATTAAAAAATAATAATGAAGAATTTAATTACTTAAAATCACTTCAGGCAGATTTGGCTATTGTGGTTGCTTATGGACAAATAATTCCAAAAGATTTTTTAGGTTTAACAAAGAAAGGTTTTATAAATATTCATGCATCTATACTACCGAAATGGAGAGGTGCTGCACCTATTCAAAGATCAATTATGAATCTTGATAAAGAAACTGGTATTAGCATAATGAAAATTGCCGAAGAGCTAGATACCGGCCCTGTTTGTAATGTTTACAAAATTGAAATTGATCATGATGAGAATGCTGAAGAAGTTTCAGAAAAACTTTCTTTGCTAGCTGCAGAAAAAATAGTGGATGATATTGATGATATATTAGAAGATAAATCTGAATTTATAGAACAAAATCACTCTGAAGCTACATACGCCTCAAAAATTAAAAAAGAAGAGGGCAAGCTAGATTGGAATTTATCTGCTAAAAAATTAATTGGAAAAATTAACGGATTGTTTCCAGTGCCAGGTGGCTGGTTTGTCTTTAAAGGTGAAAGATACAAAATTTTAAAAGCTGAACTAGCTAGCGGGAGTGGAGTTGCTGGAGAAGTTTTGTCTGACCAGTTAGAGATTGCTTGTGGAGATGGTCAATCTATTAAAGTTTTAGAAATTCAAAGACAAGGAAAAAGGGCTCAGAATATTGGAGAATTTACGCTAGGTTCCCAGATTAAAGCAGGTGTAAATTTATCTGATGGTTAGATATCAAATTTTAATTGAGTATGTGGGTACTCTTTATAAAGGTTGGCAAATTCAAAAAAAAGGTAAAACTGTTCAGGGTTTAATTCAGACAAATTTAACAAAACTTTTAAAAGAAAATATTACCTTGGTAGGCTCTGGCAGAACTGATGCAGGAGTGCATGCAGAGGAACAATCTGCTCATTTTGATTGCACGCATGATATTTTAAATTTAGATAAATTTTTAAAATCAATTAATCATTTTTTAAATAAAGAACAAATCGCAATTTTAAAAATAAAAAAAAAGAGTTTAGATTTTCATTCAAGATTTTCGGCAAAGCATAGAATATACAAATATATCATTATTAACAGGCTTAGTGCACCTGCAATAAATTCTAAAAGAGGCTGGCATGTTATTAAAAAACTTGACCTGAATTTAATGAAACTAGGTGCCAAAAAACTTATTGGTACAAAAGATTTTTCAACTTTTAGAGCATCAAGTTGTAATGCCAGAAGTCCGATCAAAACTATGACTTCAGTAAAAGTTAAATCTATGAAGGATCGAATTGAAATTGAATTTCAATCACAATCTTTCTTACAACAGCAAGTAAGATCAATGGTTGGATGTTTAAAGTATTTGGGTGAAAAAAAATGGACACTAAAACGATTTGAAATAGCACTTAAATCTAAACAAAGAAAATTATGTGCTCCACCTGCACCTCCAGAAGGTTTATTTCTTAAAAAAGTTATTTATTAAACTTTTTTCTATTACTCATTGCAAACTTTTTATTAATTCTCCATCTAGATTCAGCTCTAACTATATAGCCACAACAATTTTTAGATCCACATCTGCAGGGAAATTGTTTGTAATTTTCATCAAATCCAAAACCATAGTCACAGGTTAATTCCTCTCCTTTTTTAATATCTCTTATAGCTTTAACCCAAAGTTTAAGTCCTTTACCATCATAGTCACAATTATTATTACAGGAATGATTTATTAATCTGGCGGTGTTCCATGAAAAATCACCGTCAAGATCATAACGTTTATTTACTGTAAAAAGATAAATAGGTTTATCATTGTCATATTTAGTAGATTCTTCGGTTTGTTTTTTGGTAATTATTTTTCCAACATAATCTATAATTCGAGTGCCTTCTTTAATGTCTTTAGTAGCATAAAGTCCTCGACCTTTTTTATCAATTTTAGATTTATTGATTTTGTATAATTTCATATGAATTCTTTAGGTGTATAGGTTAATTATCAGTTAAATTCTATTAAAGCATCAACATGCCTTACAGTGCTATCTTGAAGAGCTTGTAGATCATAGCCGCCTTCTAAAATCGATACTACTTTTCCAGAGCAATGTTTTTTAGCTAAATCTAGTGTTCTTTTTGTTAAAGTATAAAAATCTTCTGTTTGAAGGTATAGTTGTGCTAATGGATCATCTTTATGCGCATCAAAACCTGCAGAAAATAATATAAATTCAGGCCTAAACTCATTAATTTTATTAAGAATATGCTCATAAGCATTTAGATATTGTTCCGAATTTGTACCTGCTTCAAGTGGGATGTTAAATATATTATTGAACTTACCTTTTTCATTTTCTGTGCCTGAGCCAGGGTAATAAGGGTACTGGTGAGTTGATAGATATAAGACTTTTTCATTATCATGAAATATATTTTGAGTGCCATTTCCATGATGAACATCAAAATCAATTATAGCTATTTTGTTATACTTATATTTTTCTATTAGGTAGTTTGCGCCAACAGCCACGTTGTTATAAATACAAAAACCCATTGCTTTGTTTTTTTCTGCATGATGTCCAGGAGGTCTTACAGCACAAAAAGCATTTTTAAATTCCTTATTTTCAACTCCATCTATAGCAGAAATGATTGACCCAACTGCATCTTTAGTAGCATCTTTGCTACCTGGAGAAATTATTGTATCACCATCAAGAAAGGCAAATCCGTTTGTTGGAAAGGATTGATCAACAAAATTAATATAATCTAAGCTATGAGTTCTAACCAATAATGAGCTATCGAAGTTGGATGGTTTTTTCCAAATTAATTGATGGTTGTTAATCTTCTTAAAATTTTTAATTACGCTTGTTACTCGATCTATTTTTTCTGGATGACCTTCACCAGTATTATGGTTTTGATAAGTATCTGAAGTTATCAGTCCTGTTTTCACTTAAAATAGTTTTTTAAAATTTCCGAATAAATCAAGGTTAATTTTTTTAAATCTGCCACAGAAACTGCCTCATCAACTTTATGCATAGTTTTGCCCACTAGACCAAACTCTAGGCACGGAGAAATTTTTCTAATAAATCTTGCATCTGAGGTTCCCCCAGTAGTAGATAACTGTGGGGTAACTTTTGTAATTTTTTTAATTACATCTCGTATCATAAATGTAGTAGAATTTGGTTTAGTCAAGAAAGCTTCTCCTGAAACACTATATTCAATATTAAATTTAGATTTATTTTGGTTGGTAATTTTATTAAAAATTTTATTTAGTTTTGATTTAAGTGAACTTGAAGAATGTTTGTTATTAAATCTAATATTGAAAGTAGCGTTCGCCTCACCTGGAATTACATTATCAGCAGTGTTTTCAATATTAATTTTAGTGATTTCTAAATTAGTAGGTTGAAAATCTTTAGTACCTTTATCAAATTTTATTTTTTTTAAAGCAGATAGAATTTTTACAAGGGTATTAGATGGATTATTGGCTCTATGTGGATAGGCTACATGACCTTGAGTGCCTATAATTTTTAATCGTCCAGTCATACTACCTCTACGACCAATTTTGATCATTTCACCAAGTTTATTTGGGTTTGTAGGTTCGCCAACGAGACAAAAATCAATTTTTTCTTTTTTTCTTTTTAAATAATCTACAACTTTTTTTGTGCCATTAACTGCTATACCTTCTTCATCACCAGTAATTAAAAGGCTTATTGAACCATTAAAATCATTATTATTTATGAAGTTGTTTACTGCAGCAACGAATGCTGCAATAGAACTTTTCATATCATTGGCACCACGTCCAATAAGGTGTCCTTTTTTAACTATGGGTTTAAAAGGATTAACAGTCCAATCTTTGAGATCCCCTGGAGGCACAACATCTAAATGCCCAGCGTAACAAAAATTTAATCCTTTAGTACCCAATCTTGCATAGAGATTTTTAACTGGCTTATTGTTCTTTTCTTTAAATTCTAAAATTTTAGTTTTGAATCCTAAAGACTTAAGTTTTTTTTCTAAGAACCTCATCACACCTGCATCAACAGGTGTTATCGTTGGAAATTTGATTAGCTCTTTTGCTAATTCAAGTTCATTAATTGAAGGCATAAACCTATTCTCTTAGCAGATCGTTAATCGAAGTTTTAGATCTTGTTTTTTCATCAACTTGTTTAATGATTACAGCACAATATAGTGAAGGCCCTTTACCGTCCTTGCTTGGAAGACTTCCTGGAACGACGACTGAATAAGGAGGAATTTTTCCAAAAATAATTTCTCCAGTATCACGGTGAATAATTTTTGTTGATTGTCCTATAAATACGCCCATAGATAATACTGATCCTTCACCAACAATTACACCTTCAACAACTTCTGATCTTGCTCCAATAAAACAATTATCTTCAACAATAGTTGGGTTTGCTTGCATTGGCTCTAGTACTCCACCAATACCCACTCCTCCAGAAAGATGACAATTTTTTCCAATTTGTGCACATGATCCAACAGTTACCCAAGTATCAACCATAGTTCCTTCATCAACGTATGCACCAATATTTACAAATGAAGGCATCAAGACCACATTTTTTCCAATAAAAGATCCTTGTCGGACTACTCCATTAGGCACCATTCTAAAACCTGCTTTCATATGCTCTTCTCTTCCCCAACCAGCAGTTTTTCCTCTAACTTTGTCCCACCATGTTGCATAAGGACCTGCTAAAGTTTGCATTTCATTTACTTTAAAACTTAAGAGAATTGCTTTTTTAATCCATTGATGAACTACCCAATCTTTACCATTTTTTTCAGCAACTCTGATTTTTCCAGCATCTACAAGTTTTATAGTTTCTTTAATAGCATCTATAATCGATTGATCAGACTTACTATTGACCTGGTCTCTATTATCCCACGCTGTATTAATTATATTTTCAAAATCATTCATAATATTTTTTAGTTGTTTTTTAATATATTAATTTTTTGCAAAAAAGAAGGCAAATTATTAATCTTGTAATCGATGTATGGCTTATCAGCATCTTTTTTTGCAAACGCTTCATCATTTTCTAACCAACATGTTTTCATTCCTAAATTTTTTGCTTGTTCTAAATTATGTGCAATATCTTCAATTAAGATTGATTCAATTGGATTTATATTAAATTTTTTAATCAGTTTTTCATAAGGATCTAGATGTGGTTTTGGGATAAAATCAGCATCTGTTATATCAAAAGCTCCATCAAAAAGACCATCGATACCAAGTTGTTTGGTAACATTTTCTACATGAGCATGGGAACCATTTGTAAAGATTATTTTTTTTTCTTTAATTTTGATCAACTCTTCCCTTAAAACTTTATCTTTGGGCAGCCAGCTAATATCAATGTCATGAACAAATTCTAAAAATTCATGAGGATCAATATTATCATGATTCATTAAACCAGAAAGGGTAGTGCCATATTCATAAAAATATTTTTTTTGAATTTCTTTTGCTTTTATTAAATCAACATCAAATTTTTTAGAAATGAATGAGGACATTTTTTTATCAACCTCTGAGAACACTTTTGTTTGACCGCTGTACAAAGTGTTGTCTAAGTCAAATATCCAATATTTTATTTTTGTTAAATCTTTCATTGTCTAATTAAAGTTCCAGAACCTTTCTCTGATAAAAGTTCAAATAAAATTGAATGATCTTTTCTTCCATCAATGATTACAACTCCTTTAACACCATTACTGGCAACATCTAAGCAATTATTGATTTTAGGTATCATACCCCCAGAGATTGTCTCGTTATCTATTAATTCCTTAATAGACTTACTATTTAACTCTGGAATTAGTTTTTTATTATTATCTAATACTCCCTCAACATCACTCATTATAATTAGTCTTCTTGCATTTAATTCTTTAGCTATAAATCCTGCAGCTGTATCTGCGTTAATATTATAGGTTTGACCTTTATCATCTACTCCAAGTGGAGCAACCACAGGAACATTTTTTGTTTCAACAATCTTATTAACTACATTTAAGTCAATTTTAACTGGTATTCCAACAAAGCCTAATTCCTCATTTTCTTTGATGACACTAATTAAAGTATTGTTTACAGAGGTTACTGGCTGAGCTTTGCATCCTTTTTCTATTAAAGCTTCAACAATTTCTTTATTAAATTCAATTAAAACATTTTCAACAACAGTTATAGTTTTAGCATCTGTAACTCTTAGGCCTTTAATAAAAACACTTTCAACTCCAGATTCCTTTAATTTATTGGAAATTCTTTTGCCACCACCATGTACTATAATTGGAATAAAGCCTAATTTATTTAATATCGAAATATCTTTTATAAAAATGTTAAATAAATTTTGATCTTCTAGAACACTGCCACCACATTTAATGACAATATACTCATCATTATATTTTTCTAAATAATCTTTAACCTCAGAGATTGATGGACCGTCAGAAGGTAAAATTTTTATTAGGTCTTCTTCTTTAATTGGCAACATTAAGTTGTTTTAACTTTAGTTCTTTTCATAATAAAGATTTGTTGTGCCATAGTTAAAACGTTATTTACTGTCCAATAAATTACTAATCCTGCTGGGAAAGGAGCAAGAATTACAGTTAAGAATAACGGGAAGAACATAAATATTTTAGCCTGTATCGGATCAGTTGGTGCTGGGTTTAATTTTTGCTGAATGAACATAGTGACCCCCATTGCAATAGGCCATGCTCCAATCATTAAAAATGATGGTACATCATAAGGCAATAATCCAAATAAATTAAATAATGAAGTTGGATCTCTTTCAGACAAATCTTTAACCCATCCGTAAAAAGGCATTTGTCTCATTTCAATTGTAACAAATAATACCTTATATAAAGCAAAGAATACTGGAATTTGCACCAGTATAGGTAAGCAACCTGACATAGGATTAACTTTTTCTTTTTTGTATAAACTCATCATTTCTTGCTGCAGTTTCATTTTGTCATCTTTATGAAGCTCTTTAAGTCTTGCCATTTCAGGCTGTAGCGCCTTCATTTTGGCCATGCTTCTAAATGAAAAGTTTGCAAGTGGAAAAAATGCAAGTCTTATACAGATTGTAATAGCAATAATTGCTAAACCATAATTACCTAAAAGATTAAAGAAGTAGTCGATTCCAAAAAACAAAGGTTTAGTAATAAAGTATAAGAAACCCCAATCGATCACTAAATCAAATTTACTAATATTTAAACTTTCAGCATAACCATCAATTATATTAACTCTTTTGGCTGCAACAATGACCTGTATTTCTTCTTGAATAGTTCCGTTTTCTAATAATTCTTGTGGTTCAGTGGATACAAAATTTGCTCTATATTTCTTTTTATAATCAAAAGTTGTTTTAAATTCTTTCCCTTTAGCTGGAATTAATGATGTTATCCAATACTTATCTCCAATTCCCAACCAGCCAGTTTGTGCAGTTCTAGTGAATTTTTTTTCTTGAATATTGTCATAATCTTCTTCGATCAATTCACCATCAAGATCAGCTATCAAACCTTCATGTAAAATATAAAAATTAGATATTTCAGGGGTTTTATTTCTTATTATTTGTCCATAAGAGTAAAAATCATATCTCTTATCTGTGGTATTGATTACTTTTTGGTTAATAGTAAACAAAAATTTATCATCTAAAGAAATTTCTTTCTCAAAAATAATACCTTGGGTATTAGTCCATTGTAATTTAATAGGCGTTTGATCCGTTAATTTATTACCACTGACATTAGTCCAAACCGAGTCAGCATCAGGAATTTCTATATTTTTATCTGTAGTTACAAATCCACTTTCAATTAAATATCCGTCTTGGATATTTCGCGGGGCTAATAACTTAACTCTTTCATCGCTTTCTAGGCTAACACGATAATTTTTAAATGTAAGATCATCTATAGCTGCTCCTTTTAAAGAAATTGAGCCAATGACACTATCATTTTCAAATTCAACTCTGTCACTTTCAGCTAGAGCCTCTTCTCTTGAAACCTCAACTATATTTTCATTTTGGTCTAGACTTGGTGCATCTCCAGTTTGTTCAATTTTATTTTGTTCAGCAAGATTTTTTTTAATAGTTGCAGGATCTGGTTGAAAAAAGAGTGAATAAATAATTATCACGGCTGCGGATAATGAAATTGCTGCAATGACGTTTTTAGTATCCATTATTTTTTAATTTTCATTTCTTTGTTAACAGGATCAAATCCTTCGCCACCTCCTAAAAATTTGATTGGGTGGCATGATAAAATTCTTTTTAAACTCATTAATAAACCTTTAAAAAAACCATAAGTCTTTAATGCTTCAATACTATATTCAGAACAAGTGGGTAGATATCTACAAGAAGGACTAAGATAAGGACTAATTATTAATTTATATCCTTTGATTAGAACAATTAATATATGAGTTAAAATATTCATTATCTAATTTTTCCAAAATCCTGAAATAAAGTTTCTTTTATATTTGTATAGTCATTGTTTAACATAGTTGGCTTAGCAATAACAAGGTATGAATAATTAAAATTTACAGATATTTTTTTAACAGCTTCATTAAGAATATTTCTTAATCTTCTTTTAATTTTATTTCTTTTTACTGCATTACCTATCTTTTTTTTAGTTACAAAGCTTATATTTAATTTTTTATTATCTTTGTTTGCCAAATCACCAAAAAAAATAGTGACGAATTTGTTAGAAACTTTTTTTTGCTTGAGTAAACTTTTGAAATCTTCGTTATTTGAAAGAGCAAGTATTTTGCTTTTCATTTATTTAACCAGATACTGTTAACGATTTTCTTCCTTTTGCTCTTCTTCTAGCTAAAAGTTTTTTTCCACCTTTAGTTTTCATCTTCGCTCTAAAGCCGTGTTTTCTAGCTCTTTTAATTTTTGATGGTTGGTATGTTCGTTTCATAAAATGTGGTTAAATTTTTATTAAATTTCGCCCTTTATAGTAATTAAATATATAAATAGCAAATAGAAGATTTTGTAATTACTATTGTAATTAATGGAAAAAGCTAAAAAAATTAAATTATTTATTGGTTTATTTTACCTACTCTTGATTTCTTTATTTCTTTATTTCTTTTTTTCAAAATTTACACTCCAAGAATTAACAAGCTACGATTTTATAAAAAATAATAGAGACTTCTTTTTTGAATTAAAAAATTCTAACCTAATATTGTTATCCGTTCTATTCGTAATTTTTTGTATTGTTTGGACTTTAGCAGGTGGCTTTGGAGCTCCAATAGTCTTGTTTGGAGGATTTGTGTTTGGCAACTGGTTAGGTACCGCTCTTTTAATAGTTGGCATGACTATTGGTGGGACATTACTTTATATAATCGCAAATTATTTCTTTAAAGATTTAATTCGTGAGAAGTTTCTAAAACGATTTAAAAATTTAGAAGTCAAATTTAAAAAATCTGAATTTATTTATTTATTAGTATTTAGATTTGTTGGAGGAATTCCTTTTGCAATAGCAAATGTTTTGCCTTGTATTTTTAATGTCAAAATATCCAATTACATGGGGGCAACATTTTTAGGGATGATACCACAAATTTTTTTAGCAACATCTGTTGCGATGGGCTTAGAGCAAGTTATTCAAGAAAGTGCTGAGCCACCAAAAATATTAGATATAATTTTTTCCCCAAATATTTACATCCCACTTATTGCTTTTGGAGCGTTAATAATAATTACAATTTTTGTTAGAGAATTATTTTATAAAAAATAATTGTGGTGCTCCCACCCTGTACTGACCAGGGAACTAGTCCTTACCAAGGACTTGTTATGCCATTTAACTACAGGAGCAATTAAGTTCTTTTACTATTTTATTGATAATACAGCATTTTTTTCAAAATATTGCCTTAATTTTTTTGCAAATATGATTTATATACACCTGAGGAAATTTTATGGGCATTCATTACGATTACAAATCTACCAAAGGAAACAAGCTTATGGAAAAGCAAGCTAAAAGAGAAAAAAAGCTTGCTGAGAAAAGAGCTAAGCGTTTAGCTAAAGAAGGTCCAAAAAAGGAAGAACCTAAAGAACAACCTTTAGATGCTTCAAAACCTATAACGCTAGACTTTTTGACTAATCCAAATAAAGAATGACCGCTAAAGATAAAAATGAGCGACTAAGTTTAGCCCTTAGGAAAAACTTAAAAAAAAGAAAACTCTTTCAAAAAAAGATAAAGAAGAAAGATAAATAATGTCAGTTCTTTCAGATAAGTGGATAAGAAAAATGTCCATAGAGCAAGGTATGATTTCTCCATTCGAGGAAAAGCAAGTTAGAGGAGACAGTATATCTTATGGACTTTCTTCTTTTGGTTATGACGCAAGAGTTGCAGAAGAATTTAAAATATTTACCAATGTTAACTCAGAAATAATTGATCCAAAAAATTTTAAGCCCACAAATTTTGTTACTAAAAATGGATCTGAATGCATTATTCCACCTAATTCATTTGTACTCGCTAGAACAGTTGAAAAGTTTAAAATACCAGATGATATATTGGTAATTTGTTTGGGAAAATCTACTTATGCAAGATGTGGAATAATTGTGAATGTTACCCCTCTCGAGCCAGGTTGGGAAGGCTATGTAACATTAGAGTTTTCAAACACGACACCTCTTCCTGCAAAGATTTATGCAAATGAGGGAGTTGCACAGTTTATTTTCTTAAAAGGAAACGAAAAGCCAGAAGTAACCTATGCTGATCGAGATGGAAAATACATGGGTCAAACTGGGGTAACCTTACCTAAAGTTTAAAAAATGCAAAAACTAGAGGTCTTTGGAGCAAGTCAGCTCAAAGGTCAGATTAAAATTTCAGGATCAAAGAACGCTTCCTTGCCAATTTTGGCTGCCACTTTGCTTTCTAATAAAAAAGTTTTTTTAAGAAATCTTCCACAAGTTAGAGATATAGAAACAATGAAAAATTTATTAGAGTCTTTGGGCTCTAGGATCAACTATAAAAATAAAGAACTTATAATTGATAATTCAAAGCAAACAAAAAAATTTGCTTCTTATAGTTTAGTAAAAACTATGAGAGCAGGAATTTTGGTTTTAGGTCCTTTACTTGCCAAATTTGGGTCTGCTAAAGTATCTCTTCCAGGAGGTTGTGCAATTGGCACAAGACCTGTTGATATCCATTTAAAAGCATTAGCAAAGCTTGGAGTGAAATATAAAATTTTAGAAGGGTATGTTCATGCAACAGCTTCTAAAGGATTAAAGGGTGCAAAAATTGAATTTCCAAAAATATCAGTTGGTGCAACTGAAAATTTAATTATAGCAGCGAGTTTTGCTAGAGGGACTACAATTCTATCAAATTGTGCAATTGAGCCAGAAATTAAAGATTTAATTAATTTTTTAAATGCAATGGGATGCAATATTAAATTTGTAGCAAAAAGAACTATTAAGATAATTGGTGTTAAAGAGGTTCAAGAGACCAATTACGGTATAATGTTTGACAGAATTGAAGCTGGCACATATTTAATTGCCGGTGCTTTAACAGCAGGAAACCTGAAGATACAAAATATTATTCCAAGTATTATTCAAACAGAAATTGATACTTTAAGAAAAATAGGAGCAAAAATTATTATCAAGAAAAATGAAGTTCAAATTATTGGAAATAAAAAAATAAAAAATTTAAATATTAAAACTGCACCTTACCCAGGATTTCCAACAGATTTACAGGCTCAAATAATGGTACTATTGTGCAAAGCAAACAAAAAATCTTTAATCAAAGAAGATATCTTTGAAAATAGATTTATGCACGTTGCAGAATTAAACCGAATGGGTGCTAAGATTTCAATAAAAGGAAATTTAGCAACTGTCGAAGGATCAACCAATTTTGCTTCTGCAGAGTTAATGGCTACAGATCTAAGGGCATCAGTATCTTTAATTTTAGCCGCATTAACAGCTAAAGGTAAATCTGTTATTAATAGAATATATCATCTTGATCGAGGGTATGAAAATATTGAAAAAAAATTAAAAAAAGTTGGAGCTAAGATAAGACGGGTAAATTAATGGATAAAAAATACTATGCAAAAATTATCGCAACGGACAATGAGGGTTTACAGATGATCTCGGCTTGCTGTGCGGGTGCTAAAATCAAAGTAGCTGACATTAAATATCTACAAAGTAATAAAATTTTTCTTTTATCATTAGAAAGAACCAAGGTTGAAACTGATAATGAGGATAAAAAAATTAATAGTATTTGTAAATTTGACTTCGTTGATAAAGTGAAATCCAAAAATATTAATCAAAAAGATCATGAAACTGTATTAGAGTTGGTTGGCATAGATTATTTAAAGAATAAGGAAGATTACGAAATAAATTTGATTTTTAATAATAATGCTCATATTGCTTTAACCACTGAAACAATTGAAGTAAGACTTGAGGATCAAAACGAAATTGCATCATGAGAGAATTAAATAGTGAAATTAAAAATTTTGATTTAGCTTTAGAAAAATTATTACTGTTAAGAAAGAATAAGGTTCAATCCAATTCGGTTTCGGTTTCAGGAATTATTAAAGATGTTAAAAAAAATGGTGATAAAGCAGTTTTAAAGTATGAAAAAAAATTTAACCAAAATAACGTTATCGTTCCAACTGCTCAATCAATAGCAAAGTCAATTGCAAGTTTAGATCAAAAGGTAAAAAAAGCTATCGATCTTGCTTATAGTAGAATTTATAAATTTCACTCTCTTCAAAAATTTAAAAACATTTCTTATACAGATAGTTTGCAAAACAAATTAGAATACAAATATTTACCCATAGATTCAGTTGCTATTTATGTACCAGGATCAACAGCTTCTTACCCATCGAGTGTATTGATGAATGCTATTCCAGCATTAGTTGCTGGCGTAAAGAGAATTGTAATGATTAATCCAGGTTTTAAAGGAGTTCAAAATCCTGCAGTTTTATATGCAGCTCGTAAATGTAAAATTAAAGAGATCTATTCTATTGGTGGACCTTCAGCAATTGCTGCAGTTGCGTATGGAACAAAAAAAATTAAAAAAGTAGATAAGATTGTAGGCCCAGGAAACTCATATGTAGCAGCTGCCAAAAAAGAAGTTTTTGGAGATGTGGGTATTGAAGGGATGACTGCAGGTCCCTCTGAAGTAACTATTGTCTGTGATAAATTTTCAAATGCAGAATGGGTTGCAAGTGATCTAATAGGGCAAGCAGAGCATGATAATCTTGCACAGTGCATTTTAATTTCTAAAGATAAAAATTTACTTAATAAAGTTAAGGTAGAAATTACTAAACAGCTAAAAGAAATACCAAGAATCTCTATTGCTAAAAAGAGTTTGGTAAATAATGGAATTCTACTTTATATAAAATCTGATCAAAAAATTATTGAAGTAGTCAATAAAATTGCTCCTGAACATTTAGAATTGAATGTTAAAAATTATAAACAACTTGTTTCTAAAATTAAAAATTCAGGTTCAATTTGTTTAGGGAAATATGCAGTGATGGCAATGACCGATTATAATGTTGGATCTAATCACGTATTGCCAACTAATGGTTCTGCAAAATATTCAAGTGGAATAAGCGTTAATGAATTCTATAAAAGAATTTCATACATAAACCTATCAAAAAAGGGTATTGAAACTCTTGGACCATCCGTTATAACTCTTGCAAATTATGAAGGGTTAGCAGGACATGCTCAATCCGTTAAAAAAAGAATTAGGAGAAATTAAATTTGTCAAAACAGGACTTACTGGAATTCAAAGGCAAGGTGACGGACCTACTTCCAAACGCAATGTTTAGAGTTCAACTAGAGAATGGTCATATCGTGACCGCTCACACAGCAGGTAAGTTAAGAAAGAATAGAATTAGAGTGTTACAAGGCGATAATGTAACAGTCGAAATGACACCTTACGATCTTACTAAAGGCAGAATCATCTTTAGAGGATAATTTAAGGCTGAGTAGCTCAGGAGTAGAGCAGAGCCCTGAAAAGGCTTGTGTCGGGAGTGCGAATCTCTCCTCAGCCACCACCTTCAATTTTTCATCTTGAAATTAGCCAAAAAGAAATTAACTTATTTCTATAACAAATAACAAAAGGACTAAGAAATAAGATGAGTACATTACAAGGTAAAGTAAAGTGGTTTAACGGTAAAAAAGGTTATGGTTTTATCGAAAGAGATGACAAAGAAAAAGATGCATTTGTCCATGCAAGCGCAGTGAAAGCTGCAGGTATGAGATTTTTAAATGAAGGTGATAAACTAGAGTTTACACTAGAAGATGGTCCAAAAGGTCCTTCTGCAGTTAATTTAAAAAAATTAGACTAATTTATATTTCACAAAATTATTAAAGGGCGTTTTATCTAGAAAATAGATAAACGTCCTTTTTTATTTATGTCTTGAATATTTATAATTTTTGTCTAAAAGACTGCCCATGATTATAAATATTACATATAGAGAGACTTCAAGAAGCACTCATAGAATCTATTTCCATTGCCTGTAGGCAATTATTTATAATTTAATTTTTAATCCACACAAAAATAATATAAAAATAAACAAAGTTTGTATGCCCGCGTAGTATAATGGTCAGTACGGGAGTTTGTGGAACTCTAGGATTTGGTTCAATTCCAAGCGCGGGTACCAAAAATAGATGAATAAAGAAAATAAATTAGTTCCTGGGTTACCCTCAGGGTTTGAAGATCGATGGAGCAAAAAATTACTTCTTAAAAAAAAGCTTCTAAAAGCAATTGAGAATAATTTTATAAAGTTTGGTTTTGATCCTTTAGAAACACCATCCTTCGAAATCAGTGAAAATATTGGATCTTTCTTGGCAGAGGATGACACTAATCCTATGTCTGATGTATTCTCTTTTGCAGATGGAGATAAAAATATTACTTTAAGATACGATCTATCTAGCCCACTCGCAAGGTTTGTTGCTCAAAACAATCAAGAATTACCTTCAATTTATAAACGTTATGCTATTCAAAATGTATTTAGAAATGAAAAAGCTGGTAACGCTAGGTATCGTGAATTTATGCAAGCAGATTGTGATATTGTTGGCAATGTTAATCCTGCTCAAGCAAATGCTGAATTATGTAATTTGATAGCAAGTACTTTAATTGCTTGTGGCCTTAATAAAGATCAATTTACCATTAATGTAAGTAATCGAAAAATTGTTCAAGGTTTGATTGAAGAACTTAAAATTTCTGAAGAAAAGAAAATAAAAGTTATGCGGGCAATTGATAAATTAGATAAACCTGGATTTGGTTTAAAAGGGGTTGAGGATCTTTTAAAAAAGGAGCGAAAAGATGCAAGTGGTGCTGTCACTAAAGGGGCAGATTTAAATGATGATCAAGCCTCTCAAATTATAAATTTTTTAAAAGTTAAAGATCTATCTGAATTAAAAAATACTCTACAAAACCCTTTGTCCCAAGAAGGTATTAAAGAAATTGAAGAATTATTTGAAATCGTAAGTTATGGAAACTATGCTAATCAAGTTAAAACAAACTTTACTATTGTAAGAGGCCTTGCTTACTATGATGGATTTTGTGTTGAAACAAATTTAAATTTTAAAGCAACGAATACTAAGGGCAAAGAAGTAGATATTGGCAGCGTGTGTTCAGGAGGGCAATACAATAAACTAATTTCAAGATTTAAAGGTGTAGATATTCCAGGAACAGGGGTCAGTATTGGGGTTGATCGATTGTTATTTGCAATGATGCAATTAGACCAGATTAAAATAGATGAACAAAAACCTGTGATTGTTTGCGTCATGGATGACAAATATCTTAAAAATTATTATGAAATTCTTAATACTTTAAGAGAAAATAATATTAATTCAGAAATATTTTTAGATAGTAAAAAAAATCTCGGCAAACAATTAACTTATGCAAATAAAAGAGAGTGTCCAGTTGCTGTTATCTGTGGTGACAATGAATTTAAAGATAATACTGTAACCCTTAAAAATCTTTTAGCAGCAAAGGGTGAAAATAATCAAACTACAGTTCCAAAAGAGAATTTAATTAATGAAATCAAAAAATTTATCTGAAAAAATCCTTAGATCAGTAAAGTCTAAAGGATTTAAATACATAGAACTGCCCTCAGTTATTGAAGCTAATCATATAGTACAAAGATCTGGTGAAAATTTTAGAAAATTTATTTTCTCTTTTACTGACCAAAATGGCAGTGAATTATGTCTTAGGCCTGATTTAACAATTGTTTCTTGTCTTAGATACTTAGAAAATAATTTAAAAGGTAAAGAAAAAATATTCTATAGCGGTCAAGCTTATAGAAAATCTCAAAATAAAAAAGATTCAATTATTAGAAACCAAATTGGTTTTGAAATTATTGGTTCTAAAGATGAAAAAAATGATGATAAAGAAATTATCAATACTTCTTTAAAATCTCTTCAAAGTTTAAAATTTACATCAGGAATTTTAACTATTGGTAACGTTGAAATATTTAATTTACTTTTATCAAAATTAGACATTCCACAAAGATGGCGTCTAAGACTTTCAAGACATTTCTGGAGAGAAAGCTATTTTAATGATTTGTTAAAAAGACTAGAGACAAATTCTGATGTTGATCCAACCATCGTTGAAGTTGATAAAAAGCGTTATGTTCAAATGCTAAAAGAGGATCAGTCTAAAGTTATTGCTGGTAGATCCATTGGGGAAATCTTAAAAAGATTTAATGATAAAATTAAAGACCCAAGAAGAACCAATAAAGGCCAAAGAGTTTCAAAGATAATTAAAGAATTTTTAAATATTAAATGTCCAATTAATCAAGCTGCAAAAAAATTAAATGAATTTTTTAAAAAATATAAAATTAACCTAATAGTAGATCAAAAGTATTTTCCGATTTCAAATAACAAAGTCTCAAAATTAAATGTAGTATTTTCAGCATCTTTTGGCAGACAACTTGAATACTATACAGGCATGGTTTTTAAAATTGACGTTAAAACTAATTCAAAAATTAAAAACATCATCAGTGGCGGTAGATATGACAAACTAATATCAGACCTAGGTTCGAATAAGCCAGTTGCAGCAGTTGGGGCTGCTTTAAATTTATAACTTTATGAAAAATATAATTAATATTGGTATCCCAAGTAAAGGCAGACTTAGAAAAGATGTTTTAAATATTTTCAAAATAAAAAAACTTAATTTAATCTCTGAAAGGGGAGAAAGAGATTTATTTGCTTCAATCAAGGGTCATAAAAATATTAAAGTAGTTTATTTACATGCAAGAGAAATAGTCCAAAGACTTGGAGATGGTTCATTAGATATCGGTTTTTCAGGATATGATTTACTTAAGGAAAGTGAAATTAATATTCAAAACAAGATTAGTGTTTTAAAAAAATATGGCTTTGGCAAAGCAACATTAGTTATTGCAATACCTGATGTTTGGTTGGATGTACAAACTATTGCAGATCTTGAAGAAATAGCTTTTCAATTTAAAGATCAAAAGAAAAAAAGACTAAGAGTAGGCACTAAGTATCCTAATCTTACTAGAGAATTTTTATTTTCAAAAGGTGTTACCCAATTTCAATTAGTTGATAGTCTAGGTGCAACCGAGACTTATCCATTTACAGGTTCTGCTGAAATTATAACTGATATTACCTCTACTGGAGAGACTCTAAAAGCCAATAATTTAAGAGTATTAAAAGATGGAGAGATTTTAAAATCCGAAGGCTGTATGATGATTTCTAAAGGGTCTGTAAAAAAAAATGAAGTCCAAAAGTTAGCTAAATTACTTTCTAAGAATTAATCATTAAAAATAAAAATAATTTTTTAAAATACTTTTAGTTTAAAAAGTCTTCTTGTGTCAAAACGAAGCCAAATAATCATCAGTTTTACTGTGTTTTTTATTCTTAAAATTTTAAATTTATTTGTAATTTAAATAATCACGTATATCTTTGATTACATGGACACGATTCTTCTAGTTATTTTAATTTTATTGCTTGGAGCAGTTTCTATAATTCTTTACTTAAATTTGAAGTCTAAGCCATTAGATGAAAATGCAAATAAACAAGGTGAGGAAATAGCTAATTTAAAATTAGAAATTACAAATTTAAAAGATAGTCTAAATACAACAATCAATAATTCTTTGGGATCCATGTCGACTTCTTTCAATGCTCTTTCTACTGGGGTTACTAAAGATATGACTGAAACCTTAACTAAGGTGGAGGAAAAAGTTGGAAATTTTAATCAACAAGTACAATTGTTAAATCAAAGCCAGGAAGGCATAACTAAAATTTTAGCTGGGGTTAAAAAATATGGAACTCTTGCTGAGTTTTCTCTAGATGCATTAATCAAAGATCTATTGCCAGCCTCACAGTTTATGACCAATGTGAAGATGCAAGAAAATACAAGTGAAAATGTTGAATTTGCAATTAAACTTCAAGGAGATGTATTGGTTCCGGTTGATAGTCATTTTCCTGTTGAAAAATTCAAAGCAATTACTGATGGTTATGATGCAGATGATAAAAGAGCAGTCGCAGATGCTAGAAAACAATTGGCCAGTGCTTTTAAAGCAAAAGCTAAAAGTGTGAATGAAAAATATATTGTTCCTCCAAAAACTACAGATTTTGCAATTGTCTATGCTCCAACAGAGAGCCTATATAAAGAATTAACAGAATACCAAGATCCAAGTACTAAAGAATTACTTACTCAAGAATTAATGAAAAAATATAAAGTTGTAATTTGTGGTCCAAATACTCTTTCAGCATATTTACAATCTTTGCACATGGGGTTTCAATCCTTAAAAGTTCAAAAAGGAGCTACAGAAATTTATAATCATTTAAAAACAATCAGCACAAGGTTTTCAAAGCATTTTGAAAATATAATTTCCCTTAGAAAAAAATTAGAAGAGGCTATGGGTGTTGTGGATAAATTTGGAACTGATGCAAGATCAATTACAAGAACTTTAGAAAGTATTAAAGATCCAGAACAGATTGAGAAAGCTGTAGAAACAGAAAACGTAGAAAAATTTGTTGAACGAAATAGACAACTTAAAAATTAATTTCTTTTTTTCATTAATACCGTCTATAAGAAATAATATGCATTGGAATAATAAATTCGTTTATCCAAAATCAACACGGTCAATCATTCAAGGCTCAAGGCACTATTCTGTTAATCAAGAGAGTTTGCCTTCAGTTACTACTATTTTAAAAGCAACAGAGTCTGAGGAAAAAAAGGCAAAATTAGAAGAATGGAAAAAAAGAGTAGGTTATAAAGAAGCTGAGGCAATTTCTAGAGAAGCAACTTCTCGAGGAAGTTCAATGCATGACTATTTAGAAAAATTTCTTTTAGGAAAGTTAAACTTAGATTTACTTGGCGATAATACTCGTGAAAAAATGATGGCAGATCAAATCATTGAAAATGGTCTAAGAAATAAATTAAATGAAATTTGGGGATGTGAAGCAACATTGTATTATCCTGGAAAATATGCGGGTGCAGCTGATTGTATTGGAATTTATGAAAATAAGGAAACAATCATAGATTTTAAACAAAGCAATAAGCCAAAAAAAGATGAATGGATTGATGATTATTATTTGCAATGTGCTGCTTATGCTTTGGCACACAATACCGTGTATGGTTCAAATATTACACAGGCAGCAATACTTTTATGTACAAAAGACAATATATTTCAAAGGTTTGTAATTGATGGTGAGCGATTTAGAAGTTATCAAAACCAGTTCATGGAAAAAGTAGAATATTTTTATTCAAAAAGGATGGCAAATTGAATTACGTAATTTGGGATATAGAAACTGACTCTGCCCAGCTAGACTGGGCAACTATGATTGAGATAGGTGCAATTCTTTTAGATGAAAATTTCAAAGAAAAAGAAAGGTTTTCAGCACGATGTAGAATGCCCCAGGATAGGGTGCCATCTGCAACTGCACTATGTATTAATAAATCAAATGTTGATTTAATAACTAAGGGAAATTTAAGTCACTATGAAATGATTTCTCAAGTTGAAAAAAAATTTAGAGAATGGTCACCAGCTACTTTCATGGGTTTTTCCAGCGTGGGTTTTGATGATGAAATCTTAAGAAGAGAGTTTTTTAAATCACTTAGAAAACCTTATCTGACAAATACTGATGGGAATGCAAGACATGATGCTTTGAACATGATCAAGGCAGCGTTTGCTATAGATGAAAATGTTTTAAAAACAGAATTAAACCCAAAAGGTAATAAATCTATGAAACTCGAGTCTCTTGCAAGATTGAATGGCTTTGACTCTAAGGATGCCCATTCAGCTTTATTTGATACTGAACTTACCGTTAAAGTTTTAGCATTATTAAAAGATAAGCAGCCAGATTTATGGCATGAATACTTAAAAACAAGAAGTAAAGTTGTTGTTGAAAATTTAATTAAACAAGAAAAGATGTTTACAATAAATGAAAATTTTTTTGGTAAAAACTTTTTATTTTTAGTTGCACCATTACATCCAAATGCATGTATGCATCCTGTGTATAAATGGGGTCAGGCAGTTAATTTAACTGCAAATGTAGAAGAACTTCAAAAACTTAATTATCAAGATTTGAAAAAAGAAATGAAAAAGTCACCTAGATTTTATAAAACCATTAAAGCTAATAAGGCACCAATAATTTTAGATAAAAGCTTAGGATTAAAAGTAGATCCTTACAAAAAAATTGATATCAATTTGCTAAATAAAAGAGCTGAACTTATGAAAACTAATGAAAAGTTTTCTCAAGATATATGCAATATTTTAAAGGAAGCTGCTGAAGAAAAAATGGATACATCCTCTCAAGAAGATCTAGAGCCAGAGGAGACTATTTATTCAGGTGGATTTGATACTTTTAATAAAGATGTTCCTTTATTTCAAAAATTCCACGAGGCTGATTGGAAAGGAAAATTTGCACTTTTAGATAAATTTAAAGATGAACGATTAGTTACATTCGGGCACAGTTTAATTTATAATGAGGCACCTGAAATCTTACCTAAAGATATTTATAAAAAAATTAAAAGAAGAATTGCATCAAGAATACTTAGTACTAATAAGGAAAAATGGTGGACTGTATCTGCTTTTTATTCTGAATGTGATGAAATAAGGGAAAATGACGATAAAATGTTTTCATTTAAAACGGTCGATGAAAAGCTTAAATTTCTTGATGGAATTAATGATTATGTAATGAATTTGGAGCAAAAATATTCTGATGCATAATTAATAAGTTAAAAATATGTATTTTTGACCATTGAATAATTATTTGAAACAATTATATCAATAATATGCTTATAGATTTTAAAGACGAAGACTTTGATAGTAAAATTAAAAACGAAGATGTTTCTGTAATTCAATTTTCAGCAGCTTGGTGTGGTCCATGTAAGGCCTTAAAGCCAGTGATGGATAAATTGGCTGACGAGTATAAAGATAAAGCTGGTTTTTATTATGCTGATATTGAAGATGGTGGCATTAATACTGGTAGTGCAGCTGGTATTAGAGGAGTTCCAACAGTGATTATCTACAAAAAAGGGGTAGAAGTTGATCGAAAAGTTGGTGGCGTTCCAGAAAGCCATATGAAAGAATTTTTAGATAAAAATATCTAATTTAAATTCAATACTTCACCCGCTAGATATAAAGATCCTGTAATTAATATTATATCATTTTCTTTAACTGGAATTGATTTTAAGGCTTCAAAAACATTTTCTTTATATTGAATATTTGGAAAGTCTTTTAATTTATTCTTCAAATCAACTCCTTTAATTGAATTAGGTTGATTGGGAATATCAATAGTTGTTAAAGATGAAATATCTTTAAAATATTTCATATAGTCTTGATGATCTTTATTAGCCATCATTCCAAGGATGATATGTTTGTTACAATTTAGAGTTTGCAAATATTCATTTAAAACTTTTGCACCCAATGGATTATGAGAGCCATCCACAAATAATTGATTATTTTTGGATAATTCTTTTAATTTTCCTGATGTGAGTTCCTGAAGTCTTGCAATACTATGAATATTTGTAATCCCATTCTGTACATGATTTTCTTTAATAGATAAATTTTCTAAAACTCTCACTGTTGCAATAGCACTTGAAACATTTTCTAATTGAAAGCCTCCATGAATGTTAGGAAGGGGAAGCTTTAAACCTCCAAACTTATCCTCATAATAAAAGAAACCATTCTCTTTTAATGAAAAACTATAATCTTTATTGTAGAAAAGTTTTTGAGATTTATTATTTAAAATTGTATTTTTTATACAATCAGTGATTTCTTTTGAGCTTTGTTTTGCAACAATAATGTTTGATTGCAATAATGATGAAGTTTTTTCGAAGATAATTTTTTCTACAGTTTGCTCATTTTCTGGAAGCCAATCGAGGTGATCTAACCCAATCGAAGTGACAATACTTGCTAAATTTTCTTTCAATATATTTGTAGCATCAAATCGATGAAATAAGCCAGTTTCAACTAAATTAATATTATCCTTATATTCACTAGCTTTTTTAAAGAAAGCAGCTGTTAGAATTTCAAAAAATGTAATTGGTTGATTTTCATTAGCCTCTTCTATCTCTTCAAATAAATTGGCTAAATTTTCATCATCTAGTTCTAAATTATTAAAAACAAATCTTTCATTTATTTTTTGAATATGGGGGCTTGTGTAAATATTACACTTAAATCTTGCCTCTTTTAAAATAGCAAATAAAGCTTGAATAGTTGAGTATTTACCATTGGTCCCAATAATTGAAATAGCTTTAATTTGATCCTGAGGATTTCCTAATTTCGCACAAAGATTTTTTACTCGATCTAAGGATAGATCTATCTCTTTAGGATGCAGCTTTTGTAAGCGACTGACTATCTTCTGTAGTTTCATTTAGTTCAGAACTTACAGCAGAATTTTGCTTAAGCAATATTGATAATAAGTTACCAATTTTGTCTGTTAAGTCTTTTCTTTCAACAATAAGATCTACAAAACCTGTCTTTTCAACATACTCACTTCTTTGAAAACCTTCTGGCAATTCTTCTTTTACTGTTCCTTGAATAACTCTTGCCCCTGCGAATGCTATTAAAGCACCTGGTTCAGCAATATGAATATCTCCAAGCATTGCATAGGATGCAGTAATACCTCCAGCTGTTGGGTCCGTAATGAGCACTAAGTAGGGTAAATTATTTCTTTTAAGTTCATTGATTGCAAGAGTGGTTCTAGTCATTTGTGATAAAGAAATTAATGATTCCATCATCCTCATTCCTCCACCGGCACTGATACAAATGAATGGGGTTTGGTTTTCAATTGCATATTGAACTCCATATAAAAAAGCTTCTCCCTCAGCGGCGGCCATTGAAGCTCCTAAAAAATCAAAATCAGATGCAACAGCAGTTACTTTAATATTATTAATATTTCCAGAAGCAACCATCATTCCACATTCCATACCTGTTTTTTTTCTAGCACTTTTTAATCGTTCTTTATAAGGTTTTTTATCAGTCCAATTTAATGGGTCATCACTTGGAATAGGGGTCTTAAATACTTCATAATTATTTTTGCCAAACAATATATCAAATCTTTGTCTAGGTTTAATTCGATGATGTTTGTTACAATCTGGGCAAACAAATAAATTATTCTCTAAATCTTTTTTTAAAATTGGTCCTCTGCAACATGAAGTCCAGTCACTTTTTTCAATATCTTCTTTGGAGGC
>Ga0181596_10001144_pt1 | contig 27206 bp, 22 predicted proteins | sample 041ome_6_FD_148655 | JGI IMG/M metagenome (GOLD analysis project Ga0181596, IMG submission 148655) | Coastal salt marsh microbial communities from the Groves Creek Marsh, Skidaway Island, Georgia - 041402US metaG (spades assembly) | ecosystem: Environmental > Aquatic > Marine > Intertidal zone... | reverse complement strand
ATTCAAGCTATCTTTGCGATCTGGTTGACTGGATTGACGGCGTGCAGCTCGACGCCATTGATCAACAAACCGAGACCACTGACACCGAATTAGTCAGTGCCTACAGGGTTCTAGGAAAACTCGCCGCGCAAGTTCACAACCAATCAGCCGGCTGGACGCCACCCGAAAATTTCCGGCGCCATGCCTGGAATGTTGATGGGCTTATTGGCAATGACCCCGTCATGGGAAAATTTTGGGAGTTGGAGGCACTGACTAGCGAGCAGCTGAAGATTCTTGAGGCTGCGCGACACAGGCTGCGCGGAGACCTGGAATCGCTGGGAGAGGACCCTCAATACTTCAGTCTGATACATGCCGACATGCTGTCGGAGAACCTGTTGGTTCAGGGTGAAACGCTTAGTTTGATCGACTTTGATGACTGCGGCTATGGCTGGCATTTGTTTGAGTTTGCCACGCCGCTGTTCTTCTATCTCGGCGAATCTGTTTTCGACAGCCTGTATGCCGCTTTTGTAGCCGGATATCGCGAACAACGCGCGATATCTGAGGAACACTTGAAGCATCTGGACACGTTTTTGCTCGCGAGAGGCTTTACTTATCTTGGCTGGCTGCACACTCGAAAAGAAACAGATACCGCTATTGCCCTGACGAGTGAGATCGTTGAGGCCGTGGTAGCTTTGGCTGAAGACTATATTCATAAAAACTGAATAAGACGCTGTGACTAAGTCGATGTCACCCTGGGTGATTGAGCTAACTTGTAGGCAATCAGCAGGAACAGCCCTAAAGCCAATAATGTAAATGCGATGCCGCTGACCAACACGGCACTCAATCCAAAATCATGCACCAGCAGGCCCCCTATGATCGAGCCCACTAGCAGCGCGACGGCCTGTGCGGTGGGCAGCATCACAGTCAGGCGATTCTGACTATCCGCGACGGCCATCAGCTCGAAAAGTGGTGGAATACTCAGGTTCCACGCCAGGTTGAAAAGACAAACAATGGCGAGAAAGCCAAAGTAATCCCGCCCCTCGAAAAGCAGCGCAATTGCAACGGCCTGAAAGCCCATACCGACCATAAATGGCATAACGCGACCAAACCGCTCTGTGAGATAACCCGACGAAATGGCGCCCGCAAGACCAACCGCCATTCCAATAGCCAATGCGTTGTTGACGTCTTTCGTGGCAACACCGGCGTCAACCCCAATACGCTCTATGAAGGTCCAAACACCGGCGATGCCAAGATACCAAAGGAGCTGAACCCCCAGCACACCAACCGCAGGTCTGGGGTTATTCCGCACCGCTTCGGGAATGGCCTGCTCGGCTCTCGCCATGGCCACTTTGGGTACAAACCGAATGATCCCAAACGCAAGGATTCCAACGACCGCGACCGGCGCAAAAAGTGCGCCCAACCCAAACTCGGGAACAAAGCTGGGCAATATGGCTAATCCCGCAATAGCCAGCGTCATCTGACCAAAAACAACCAGGGAAAAATTGTGGCTCGTGCGCGTGGTCACGCTCAACATCGCAATTGCAACAATATAAATGGGACCCATTCCAAAGACCGCAGTCACAAGGCGCAATATAACGAGCTCCAGGTAACCCGTTACAAAACACGACGCTAGATTGCAGATAGCCTGAGTCACCAAACCCAACACAACCACGGCTTGCCAGTTCAGCCGACGGATGTAAAAAAATGCAGCAATAGACGCAATGGCAGTGCCAGAAATTTCGGCGCCAATCAGCCAGCCAATCTGTTGGGCATTAAAACCGAGCACATCTGCCAATGTCCCCACGTAAAATGGCTGCAACAAGAAGAAAATTGGCCCAATCACCGCCATCACCACCCCGGCGCCGATGGTTCTCGGGTCATCGGGATTTACCGGTTGGCCGCTCACGATCTCCCTCCTCCCAATTTCTCCAGAAACGCTGCAATCCGCAGATACGCCTTTTTGGCCTCCGGCAGAGACGGGATAGCCTGAAACATGTGCCCCATGCCATCCCATACATCAAGATCGACAGGGACGGCCGCATCCCGCGCATTGGAAGCTAACCTCAGACTGTCACTTAACAGCATCTCTCTGGCACCCACCTGTATGAACAGCGGAGGAAAATCATGTAATGGCGCGTTCACAGGGGACAGGAGCGGTAAACTCAAATCATTTTCACCCGCGTAGGCATGACCACAGTCATATAACGCAGCTAAATTTCCAAAATCCAGGTCTGAATCGATGAGGGTCGTCAAACTATCACCCGACGCTTCAAGATCAGCCCAAATCGACAACGAGACCAGTGCCCCGGGCATTGGCGTCTCCCTATCGCGGAGCGTGAGACAAAGTGACACCGCCAACCCCGCGCCCGCCGATTCACCCACGACAAAAATATCATCTGCGTTCCACCCTGCCTTAAGGAGACTGAGGTAAGCGTCTCTTGCATCGTTAAGCGCTGCCGGGAACGGATGCTCCGGCGCCAACCGATAGTCAATGGACAACACAGGTATTCCCGTGGTCTCCGCCAACAAAATCGCTGAGGATGCAGTCACTTCAGGCGTACCCAGAACGTAGGCCCCGCCATGAAGCAAAAAAATGATTTTATCGGTCCGCCGAGTGGTCTCGGTGGTAATACGAAGCGCGCGGACACCGTCGAGATATTCTTCATTTAAGTCGAAAGAAAAATCTATTTGGTCAGTAACCCGAGCCCAATCGGCATGGACGTCTTGCCTGAACGCGTCCACGGCCTCGCTGTCATGAAAATCGGTGGTGTGCGTAATGGGCACTGCCGCTCGATAAAACACCTGTGCCTCATGGCTTATGTATCCTGGCACTGCATTATTCTTTGGTTTTTTCATGAAGTTCGCAGACTCTGAACCTGACTAAAACATCATGATAGATGCTTCAAAAACTGTCCATTGAAATCACTGACGCGGTGCAAACCCAGGCTTCATTGGGATACGCCCGGACAGGTAATGCGCTGGGGAAACAGGCGTCGAGCGAGTTGCGTTAGCCGGTGAAAAATTCGGTGGTTAAGACGGCTTGGTAATCTCGAGGTAATGAGTCAAAGGATCAATATCGGCGTCAAATGGGATCGTCGATATTGACTCAAGAAACAGCGAAAACAATTCTGCCTGGGATGAAATACCCAATTTCATGTGAAATCGCTTGTTGAATACCTTTACCGTGTCAACGCTGATATCGAGGAGTTGCGCAATAGATTTATTGGAGTGTCCTTTGAGCAGCAACTGGATGACTTCACGCTCACGATTACTCAAATGGTCACGGCCGAAATTCCTGAATGCTTTATCCAGCGGCGCAGAGAAATTGATCTCTCCGTTAGCGGCGGATTGTTGTTTGCGACACAGCGCTGCAAGCGTTGGTAGCGCAGCGGTCATGTCGGCTGTGCAAATCCCCCTCAGCTTTTCTGGCGACCGCAAACCCAATGACACCAAAATCGCGTGATCATTGTCCAGGTTAATGAGCAGACCGCACTCATCGATCAAACCCGTATCATGGTAATAATTTTTTGCGTAGTCAGTCTCAAAGAAATTATCGGGCATGACGTCTTCAAGTCGGTAAACCGCCGAAGGCGCGTTTGAAAGAAATAACTGGTAATAAGGATCAAGCAAATAAGCGCCGTTGATCCAGGGCGGCTGCGTTTGGTTCAGGTACAGGTCGGGAATGTTATCAAACAGATGAAGTGGTTTATGCTCTCGGCTCAACCATACGACGAGGGTACTGTCGTAACCACTTAAATATTGGCAGCAATTTGCAAAGCTGTCGTAAAACTCTTCTCGGGATAGGTTTTCTATCGCATCTGCTATGTGAGCGTGCCAGGCTTGTTCTACCAGCTTAGACTTTGCCACCCCAAAGAACCTCTAATGCAGACCCCAGTGACTGTACCCACTGATGGTGATGGCCGTCAAACAAGGCCCTCTCTAAGGTAAAGTGGCAGTGCAAGATCGTCTGCCATCGCTTCTTTTACTCATTGGGAGGTATACGTGTCCAGCCCTTACAAGCTGCCAAAGCAGGGACAGCCCAGCGGCGCGGTCCTGGAGGAAGTTCGTCATCTGCGCGCTGCGATGACATCGAATGATCGCGGCAAACTGAGCAGTACGGCGTTTCAGGGTCGCGACGAAATGGGCGAACTCATAACGTCTGCTTTCACTGAGTTCCTGGGCTGGAATGGCTTATTCAGCTTTCAGGAACCGGCGGCCGCTCGCCTGGAAAATGAGGTCCTGGATATTTGCATCAATCTGGTGAGCGGTGGCGAACAGGGGCGCGGCAACCTGACCTCCGGAGGTACGGAAAGTAATTTTTGTGGTCTTCATGCCATGCGATCCTGGGCGAGGGAACACAAACCCGAAATCGTAAATCCTGAGATTGTGGCGCCCTACTCCACCCATTCGACGATTCACAAAACAGCCAAATATCTCGACATCAAGGTCGTTACGGTGGCACAGGAAACCGACCTCACTGCCGACCTTGCTGCACTGGAAAAAGCCATTGGGCCCAATACCATTGGCATTGTTGCCTCGGCACCCAACTGGCCGTACGGCCACGTGGATCCTATTACCGAACTTGGCGAAATTGCCGTCAGAGAAAATCTATGGCTCCACGTTGACGCCTGCGTCGGCGGCTATATTTTACCCTTCATGCGCGAGCTGGGGGAGGCGATCCCAGCCTACGATTTCAGTGTTTCAGGCGTTCGGTCAATAGCTGCCGACCTTCACAAATACGGCTATGCGCCAAAGCCCTGTTCGACTGTTCTATGGCGCTCGCAAGAAGAACAGCGCTTTCACTTTGTACCCGTCACGGAATGGGCTTGCGGTTTGTACCTTTCCCAAAGCTTCGTCGGCAGTCGCCCCTTGGGACCCGTAGCGGCGGTTTGGGCATTGATGCACCACTGGGGCCACGAGGGCTATCTTGAAAATGCCAAAGCACTGTTACGGATCAAACAGGTGCTCATGGATGCCTGTGAACATATTGAAGGCCTACGAAGCTGGCCTACCCACGGCCCGCTGATGATGATTGCCTCGGACGAATTCAATATTCAACTGGTCGTAGGGGGCATGGAGGAAAAAGGATGGCGCTTACTGGGCGTCAATAACCCGCCCGCCATTCACCTGACCATTGACGTGATGTCTGACGAGGCATTGAACCGCTTCGTCGAAGATCTCAATGACGTTTGTACCCGCATACGATCAGGGCAGCTCAAGGCAGAGGGCTTACTTAGTTATGGCGGCGTTGGCGCAGAAGCCGATGCACCCAAGTGGCTGCTCAGCGCTGTGGAGATTATGGGGGGAATGGATCATGACTAACGCCCTTGAAAACAAGGTAGCTCTGGTTACCGGCGCCGCACACCCGCGGGGTATCGGTCGGGCAATTGTCTCTGCGTTACAGCATGCAGGCGCTACAGTGATCGGCGTTGACTTGCCGAGTGCCGAGGGCTTTGCCGACATGGGCGGCCTGCCCTGCGACGTTACCCAGCCCGACTCAATAGGATCGACTGTTAATCAGATCCTGGAACAGTATGGCCAGTTGGATATTGTTGTGAATAACGCCGGCGTGGGCCGAGGATCAGCAGACTTCATGGCCCTTAGCGATGATGACTGGGACGTGACTCTGGCCGTCAATCTGCGCGGGATCGTCAATGTTTGTCGAGCAACGATTCCACACCTCTTGCATCGCAATGCCAGCGTCATCAACATCGCCTCCCTGGCGGGTACCGGGGCGGTGCTCGGCATTCCAGCGTGCTACTCCGCCAGCAAGTTCGCGGTCGTAGGGCTCACAAAGCAACTTGCGCTGCAATACGCCGACCAAAACATCCGCTTCAACGCAATCTGCCCGGGCTCGATCGAAACCCAGATGTTGGATATTAGTCTGGAGATCGTCGCGGAAGCAGAGAACATGAGCGTTGCTGAGGCTCGGGAATTCGAATCAAGCCTCATACCGATGGGTCGCTCGGGCCAACCGGAGGAAATCGCGCAGGCTGCGGTCTACCTGGCAAGCAATATGTCCAGCTACGTGACCGGTGTGGCTCTGCCCGTTGCTGGAGGTTTTGCCTCGGGCCTGTAACAGCGGCACTGTCAAAACTGACCCGGGACTATCGAAATCAAGACACTCGAAATAAAGGTTTTTGGCCATGACAAAAGTCACCTCCAGTCAACTTCAAAAGTATAAAGATCTTGATCGCGCCGCATTTGATTTTGCAAATACCACGGTGTCAGCTTTCTTCGAGCGTGCTCTTGCTCAAGGTTACAACCTTGATACGAACGGTTTTCTACAACATCCGGGTTTCTTTCAGGCACCCCATCGCGTTGATTTGGCCGGCGTTGATATTGTTATGCTGGGAAGCCCGCTGGACCTCGGCGCTATTGGGCTGTCGGGAGCACGCCATGGTCCCAAGTCAATCCGCGAATCCAGCCGCAACTACGGACCGGTGCACGACGTCACAGGCAATATTCCTTTTGAGCAATGCTCTATTGTCGATTATGGCGACGTGGAGTGGTCGGCTACCGATCTGCAGAGTCGCCTTGATAACATCTATACCACCTGCCGCCAATTGGCGCTGGCAGGATGCGCCACGTTGAACTGCGGAGGGGAACACACCACCTCATTTGGCGTTTTGAAGGCGCTTTCAGAGGTTCACGATGACAGCTTTGGTGTCATTCATATCGACGCCCATTGCGACACAATGGCGGTCTGGGGGGGAGACACGGTCAATGACGGATCTATCTTCCGTCAGGCCGTGCTTGAGGGCTTCATTGACCCATTACGCACGGTACAGGTAGGCATTCGTGGTAGAGCCAACTTTCTCTGGGAGTTCTCCCACGATACCGGCATGACGGTTATCAGTGCCGATGAGGTCTTTGAAAAAGGGACGCAATACGTCATCGATAAAATTCACGACATTGTCGGGCAGGAGAAAACATACCTGTCCCTCGATGTTGATAGCCTCGATTCAAGTTACATGATGGGCACCACAGGTCCAGAGCCCTTCGGGCTCAACCCACGGCAGGTGCGTGACATCATCCTTGGTGCAAGGGGTCTTCATATCATTGGCGCCGATATGGTGGAGTTGAATCCGCTACGGGACACCGACGGTCAAAGTAGTCATGTGGCGGCGGCGCTGTTTTTTGAGCTGTTGTGCCTGCTTTCGGACAGCAGAGCAGCGCGGCAGTCATGTGGCACCACCCAATGGTCCTGAAAAAGCGCCCTAAGCGTTGTTGATAAGATCCGCCATAGCGCGCGTAAACCCGAGTCCCATACCACCATCGATACAAATCACCTGACCATTGATATAGCTGGCGTCGTCGCTGGCCAGAAAATGAAATACAGCCGCTACCTCCTCTGGCTCAGCAATGCGCATGGCATGGGTTGCTTTCTCACCGAATTTTTCAAAAACAGCCAATTCTGCTTCGGTCATAGGCGTTCTTATAAAGGACGGTGCGACAGCGTTTACACGAATTTTTCGATCTACCAGCTCAGCGGCAGCCATGGTGGTGAAGCTTACGACAGCCGCCTTGGAGGCTGAGTAAGGGCCGGAATCGGGATACACATAGGACGCCGCCAGGGACGCCGTATTGATGATGCTACCCCCATCGACCATGGCCTTTGGCGCAAACTTCAGCCCATGATAGACGCCCATGGTATTGACCGCGAAAAGGCGCTGTGTCAACGCGTCATCACTGTCGACAATTGCCACACCATCATCACCCGCGAGCCCGGCATTGTTTATTACGATATCCAGCCACCGGTGATCATCCGCCAGTTTAGTGAACAGCTCATTGACCGCCCCGCTTTGACTGACGTCAAGTGAAACAAACTCAGCGCCAATGGCTGCCGCTGTAGCCTCACCATCACAAACGTCCGCAATGATGACCGATGCGCCCGCCTCACGGAATCGCTTCGCAGTTGCCAGGCCAATACCACTGCCCCCACCGGTAATCAACGCTCGCTTATTTTGTAGTGAAAAAAACATAAGGCACCTTTAAAAAAAACTTTCGACGGTACATTCAACGCCGCCTATCAACTCTGAAAGCTTGTGCATACTGACTTCATTGATCACGGGAAGGATCACCGGGAGAATGCGCTGGAAATGTTCGCCTTCGATAACATCGCTGTAGATTTTCCAGCGCATGATCCCCGAGGTGGCGCTGGTTTCCTCCAATTCAATACAGGCAACGTAATCGCGCATGGGAAACTCATCACCTCGCGCCGCGTACACATAACGGTGCGGCGGATCCCAGTGGAGAATTTCCTCGAACACATCGCCAAAAAACGTAAACTCGACGTTAAAGTTCTGGGTGTTTCCGCCCTGTGAATCATGGACCTTCACCTGCTTCGCGAGTAAATACCACTCGGTGATTCGCTCGGGGTCTCCCATGATGTCAAAAACTTCATCGGCTGTTTTTCCCTTGTAGCTGATGCAAGACTCCAGGCGAAGACTAGCCGAGGTGTAGTTCTCAATGGAAAAGGGAACATGATCAGCTGTCGCTTTTATCGTCACCGTACTCCTCCCTCAACAGAGCTTCTGTTAGCTCATACTTGGCGGCAATGGTGTTGAAAAATGCCTCCCAGTGACTCTCCATGACCTCTACCTGGCACCGACCTTGGGTGATTGATTCATAACCCGACTCACCGGGAATACGAATGCGTTGGTCAGGTCGCGGCCGGGTGTTTTTAACGGTTCGTATAAAATGGTCCGAGCGCTTCTTGACCGCCGCCATAGGCCCGAAACGGCTCGGGTCAATCGCCATATAGTAGCTGCCGCCGACACTCGGATCAGCAGAACCTCCCGCGAAATCATCAATCGTTGGCAACTCAACGCTGGTCTTTCCCAGCGGATTGATGATGGCGCACATACCTTCGTTCCAAAGGTTGAGTGCATAGGTTCTGGGGGTTTCGATTTGCCCCGCGCAACTGGCATCCCAAACGCGACCATAACCCGGGATGGGTTTGGCATAGGGCTCAGGGTTGTCACTCAACGCACCCGTTTCTGGATCTATCAACCATTTTCCCTTCATGGGCTTGCCTTCCAGTACAGCTTCTGAAATGTCGGCGTCATACCACTCGGCAAATTTCAGACTGGCCCAGATTGGAGGTTCGTCGCCGCTGGGAATGATGGCGTCAAAAGGAGGGCAGGACAGTTGGTTCTCCATGCCACCATAGGGTGCGGCGAGCGGCACCGTATTGTTCGATGCGATGCCGACCATATCTTGTTCGTACGCCAAATGGACATACTGAGCAAAGCTCCCGGCATCATTGTGATTGGCACCGAACGCAATGGCGATACCACTGTCTTTAGCCTTTTCGATGGCCGCCGCTGCCATGAGACGCAGGGTGTAATAACCGCTGGACCGTCGGCCATCGAACACCGCATAAGCGGGCCCTTCATCAACGCACTCGGGAATAGCCGTCGGATCGAATGCACCCGCCGCCAGCGCGATATCCAGCGCCTCATAAACACCAAGTCCCTGATTCAGCTTGCCCTGACGGTGGGCGAAAACGATGGCATCTGCGATGTATTCCCCATGAGTGGTCGTCATGCCGGCAGCGACGGCGACACGGACGAGGCAAAAATGCAAAAAACCAATACTCTCCTCGCGGATCGCTGAGCTCATACAAACTCCGTGTCTTTGCCCTTGCTTAAGGTCATCACAATGACGGACAGCAAGGCACCGACGGCCACAGCGAAAATCATGACCAGAACAGCAGAGAAACCGGCATCGGTGAGGGCGCCAAAAATTGCGGGGCCGCCGGCGGCACCCACAGCCAGAGCAAAGGACATCAGTCCCGCCATTTTCCCAGTGCCATCCACGTCGGCTATGACAGCCATGATGTAGGTAATAGCCAGGTAGTACGCGAGAGGCAGTATGACCAACACCGTGGCATAACGAAGCTGACTTACTTCAGCCAGCAGTGCTCCCATGGCGAGCATTGAGATTACGGTACCCAGGATGATGGGCACCACATAGCCAAATCGGTTGGCATAGATCGCCGCGAAAATGGGTCCCACGCCCGACATCACCAAACCTGCGGCCAACCAGGTCTGGGTAAAACCGTCAGAAAAATTCTGCTGCGCTGCTATGCGCTCAAAAAATACCCAGAGTCCAGCGTAGCCAGAGAAGTTTATGGCCAGAGCCAATAGCGCCAGCAATCCCAAGGCGACATTGTCCTGACGGTCGTTGTCAGCGGTGGCTGAAAGACCCTTTGCGGGCAAACCCCAACTCGCCAGCACGCACAGCAGCACGATCGCCAGAACCATCAGTATGAGACTGCCGGCGCCGGCAATATTCAAACCCGCTACAACCAATAACAGCCCCGCCGGTATCAATTGCTCGGGTATGATCTGCAGCGCGTAAGTGCGCTCAGGTCGCGCAGTGTCTGCGGCAATCGTCAGGCTCAGGGGAAATAAAATACCGGCGCCAGAGCCTGCAGCGACCATACTGACCAGGATTTGCGAATAGTTATCGGCCAACCAGAAGAGCAAAATCCCAAAAACCAGGGCCGCATAGGCTATCGCCGTTACGCGACGCCAGTTGAAACGACGAATCCATGTCGGTGAGGTTAACGTCACCAGGGCATAACTTGAAAAATAGGCGGTGGCAATTAGCCCACTCTCGGTATCCGACAAGCCAAATTGGTCGGCCAGCGCGCCGATCAGTACCGGCATGACCGAAAACAAAATCACGGCGGCGGTACCGGTTGCGGCGGCGGCAAGGAAAACAGCCGGTGTATTGAGGCTTGAAGGGTTCATTGGCTCTACTCTAGGTCCTAAAGAGGCCTTCGCCGAATACCCCTTAATGGGAACAGTCCGTGAGTGCGGCCAGCGCGCCCCTTACTTGATGTGACCAATAAGGTTCCTTCTGAGAATAACAGGCAGCCGCCGTCATTTGCGGTCAAACGTCGCGAAGTTGCCTCGCGGCTGGCTTAGGATCTCACCGCTTCGCACGCTGCCATAGGCCTGCTCCGGGGCGGGCTACGCGTAAGCCTGCACTTTTTACTGAAATGCACCGCTTTGACCACCCCGGATGCTATATACTGGTGCCACGATTTGGGGGCGTTACGGATTCGACGACGGTAACGAAACCTGCGGTGCATGCCGTGATGGTAGCCAATCACGTAAATCCAAAGCTGCAAACAATTAGTTGCCAATGACGACAACTACGGTGCACAACTGGCTGCGTAAGTAGCCCTTTGTAACACCATCCAGGTGCTTCGGCCCTGGCGGTCTATAGTAAGGTGCCAGTACCGAGCTTGTGACTGTCATTTAGAACTGGACCGCAGTCGGTTATGTCCCGGGATCGACTGTCAAATTTTACGGGGCTCGCGGCCAACGTCCTGACCGTTGGGCTGTTTGCCGTTAAATCAATTAACGGAAACTAAGCATGTAGAGCCAAAGGCAGAGTGCTGGCGGACGCGGGTTCAACTCCCGCCGCCTCCACCAAAAACAGAAAAGGGTCGCCGTTAGGTGGCCCTTTTTTGTTTTTAGCGGCTGTGACAGCTGAACCCGCGCCCGACGGGAAGGGTGGCCGGAGCGCAGCAGAGGTCTGTCGAGCGATAGCGAAGACACAAACTCCCGCCGCCTCCACCAAATTAAAATCTCGTGGCGTCCAGCTGCATCTCTACAGCCCCGTATTGATCTTTAAGTTTGGGTGTAGCCGTGGCACACGGCAATTTAATACTTGACCAAATACAAGTTATTATAAATTATACTTGTTATCCGCTAGTTTATTACACCCAAAGAGCACTCGAAAAACCCCAGAAATGAACGAAGAAACAAAACAATTTGTCGGCACATGGGAGCTACAGGCATGGAGCGTAGTGAACGTAGGCTCTGGACAGAAGCGCCACGCCTACGGCGGAAATGCTGTCGGCCACATTATGTATACCGACGATGGCTGGGTATCAGCCACATTGATGGAAACAGGACGCAAAGCCGTTTCAGATGACCGTAGTGCCATTCAGGCACTTAAACGCAGCATACTCGAGCATCCCGCTGGTCCATTGGATAGCGACCAAATGGACTTGATGAGACAGTTCTACCTGGCATGCACAGGTTATGTCGCCTACTGCGGCCCCTTTGATGTTGCTGATGGTGAGGTGCACCATCGGGTTCGTGAAGCGCTCATGCCACAAATGATTGATACCACCCTTACTCGCAAGTATCAGTTTGTCGAAGATAGACTCACCTTAACTGCGACTACGCGGGACATACAGGATCAACTGATATGGCGGCGCCATGACTGATTTTTATAACGACTTAAACTACCCAGGCTCTGAACTCCACTCGCAGCAAGCGCGCGAAAAAATCGGCCGCATTTCAATTAACAAGGCTGAGCCTATAGTTAAGGCCAGCGATATAGCGTACATACTATTTAACAAAACCGACCTGCAGTTACAAAAGGCGTTCCTTGTCGATTTCGGTTTTCAGGTAGCACAAGAGACACCTGACGCGCTCTATATGCGCGGCACAGGCGCCCTGCCTTATTTTTACGTTGCGCATAAAAATGGCAAGCTCAACGGTTTTTTCGGCGCAGGTTATAGCGTCAACAGCGAAGCAGAACTGCATCGCGTTAGCGAAATTTGTGCGCAGCCCATCAGCGGCATTGATGGACCCGGCGGTGGCCAAAGAGTTCGCCTGCACGATCCGGACGGCTTCATTGTAGATTTGGTTTGGGGCCGCGAGCGGGTCGACGAATTGCCGCAGCGCCAACGTCCTGCCGTTAACACGCCCACGGAGAAAGTCCGGGTCAACACGGGGATTAGAACAAAGACTGGGCCTTCCTCGGTACATCGCCTGGGCCACTATGTACTGTCGGTGTCCAACTTCGAAGAATCTATCCAGTGGTATATGCGCCATCTCGGCATTATCCCAACAGATGTGCAGTGCCTGGAAGATGGCACACCCGCGCTGGCGTTCAATCGCCTGGACAAGGGTGCCACACCGGCTGATCACCACACTGTTGTCTTAGTGCAGAATGCGGCCGCAGAATACATGCACAGCGCATACGAAACACTGGACATCGACAGCATTGGCCAGGGGCAGCAACACCTGAAGCTCAACGGCTGGAACCATTTTTGGGGTATCGGTCGGCATATTCTCGGCAGTCAGGTGTTTGACTACTGGCTTGACCCTACCGGTGATGAGCTGGAGCACTACGCGGACGGCGATGTGTTCGACGCCGAATTCGAAACGCGTTACCACCCACTTGATATGGGTAGTCTGTGGGCCTGGGGCGATGATGTACCGCCTGCTATGCGTCCGCACTTTAGCCTGAAACGTATGATCGCGGCTTTTCGCGCTATTAAGTCAGGGAAGATCGAACCGAAAACACTAGGCATGCTGAAGAAAGCAATGGAACTCCCTGCTCGCCCCTGGTTTTAGGAGGATGTAAAAAACAATGGTGCAATTGCTGGAATCGGACATAGAAACCAAAGAGGTTCTAAAGTGGCGAGGTATTCACCTGATTCATTTCCAGGGCTCCGCCTGCTCGCAGAAAACGCGTATTTTTTTGAACCTCAAGGGTATCGACTGGGCGCCGCGTCCGCTGAACCTGGCAACACAGGAAAACTTTAAACCCTGGTTTCTGGGCATCAATCCACGCGGTCTGGTGCCAGTGTTAGTACATGACGGTGTTGTGCACATTGAGAGCAACGACATTTTGCAGTACCTGGACGAGAGTTTTCCCGAGCCAAACTTGATTCCCGCAGCTTTGCGCGACGAGATAATTGCCAGCCTGCAAGAAGAAGACAATCTGCACCTGGATTTACGCGCACTGACGATGCGCTTTGTCGTACCAAAATTTCTGGCACAGAAGAAGCCCCAATCGCTGGCGGCAATGGAAAGCAAGGCGGGCACCATCAAAGGGCAACAAGATACACAAAAAGCAATCGAGCTCAATTTCTGGCACGACTACGCAAAGCAAGGAATTACTGATACCGGCGCCCGGGAAAGTGCCAGAAAGTTTCATGCTGTTTACCAAAGGTTTGAGCAACAGCTGGCCAGCCAGCCTTACCTGTGCGGTTCTGAAATAACCTTGCTGGACATCGCATGGTTTATTTACACACACAGGCTAAAGGAAGCTGGCTATCCGTTTGCACAGCAGCATCCGCGAGTCACCACATGGTATCAGGGTTTACTGGCTAAACCGGAGTTCGCCAACGAAGTGCAATCACCGCTGCCACCAAAGCTAATAACCGCAGCGCTGCATCTGAAGCAGCGCCTGAAAAAAGAGACTCTGTGTGACGTTGCTGGCTTCGAACCAAAATGAAGGATGCTGAGAACTGAAATGATTCCAATGATTTTTTCATCGACCCTACTGGTCGGACTTGTGAGCTGGTTTCTCTGGGAAAAGAGTCACCGAAAAACCCGTGATATGCCCGCCGGTCTTCATAAGGATATTTCTCTGCCTTTTACGCAGGAATATGAGCTCTACCACAACAACCTTTCACTGTGCTCCAAAAAAGTGCGTGCCTGTATGGCGGAGCTGGACATTGACTATAAGTCCCACCCTATTGAGCTGATTGAAACTGGCAGCTACGAGAATATTGGCCGGGACTACCTGGCAGTCAACCCGGGCGGGCTGGTGCCCACACTTGTTCACAATGGTCACCCCGTCTACGAATCACATGCGATCATCGCCTATTTAGCCAAACTAAAAGAGGGGGCTGGCGGCAATACCCTGGTTCCAGCCGATGAAGCAGATAGGGCAGCAATGCAAACCTGGATAGATAAGGCCTCCCTCACCGGTGATGACCCAACCACTAACATCAAACGCAGTGCAGCAAACTGCGCCGGTTTATTAACGACACCGTTGATGGTCTCCGCTCTGCAAGACATCCCGCTACGACTCATTTTTGAAGGACTGCTGTTCCACAGGATTCGATCTCGTGCGGCCATTTTCATGATAATGAAACTCAGAGGTTTGAGTGGCTTCACCAAAATAAAGCCACTCATGAACGCACTCGGAGAGGCACGCAATAATATGGAATTGCATTTGGACGCGCTGGATGAACATCTCCTGGGTAATGGACCCCATATTATCGGCAACCAACTCACGCTCGCCGATATCAGTTGGCTGGTCATCTTGGAACGATTGGTGGAAGCCGATTGGATGGAGTTTTTCCTGCGCGGCGACCAACGTCCCAACGTCCAACGTTACTGGCAATATCTTCAGCAAACCCAGGGGTATAAGATTGGTATCCTGGAATTTCAGTCAACGGTGATGGATGCCGCCATACAGAGGCTTAAATCCCACAAGCGAAATAATCCAGCGTTTACAGCGTCTCTCGAAGGACAAAGACAATAGAAAATAACGTACCCGAATCAATACGCCGTAGCACAGGAAAAAAATAGGTTTGAACTTCAATTTCAATAGCCTTGAATACTTCGCCCTAGTCAAATTCACGCTCAACTATTTTTTATAGACTCCCCGCCGCCCGGCTGTGGTACACCAGCGCTTTTGGTAACTTAATTGTAGTCATCCCGTCATAAACCTCTAGCGCACGTTCGCAGTCATTTGTTCCTGTCATTATCTAAGCAAACATCAGTCCAGCTCTTGTGGAATAACGGCTCAGTTATTCGAGGCAATGCTATCGTTCGAGGCAATCGAGTTGCCTAGTGCGGCATAGCGCCGCTTGGTTTCTTCACTCCACCCATCGATTTCATCTTTGGGGGTTCCATAGGCAAGCCCGCGTTCAACAGCAGGACGCGCTCTGACCCTTCCCACCCAGGCAACTACGTTGGCGTGGCCGGAAATATCAACCTTGCTCCATTTCCAACCGCGAACCCAAGGGTAACAAGCGATATCAGCGATTGTGAACGTCTCTCCACAAATGTAGTCCCGCCCTCCTAGTTGTTTATCCAGCACGCGAAGCAAGCGCTGGGCCTCCGTGCTGAAACGCTCTAGAGGGTGCACCTTCTGTTCTGCCGGAATATCGTCCATATAGCGGGTATAGGAAAGCTTGTTGCCGAAGCTGGGTCCAAGACCGGCTGCCTGCCAGAACAGCCACTGGATAACTTCCCAGCGGGATTCATCTGAGGGTAGCAGGAACGTCGGGTATTTCTCTGCGAGGTACAGCAGGATAGCGCAGCTCTCCATCAGCTTGCTGTCCCCGTCAACGAGACCAGGTATCTTCTGGTTAGGGTTGATCGCAGTGAATGCTTCGGAAAACTGCTCGCGATTCATCAAGTTCACATGTCGAACGTCAACCGGAGGTAAAGCGACACCGGCCTCCTTTAACTCTTCCAACATGATGCTGACCTTCCAGCCATTGGGTGTACCCCAAGTCCATAATTCCATTGCCATCAATCTTTGCCTATCAAGTTTCTAGAATTGGAGCTCACTCCAATCCTGCTAATTTGCTAATATGGACAGTGTTTACACGACGGTAGACACTGTTTTTGCTACAACCCTATCGCAAAATCTTTTTGCATTACCCGAGAAGGAAGTATCACCGGGGCGAGAAGGCAGCCGGAGCTGCCAAACTCTAGCGTCAGCCTGAGACTCCGCTAGCTTGAAGAGCAACTGGGCGTCCGCCTTATCCAGCGCACTACACGCGCGCTCAAACTCACTAAACAAGGCAAGCTGCTATACCAGCACTGCCAGAAAATACTGACTGCCGGTGATGCGTCCACGCGGATGATGCAGGGCTTGCAGGATGGTGATGACTAGCTTTTACTCGGACCCGAATGGCACTTATTTAAGCTTAAGCAATTGAAAAATCTCGATAAAAATTAGTATTTAACTATACTTGCTTTAAGTCAAGTATAATGTTCTGGCTTCCTTCGGCGTGACAGTAAAAGCCAGCTGTCATGGCGCACAAGTTTTTCGCAACCAATATGCAGGTATTCGATGGCACAGAAACCAACCAAAACTAGGGCTAGCGCGAAGGCCCAGATAGAGTCGAAGATCAAAGCCGCGGCCAGGCCCCGCCAGCGCGCTGTTCAGGAACGCGCAGAAATCACTATTGAGAAAATCCGCGTGGCCGCGATACGACTTTTTGCCGAGCGGGGATACGATGGCACAAGCATCCGAGAAGTAGAAAATGTTGCCGGTGTAAACCGAGGCCTGGTCAATTACCACTTCGACAATAAAGAGGCACTCTGGAAGGCTGCGCTAGACCAAGTGTTTGGCCTACTTGAAACTCACACAAAGGATCGTGCAGAGCTCTATAGGGACTTGCCTCCGAAAGAGAGAATTGCGTATGTCATACGCAGTCAGGTGCGTTTTAATGCCGCACATCCTGAGCTCAATCAGTTGATGATGCAGGAGGCTAAGAGCGATACGCCCCGTTTACACTATATCGTTGACACCTACGTTCGTCCGATAATGGAATGGCTGCAACACACTGCGATGGAAGCGCTGCCAATAGAACAAGACGAATTTCTCTATTGGTATTACATGTTTCTGGGCAGCAGTACGACTGTTTACAGTATGGCACCTGAATCCAAGCTACTGTTCGGAGTAGACGTGATGGAAGAAAAGATGATTGATCGACATGTTGCCCTCACGACGGAATTTCTGTTGACCCGAATTGGCGGCGAGACTGCAAAGTAGTGTTCAGCTCGGCCGCGCAATTCCAGGGCCGCAATTCTGGGACCGATTTATTCTAGCTAAAGGAGAGGTAGCTAGAAATAAATCTGACCAGATTGTTCTTGTTGCTTATGTTCATCAGGTTGAATTTCGCTGATCTGGCGGCGTTACCTTTTCAGTACCCAGGGAAGGCTTACAGGGTTTCTCATTCCTTATCCCACCTGATAGTTTTTCAGCAACTGCGAAAGTTCCACCCAAGCGTCTTCACTAAATTTGTCCGTACTGAACGCGATGTGCCGGTCTGGTCTTATCAGCAGCGCGCCGTATTGTTTGATTCCGATCAATGTATCCCATCCATCATCAGCAGGCGCAAGGTGTGCGCTTCCAATTATTTGCATCTCGATATTGTCAGTACCTGTATCGGTCAAGGCCTGCGCCCATTGCTGATAGCCGTCGCTGGTGGTCAGCAGCGTGAGCTTCACGCTGGCCACAATATCGTGGGTGGACAGCTGCTTGTCGCCTTCCTGGAGCCAGCAGTGGGGTAAACGATTGCCAGCGGCTGAGCTGGGGTTGTATTCGCTGGCTCGGTAGTTGTTCTGCGGTGCTTCTTCCGGGCATGTTTGTATCAGGGCACCGTCGTAACAAACGCCCAGGTCCATGCCCAACATAAAGAAGTGGTCTCTTTGCGCATCAATAGATTGTTGAATCCTTTCACGCCGCTGTTGCGAATGGGTGTCGTCGATGTCTAGCAGGTTCAAGTTTTCACGGGTTTTTTCGACATTACTGCTAATGCCGATAGCTTCCTCGACCTGGCTCATCTTTTGGAAATTTACCCTACTTTGCTCGCAGTTTCTCTCAACCGAGGGACGGCGCTCGTGTTCGTAGCTGTCCAATAACGCTACTGCACTGGTGCCGTTAACAACTCGAGCGATTTTCCAGCACAGGTTGAACACATCCTGCATGCCCGTGTTCATACCCATGCCACCGGTAGGTGGAAAGCGATGGGCGGCATCGCCAGCCAGGAATATCCTCCCGTCGCGAAAGTGTTGCGCTACCTGTGCAGACATACTCCAGCGATCTGTGTGCACTATCTTAAAGGGAGTGTCGTCGCCTATCGCGCTCCTTACCCATTGCTCAGGTTGCTCATCTGTTATCTCTTGTCCTTCTTCGCAGGCATGCATGTAGACCCATCGGTCGTCGATGTCGTAGGCGATAAAAAGTCCGGTTCGCTCGGCCCCGTAAGTCCAGTAGAGTAAGCCGGGATGCGCTTTGACGAGGTGTCGAAAATCAGCCTGCAGTACCACGGTAACCCAGTGCTGTAAGCTTCTCGGTCCGCGCATCTCAATCCCACATTGGTGGCGGACGGCACTCCCGGCACCATCGCAGGCAATCAGAAAGTCTGCGTTTATCTCGTAGAGCGTGTCGTCTTCACGATTGCAAACGCTGGCGATCACCCCTTTGGCACTCTGCACATGGCTTTTCAGTTGGTGCCCAAAGCGGATGTCGACAAGCGGTGCTGCCTGCGCATGTTGGTACAGTATCTGCTCAAGCTTATCCTGTGGGATATTTGCATTTGGTGTGGGTGTGGTTTGCAGTACCTGAACGAGGTAATCAGCATTCTCGGGGCTTAGCAGTGCGAAGCCGCCCCAGGGCTCCTTCGCCAGTGTGTGTACCCAGCAGCTGAGATAGCTCATGTCGGCCAGGGGCGCTGCTTTGGCCCGCAGTGCCGGTTCGCTGATGCCAGCTGCACGCAGTATTTCCATGGTGCGCGCGCTGACAACATGAGCCTGGGGCCATTGATGTAAGCCTGGGCTTTGTTCCAGCAAGATGTGTTTTATACCGGCCTGCGACAGTAAGCAGGAAGCAGTAAGGCCGATTGGCCCCGCACCTATAATAGCAACGGGAACATGCTCCAACTTTACGCTCATCTTAGGCGACTCCTCAATTGCAGCATAGTCCACGCAAAGCCCCCGAGGTATGCGCGTGGAATGGTGGCCGGGTCGCGAGGTCCGCTGGGTGTGCGCAGCTTCAGCGTCTCCCACGCCTCACCCTCCTCGAGACGCTGCCAGAGGTCTTCGGGGTCGAAGTCAACGCCAATCGGGTTCGATTGAAAATCATCTCCAAGAAGAAACTCGTTGGTTTCCTCGACAGAGTTGAAAACATCAACCTGGGTTTCGATGACGTTTTTGTCTCGATCCTGATAATAGATCGAGATGGTACCGCCGTGGTGAACGCACCATACTGGTTCGTGTCCATCGGCCTTCATACGCTGCCAGGTAATGAGCAGGTTTTCGAGAGTGTCGTAGGTGTATGCATGATGATCGACACCGGCCATGTTATGTAGCTTTGGCAAAATCCCCGGGCGCTCCATGATCGCCAGACGGTGATGCTCGTCGTCGTAGCTCAAGAAAACGATGCCGGGTGCCTCGTGCACAATGCGCGCGCCTAAAAGATCCTGATAGAACTTGCGCTGTTCCTTGAAGCGGCTGGTCTTGAGCACCAGATGAGCAAACTTGCTGGGGACTGGAATTGCTTCGCTCATGAGGTCTGGTCTCCTAAACCGCAGTTGGCAATAGCCTCGCTGACATCGTCCGGCGAGTCTTCGTTCATTTCTAGGGCAGTTCGAGTACTCTTTGGGCACAATAAACTAGTAATTAACAAGTATAATTGTTATTAACTTGCATACTGTCAAGTATTAAATTATCGTTTGTGACGTCCACGCCCAAACTAAAAGTTCACTATGGCTGCTCGCTCAATACTTCAGGACGATACGATTCCACAGCTCAACGCACCCAGCCTGACCCTGGCCTTCTTGGCCGTCACCTACTCGCTGCTAATGTTTTCGTCCGTCGCTTTCGCTAGCTCTGATGGTGATGTTTCAGATACAGACCAAAGACCAAACATTATTCTAATACTGGCCGATGATCTGGGCTGGAACGACGTTGGGTATCACGGCAGTGAGATACGCACGCCCAATATTGATCGACTTGCACGTGAAGGTGTGGAGTTGGATCGTTTCTATGTCTATCCGAGCTGTACTCCCACCAGAGCCGCATTGTTGACCGGGCAGTCGGCGCTGCGTACTGGCATGACACAGCCAATTTCATCGTTCGATTCGCCTGGTCTGCCTCTGTACACGAAACTGTTGCCGCAGTGGCTAGGCGAGGTAGGTTACCAAACGTCTCTAGTAGGAAAATGGCATCTAGGGAGCGCGACGCCAGCATATTTTCCGCACAACCGCGGCTTCGATCATTTCTACGGTCATCTGGGCGGTTTCATCGACTATTACGATCACGGTTTGATGGGTGCCGTCGATTGGCAGCGCAACGGCGTTACTGTGCACGAGGACGGCTACTCTACCGAGCTAATCACCGCTGAAGCGATTAAGTTGTTGCAACATAGGGATAAGTCCCGTCCGCTGTTTATGCTGTTGGCCTATAACGCTCCGCATGGGCCGCAGGCGGCACCACAAAGCTCGATTGATCTTTATTCGAAGATCGAAAAAGAGGAACGGCGCGTCTATGCAGCCATGGTAGATAACATGGATGTGGGTATCGGCGAAGTTCTAAAGGCGCTACAAGCTGAAGATATTGCACACAACACCCTGATTGTCTTTATGAGCGACAACGGCGGTTCTTCAGAGTTTCCCGCGAGTGCTGTTTCGCATTCTTCCGCTGGAAACAACGACCCCTTGCGCAGCGGCAAGACGTTTCCGCTGGAGGGTGGGATACGTGTTCCAGCAGTGGCCTGGTGGCCTGGAGTTCTGCACAGTAAAGACAAAATTGAACAGATGATAACGGTAGAAGATATTCTGCCCACGGTATTTGAAGCCGCCGGTCTCCCTGTTGCCGCGTTGCACACACCTGAAATAAAAAGGGATGAAAATCGCAAGTTGGATGGCATTAGTCGCTGGAATGTGATGCTGGGAGATGCCGCAGACCGCCGCCCGCCCTTCGTGTTTGGAATGCCGCTGGCGGGTGCCGGCGTCATAGACGATGACTGGAAACTAGTTCGTCTCGATGGTCCTCCGCTGCCGTGGGTAGACCCTACGACGGAACTGTTTCGCATTGTCGATGATCCCCTGGAGACCAGTGACCTCTCGGCAGCGCACCCCGAGATTGTGGCGCGGCTGCAACCCCATATTGACGCATTTGATGCGGCGGCAGGGGAAGGCTTTAAGGTGAACCCAATTAAAATGCTGGCGCTCCAAATGATCAGTGCCACCGGGAATATTCGTTTCACTCCCTACGCTGAAGCACTGCAGAGGGAGTCGGTTACTGTCAGTGGCGACCTGGTATTCAATCAGCGTAATCGTCACGGCGACGCCAGCACCGGCGTGCAGCAATACCAGCAAAATAAGTCCTATGGCGGCTACGTCTTGCTGTCACCCCAGAATGCCAGCGCAACCTATCTAATAGACATGGAAGGTCAGGTAGTACACAGCTGGCCGTTGCCACAGGAAATGAGTGTCTCGATGGTTGCACGCTTGCTGGATAACGGACATTTGCTGCGCGGTATTAAGCGAACTGACAAAGGAAGAGACAAAACCGGTCCGGGCACCATCATTCAAGAGCTGGATTGGCAGGGCAAACTGGTGTGGGAGTATAAGAGCCCGGGCCAACAAACTCGGTTGCGCGATGATTACTATCGTCTGGAAAATGGTAATACGCTCTTTATGGCGTTTGAAGAGATTACGCGAGCAGAAGCTATAGCCTTAGGCGCCACGCAAGAGCGTATTGGTAACGGTGTAGAAACGCTGTGGCCTAACAAATTGGTGGAGGTAAACCCAGCGGGCGATATCGTTTGGGAGTGGCGCTTTCAAGATCATTTTAGCAGCGCGATGCATGGCAACCAGAATGACCCCGGGCGTGTTGATATCAATATTACTGAACTCAATCTGACCGAGGTGAACAGAGATATGGCGCACAGCGGCGTCATCGATTATCACGCGGGCAACGACCAGATAATGGTGACGGCGCGAATTGCCAGTGAGGTCTACATCATCGACCACAGCACTGCTAACTATGACAACCCTCAGGCCGGTATTGAAGCAGCGCGCGGGCCCGCCGGCGCTATTGCGCGCCGCTATGGCAACCCGGGTAACTATGGAGCAGGTAAACCCCATGTGGGGAAAGATCCAGGCGACAGACTTTTTTTTGCGGCGCATGGCCCAAACTGGGTTGCGCCGGGTTTGCCCGGTGCCGGCAATCTTTTGGTTCACAATAACGGGGTAGGACGCAGCGGCGCCAAGCCCGAAAATCCATTGGAATCGATGTTGTGGAGCCTGCGGCGTCTTGTATTGGGCAATACGGATGACTACACCACCATTGATGAAATTGATGCTGATACCGGAAGGGTCGTCTGGCGCTTCCGAGCCGCAGACCCTCAGGCAATCTCCAGTTTCAAAATGGGGAGTGCCTATCGATTACCCAATGGTAATACCCATGTCACGTCAGGACAGTACGGGCATCTTTTTGAGGTCACACCGCAAGGCGAGGTGGTGTGGGAATATGTTTCGCCGGTGAGCGCCCTGGGCGCGCTCGAACGCCCCTTAGCTTATCCGTTTCACCCGATGCAGACTTCCTACCGTGTTTCCCCAGATCACCCCGGATTGCGTGGCATAGAACTTACGCCACAAGGCACTATTTTGGAGCTTGAGCCAGCGACCGCTGTTGGCGCGCGCATGGCCACATTTATTTTACGGTATGTGCAAAACGGTACGGTAGGGAAGGTGGCGGTTGCGCTGTTGGTGATTTGGGTATGGCGCAGGTGGCGTCGCCGTCGCGCTGCCTAAAGCGATTTTAAAAAAAGTATCGAGCATTTATATTTTTTGTATTGAGGAAGAGTGAAATGAAACTTGCAAGTTATATCAAGAACGGAAACCACTCATACGGCGTGATGACCGACAATGGCATTATCGACCTCGGTGGGCCACTGGGCGGCCAATTCGCTGATTTAAAATCATTGTTGGCAGCCGGTATGGAAGAGGCGGCCGCCTTTGTCCAGGACGCTCCGGTCGATACCAAGCTGGAAGATGTGCAGCTTCTGCCTGTGATCCCTAATCCCGGCGTTGTCTGGGCTGCGGGCATGAATACGCACTCTCACTACGTTGAAGCGAAAGATGCGATGGGATTGAAAGAAATACCCAAGGTGCCGATGTTCTTTTTGCGTGCTACTAACACTCTGGTCGCCTCTGGCGAAGCGTTGGAAAAACCGCTGAAAGAACCAGCATTTGACTATGAGGGTGAAATTGCGCTGATCATAGGCAGGCGTTGTCGCAACGTCAGCGTGGAAGACGCGCTGGATTATGTCGCGGGTTACGCGCCTTTCAATGATGGCTCGGCGCGTTTTTATCAAGTCAGCAGTAACCAGGTGACCACTGGGAAAAATGCGTATCGCAGCGGTGGCTTTGGCCCATGCATGGCCACTGCCGACAGCCTGGATATCGAAAGCATGGAATTGACCACACGGGTTAATGGCGAGCAGCGGCAAACCATGAAAGTGGATGATCTCATTTTCTCTTTTGCCCAGATGGTTTCGCATATTTCTGAAATCAACTGGTTGGAACCCGGAGATGTAGTTGTGACGGGTTCTGCCGAGGGCGCCGGAGCGCTGCGTGACCCGCGGGTATTTTTGGTGGAGGGAGACACTATTGAAGTTGAAGTGTCCGGTATTGGCACATTGGTGAATGGTGTTGTCGAGCAAGTGATCCAGTAATTGCGCCACAACGCGGGTTAAGGCTATGCGTACGTTATCGTGTTTGGTTTTTCTATTAACAGTCGAACTATTGGCTCAAGGTGGTCTGGCACTTGCGGCCGACGTCCAATTATCGGAGCCAGCGGCTCCTGTCTCTGCTCAATCCGTTGTGATGCAACAGAAGCAGGATGTTCCCGAGGGTTTCGGTATTGCCGACAACGATCATCGCGCACCCTATCACCTGGATAGCTGGGTCGGATTAGCCATGCTCTTCTCTGCCTTGGGTATTGCGGTTGCGCTTAATCACCCCAGTGGGGCGACGCGACGAATCGGTTATTTCAGCTGCGCGCTGGTGCTACTGGGTATAGGCGGCGGTTTGTTACTGATGCGCTTTAACGGTGTGTTTGCGAACTTTGAAGAAGCGGCGTTGCCACCGGATGTCGCGAAGCCCTTTTTGCTTACATTTCAGGCTCTCCTCGCGATTGTGGGCGGCTTGTATATGTTGTGGCTGGGCGCAACAGCCAATGGAGAGCCAGACAAAACTTTTGCCAACGCCAATGAAGAGGCGCGGTACGGACAGTATTCTCGCTATCTGCACTGGGTGACAGCGTTTATCTTCCTTTTGCTCATGCCCATGGGTGTACTAATGTCGGCGTTATCCCACGATATTGGCTTGCTGCAATACATGTACGTAATACACAAAGCCCTGGGCTTCACCTTATTGATTCTGGTTTTTGTACGCCTTACCTGGAATCACGTCAGCCCCAGGCCAGCGCTCTCGCGTTCGCTTAATCCCTGGGAGTCGAAGCTGGCGCATATTGTTCATATCTCGCTATATGTAGTGTTATTCGCTTTCCCGATTACGGGCTACATGATGTCTACCGGTGCCGGAAAATGGTCTCATTTCTTTTTTGTGGACACACCGCTGTTGTTTGAGCCCAGTATGGAGATTGTTAGGCCCTTTGGGCTATTACATAAAGTTTTGCTGCCGTACTTGTTCTACCTAATAATATTCGGGCATGTTGTTGGTGCGTTGAAGCATCACTACATCGACGGCGATGTCGACTCTGTCAGACGCATGGTTTCATAATGTGGGGGTTGTCGAGTGAAGAGAACAATTGATCACACACCATGACCGCCGGTTTATCTGACCCAGGTTGCCATTCGCTGTAGGCATTTTGAATTTGAAGAATTCAACAGGAAAAAGACCAGCAAGAGGTATAGGCAGGTGGGGAGACTACCGCCTTTCGCGCAAAAGGAAAAAGATGGCGAGGCCGCTACACCCCAGCACGTAGGGCAATGAACCTACGGGATACCCTTGTGAAGTGATGCCCTCGACTGCGGAAAAGTAATCGGGTAGCGCATATAACCACAGGCCCGCAAAAACAACGAGAAACAGCGCGAGATAAGCTTTGGAATACGCCCACAAGCCTCGGCTCGAAAAAGTCGTTAGGCGCAACAATTGAACCACTGTAAGTAGTAACGCCGTCCCAACAAGCGCCACCGAGGCCACCATCTCCGAGCGAGGAGTCATCTCAATGCCGAGTAGACTGAACCAAGTGTCGAGTGTGAGCAGCACAAAAATGACGGGGGTTAACAGCCCGGCCAGCAGAGTGCCCAGCGCGAAGCGTCGAACCCGACGATTTGCATCTTTGACGTCTGCATTGTGCGCGACGACAGACTTGGGGACTAAAAGTTGTGTGGCGAGCGTTAGCGCTATCGGTCCCACAAAGGCAAAACCCACCATGCTAGAGACCGGCACGGAGGCGAGGGAAGAGGTGAAGTTGGGGTAGTTCCAAGTCCACCAGCCATACTGGGGCCCAAAGTGATCAAAAATCTCATAGAACACATGGTGTACGACACCTACGCCGAGTGCACCAATGACTGCCCCCCAGCGTTGGTCAAAGAGCCCGGCCTGCCGAACAAGAACAAACGCTGCGTACATGATCGCGGGGTAAAGCGCGAGGATGTACAGCGGCGCTCGCCCAAAGAAGAACTGCACTGAAAATTCGTTATGAATAAAAAACAGGGCGTTGTCGGGCGCACCCAGTTTTTCAGGGAAGTACACCGGGATTTCCAGCGCCAGCATAAAGAGGACTGACGCGAGCCAAAAGCCTAAATAGACAGACTCGCCCGCCTTAAAGCGGGCGATGCTGTGACGCAGACCCCAAAGCGCGCCGACGATGAGCAACACCTCTACGACATTCATGGTCCAGTGGGACAGCGTCAAAGGGCTTTTTACAAAGGCCCAGCTTTCAATATTTTGGGGGGTAAAGCCGCCGAGACGCTCAACCAGCTGAGTAAACGTGAGTGCTGACTCAGTCTCAGTCACGTTCTCAATCACTGGGCACCAAGCGTTGCTTTACCCACAATTTGAGAAACATCGGCCCCAGATTGCCAGTGGCCCAGCCACTCATCGTAGTAGTCGGGCAAAGGCTGGTTCACGCTGTCGTGCCAGGGGAACTGTGAGGCCAGGACACCGACGGCTGATCGCAACTGCGCCCGCATCGGTATGCGCGCAAATGGGTTGTCTGAATAGGCGTTTTCTGGCACGTCTTTGACCAGTAATTCAAATTCGTTCTTGATCATGTCGAAGAGATCCCGGGTGTGTTTTTGAAATGCGCCGGTGTTTCGAATACGGTACCAATGACTGCCTACCACGTGGTTGTAAACATCGTAGGCGGAACTTCGGTGCTCGATTTCTTCGCAAAAATGCCACACAAAAAGCGATGCAACCTGTGCCTCGCCCTCTTCAAATAGGACTGCACGGTGGTCCAGTATCATTTTGAAAAAAGGGGTGAAGATTGCTTCTAGGCCACCCGCATAGGCTAAGTGGTATTCCAATGGGTGGGTGTTGTATACATCGTCGTAGCTAGCGAGGACTTTATCGAGCACGCCCTGCAATGCTGGATATTGCGCTATCAGGGCGCGGGCGTGGCGCATGTGCTTTTGGGCGTGGATGGCCTCTTGCTTTCGAAAGGCACGGG
>Ga0181596_10001126_pt1 | contig 27474 bp, 26 predicted proteins | sample 041ome_6_FD_148655 | JGI IMG/M metagenome (GOLD analysis project Ga0181596, IMG submission 148655) | Coastal salt marsh microbial communities from the Groves Creek Marsh, Skidaway Island, Georgia - 041402US metaG (spades assembly) | ecosystem: Environmental > Aquatic > Marine > Intertidal zone... | reverse complement strand
TGGTTCCCCCGATGACGAGTTGGCCGTTGGCGGTGGAGGCAATGCTGTGGAACACCCCGCCGTCGTAGGTGTGCACTTTCTGAATCACCGGCGTCGCATCCGAGCCGTCCCAAGCAATCCATCCGAGAACCGGACGCGGTTGGGGGGTTGCAGGGCTTGAGCCGTCTGCGCCTGATGTGCTGTGGTGGCTACCAAGAGCGATCCAGAGCCCTTGACTATGGGCTTCAACCGTGTGCCACTGCACCCCCAAGGAGGTTGACATGGCGTGGGTTGGGTTCATGCCGGCAATGCCTCGAAACGATGTGTTGACCCCTTCCTGGGTGAGCAAGAGGCGCTGCACCCCAGTCTCGCCCTGTTGTTCTGCAACGTCGAGCACACCGAACACCCCGTTATTCGTTGGATATTCGTACGTCACCATCATGCCATCCGTCAAACCAAGGACCTGGTTGTTTTGAACCGAAAAGAGGATTTCGCCATCGGGCATGGTTTTCAAAAAGCGTACATCTGCACCATAGTCATCGGTTTCCGGACTGTAAATGGACAACAGGGTGTTGGTGGCCGGGTCTTCCGTGAACAGGTGGTATCCTGCTTCGGGGGTGTAGACCAGAGCGGTGTACGCACCGTCATCATGGTAGGCAACGTCCACCACCAACCCGCCCGCATGGGCAGCGTCACTGTTGGAAAGTTCCGCTCCGACGAAATGTTCGGTGGCTCCGATGGCGAAAGCACCGGTGATGACAAAGACCAGAAAAGCAGCAATGGAGAGCCATTGATGCTCGGATTCCTCTTCGAGGAGCCTCCGCCACCCTCCAGCCATGAACCACGGTGCAGGCAAGCCATCATGAAGACTTTGCCCGAACCGATGGCTTGGCGGGCTCGGGGGTACTTGGAAAAGCTCTAACGGAGATATGATAAAGGGAGCATCGGTCGCAGGTCTGCTTGGAGGGATATCTATGGCACGAAAACCAGCAGTGATGTACCGTCGCTTGAAAGGCCCCGCCTACACCCGTCGAAAGTACATCGGCGGTGTGCCCAACAACCGTATTCACCAATTCCACGTCGGGAATCGGCGTGCAGCAGAGACGGGCCAATTCCCTGTCCGCATTGAGCTTCGTGCGGACAACGATGTCCAAATCCGTCACACAGCCCTGGAAGCTGCTCGTGTTGTTTCCAATTCCACCATCCGTAAGCAGGCCGGGGCTCAAGGCTACGCCCTTCGTGTCCACACCTTCCCTCATCATGTGCTGCGTGAAAACAAGCAAGCAACTGGAGCCGGTGCTGACCGTGTTTCTCAAGGCATGCGATGTGCTTTCGGGAAGAATGTCGGCACGGCCGCTCGTGTCAAGCGAGGGCAGCGTGTTCTTTCCATTCAAGTCCACCCCCAGCACTACCTCACGGCCCGTGATGCGCTTCGTAAGGCCAGCATGAAGTTCCCCACTCCATGCACCATCCGCCTGATCAGCGGGCACGAGCACCTCAAGGGACTCATTTGAGAGCAGCATCCAACCGGTGTATCGGCGGGTTTGGCCTGCCGTTTCGCAGGTGAAACAAAATAGCAAAGACGAGAGGACGGTTTGGTGATAGCGTGCGTGTTGCGGTTCTGAAGGAAGACAATTGTCAACCGAAGAAGTGCAACGACGAATGTCACGATTTTTGCCCCCCCGTTCGAAACGGGCAAGAATGCATCATCATGGACGAACACACGGGCAAGCCTCACATTTCGGAGAGCCTGTGCATTGGGTGCGGTATTTGCATCAACAAGTGTCCTCACGATGCGTTGATCATCGAGAATCTGCCCAGTGAGTTGGAAACCGACATGGTTCACCGCTATTCAATGAACGGCTTCCGATTGTTCCGGCTTCCTACGCCGTCCAAAGAAAGCGTTGTGGGCATCCTGGGTCCAAACGGCATGGGAAAATCAACCGCCATCAGCGCCCTCTCGGGTCGTCTCATCCCCAATCTCGGGGATTGGCTCAATCAGGAGCCCGTTTGGGAGGACATCATTGACTCCGTCCCCAAAGGGGAACTTCGTGACTTCTTTATCGCCGTTCAAGAAGGCGAAATCAGTGTCGCCGTCAAGCCGCAAAACGTTGACCGGTTGCCCAAGCGGGTCAAGGGGACGGTTCGTCAACTGCTCGAGCGCGTCGACGAACGCAACTTGTTTGACGAACTGACGGTAGCCCTCGGGATCGACCATCTCTTGGACCGAGAGGTGCACCAACTGTCGGGAGGTGAATTGCAGCGCATGGCGATATGTGCAACCATTCTTCGCGACGCGGACGTGTACTTTTTCGACGAACCCTCCTCCTACCTTGACATCCATGAGCGTATGCGTATCGTCCGAATCATCCAGAATCTTGCTGAGACGAAACGGGTCATCGTTATCGAACACGATTTGGCGGTGCTTGACGTGCTCGCCGACCTCGTGCACATCGTTTATGGAAAGAAAGGCGCCTTCGGTATCTTCACACCTGCTCGCTCCACTCGTCAAGCCATCAACAGTTATCTCGACGGATTCCTGCCTGAAGAAAACGTTCGCATCCGAGACAAACCCATCAAATTCCAGCGCCATCAAGATCGTGTTGCTGAATTGGGCTCCACGGTCGTGAGTTGGGGCGAACTTACAAAGAAATTAGGGGACTTCCAACTCACCGCTGGCGAGGGCGCTGTTCATCGGTCCGAAGTTGTCGGTGTGGTCGGTGCGAACGGGACGGGAAAGTCCACCATGATCAAAATTCTCGCAGGCGAACACGAATACGACGAGGGGTGGGTCACCGCCGGCGCCACCATCTCGTACAAACCTCAACACATCGATGTTGATATCGACGGCTCGGTCCAGTTGTGGCTTGACAGCGAACTCGGACCACGTTGGCGAAGCGGTGAGTTCAACGTGAACGTGATCAGGGCCCTTGGCGTGGATCAATTGTTGCCCAAACGCGTCAAAAAATTGTCCGGAGGTGAGCGCCAAGCCGTCTCAATTGCCCTCTGCCTCGGGCGCGACGCCGACCTTTACCTGCTTGACGAACCCTCTGCCCACCTGGATGCCAACGCTCGGATGGAAGCGGCCAAGGCGATTCGGCGGACGATGGAAGCCAACGAAAAATCGGCCTTCGTTATTGACCATGACGTGTATTTCATCGACATCGTATCGGATTCACTCCTCGTTTTTGAGGGCGAGGGCGGCGTGAAAGGCAAAGCTACCGGCCCGTTCAATTTGAGGACGGGGATGAACCGCTTCCTTTCCGGTGTGAACGTCACGTTCCGGAGAGATCACGATTCAAGGCGGCCGAGAATCAACAAAAACGAGAGCCGGAAGGACCGTGAGCAACGAAACAGTGGTGACTATTATTCCTACGACGCTTGAAACCAGGTCCGAGGATTTCCTCGAGGTGATTCGGTGCCCGTAGGGCTTCCACCGAGAGGAGGACCCATGGGTCGCTCTCGTGGTCGCCTTTCGGCGAGCTCCCTAACCACCTACTTGCGATGCCCCCGCCAATGGCTCCTCGCGTATCAAGCAGGTCTCTCCGGTCCAAAACGTCCTTCGCAAATCCTTGGTGTGGTTCTCGAAGATGCGGTATGCGCATTGATGATGCATCATCCTCCTTCCGAGATCGACGGGCTCGAGGGCTTACGCCAATGGGCACAACCCTTGGTCGATGATCTCGCAGAAAAGGCTTGGAAAAGCGGTCGTGATGCGTGGGAGGCATCGTTGTGGAAAGCGGAAGGCACGGCGTGGGACGACATCACGATCGCCTCGATCAAAGACCGGATCAACGGAGGTCTTGCGCTTTTTCTCGAGGAGGTTGAGGCCTGTTTTGACAACAACGGAGGCCCCTATCTTGAGACCCAGCGCAAAGGGAAATCCCCCTTCACAGTGCCCTCGCCTGCATGGGGGAACGAACCGGTGTTCCCGCTTCCGGAAAAGGTCGCCGATGCCTCGTTGCGACGTTGGTCGTTCGCCGAATCCGCTTCATGGCAGTCCGGAACCGAACCGTGCCGTTGGAACGAAGCGTGGGAATGTGCTCGGCCTTGGTTCAAGGACCCGAGGGTCCACCAACCTCAGAGGTTGTACCATCCTGATGGCTGGGCATCGGGTGAACTTGACCTCGTTTTGCGCTGGGACGGACGTACCCGAATTGTGGATATCAAATCCGGGCGGTCCTCGTCGTTGTTTGCATCGTCTCTGGAACATCAATTGCGATTTTACGCGTGGCTCTGGCACGAAACTCACGGGAAAGAGACGGTTGATGGGATGGAAGGGTGGTACCTTGCAGACCCCGAAAGGGTGGCCTACTCCCCGCCGACAGCAGCTGAAATGGCTGGCCTTTCGACATCGTATCGGGCCACGCATGAAGCGATGCAAACCGCAGCAGAGGGCGTCTTGGTCTTCCCTGGCGCAGGTGGCGATGCTTGCAACGGTGAGCAAGCAGGTTGTGGATGGTGCTCGGTGTCCCAAGACGAAACCGGGGCTTGGTCAGGGCCTGAATTTTCGAAATGGTTAGGCTCTGCACCTCAAGTAAGTCTTTCTCCACCTTACGAAAAACTCGATTCTGTTCAAGGCCGCGTGACGGTTCGTGGTCGTCTCACCGGTGCGTGGGGTCCTATGCCGAACCACTTTGGTGAACCTGTTTTGGGGGCGGTCCTGGTCGTCGGCGATCAACACATTACCGTCGAGGAAAGCGAACCCGGTGCCTTTCAACACCTTCATGAATTTGTGGAGCAAGACGTGGTACTCAAAGACGCTCTTCCCGGGGTTTGGCGGGACCAAGCACGTCTCTATCTCGATGACCGCACCGCTGCTTTCTTGCAACCCGAATCCCCGGATGACAGGGATCAATACACCCGTTTGGGTCTGTTGAGAACACGGGCCAACGTCGCAGGGCGCGTGCTTTCGATCGGACAGCGTTCAGGTGTTCGTCTTGATGGAAAGCCATGGTCCATGCTTTCGTTGATTCTTTGGGACGGCACCCACCTCGCTGAGGTCGTAGCGTTTGGGCAGAGCATTTCACAACGCTTGCTTGCCCTCCAGCCCGGGGATGCCGTTGCGATGACGGGGGTCGAGCTGGGATGGCGAGGGGGCATTTTGCAACTGCGAATTGACAACCGCAAGACCCGAATTGAAACGCCTCGTACGCGTTGAAACGAGCCTCACTGAGGCTTCAAAAGGGGTGGATGGGGTACGCACCCCATGCCCGTCCACCGTGCAGTCACAGAACGCGATGTGGTCGGCCAGTACAACCGCCTCTCTGCCAGCCAAGCCAACACGTACCTTGCATGTCCAAGGATGTGGTTTTACGAAAAGGTGTACCGATTCAAAATGCCTCAAATTCCGGTGCTCTTCATCGGACGCGCTGTTGAAGAAGCGTTGTGCCGGGTGTTTCGTGATTCGCCAAGTTTGGTTTCTAAAACAGCACCATCCAACGCATTGGGGCCAAGTCCCTACTTGGAAGACGGGCAACCCGAGGTTGAAACTCACCCAGCATGGTCCGCTCGCAACCTGATGCCGCTCTTCCCGAACGAACGCCCATCAAGCAAGGAAGCCTTGAGGGAATGGGCCCATGCTCGATGTCGGGTCCATCTCCCACCAGCTCTTGAGCGCATGAAGGAGGCCTGGCAGAAGGACGAACGCCGTGCAGGGGATTGGAGCGAAGTTGACGAACAGGAATGCCTCATGATGGTTCTTAACGGCGTCAATTTCCACCTCGATGAGGTTGAGCGGTGTTTCCAAAACGGGGGTGGAATCGCCCTCCAACCATGGCGGGAAGGGCAACGACCACCCCACCCTGCACCGGACGGTTTCCCCTTTCCATCGTTCTCAGGAGGTCATCCTTTGGCCATCGACGGTGCGTTCACCTGGTCAGAAGCGTGGGAGGTGGCTCGGCCATGGTTTGTTGACCCCGATGCTCCCGGTTTCACGATGAACGCCGTTCATCCGAATCATTGGTTTCAGGGCGAATACGACCTGGTTTACCGTTGGACGGGTTCGCCCCGAATCGTTGACATCAAGGCCAGCCTGGGTGCAAACGATCGGTCAGGGGATTATGTTGAGCAAATGCGAGATTATGCCATGCTTTGGTACGTCACGCACGAGCGAAAGGAATCGGTTTCGGGTTTGGAAATTTGGTACTTGAAACATCCGAGTATCAAATCCATTCCTGTCCCGTCAATCAAAGAGTTGGAAGCGATCGAAGCCGATCTCGAACAGCTCTGGAAGCGGTTGCGAGAACGAGCACCCAGCATCGAGGAGTGCCCTCCGGAACCGAGGCCTGTCCGTGGATTTTCAGCAGGTGGCGTGCCAGCCGATGCTCCCGATGAGCGCCGATGCGTTCGTTGCGATTGGCGAGAGGTTTGTCCGGGGGGTGAAGGTCCTGAACAACCCTCAGTTCCCTCTTCGTATCAGCTTCCGGGGACCAGCACTATGACGCTGTTCGAACCCATCGGTTCCTTGGATCCGCGGGTCACGGTGCGTGGAGAAGTGTTCACGGTAGGCTCTCAAATTGGCACACGCCCACAAATCGTCCACATCAAACAGGAAACCTACGATGCACAGATTCAAATTGTCGCAAAGGAGGACAGCGATGGTCAACCAACGGTGGCGTTGGAATTGGAACGGGGGGCGCCTTTATTGGTCAGAGACGCCGTATTTTCAGTCAATTGGAAAGGTGAAATTGTGCTCAAAATCGATCCGCTGGCGAAGGTTGAGCGAGACACCGACCCGAGCGAAGCCTCGAGCAGCCTTTTTGACAAACAAGCCAAACACAACATCGCCGGTATGGTGGTCTACACGTACGAAAAAAGCGGTGTTGGGAAAACCGGCAAACGCTGGTCGCGTAAGGGCATGATGGTGATGGATGCTTCGGGAGCAACGAAAGTTGAGGGTTGGGCGGATGATTGGAACCCTCAATACGACCTCGTCAGCGTGGGGGACACCGTTGCTCTTGCGAACCTCGGTTTGGATGCGTGGGCAAGCGAGGTTCGAGGCGACTACACCCGGCAGTCAACCTTGCAAATCATTTCGAGGGTGGACCGTTCAACCGCCTGAAGAGATTGTTGTGACACGTAAACTCACGGAGGATGTTAGCGGTGTCGAATGCGGCAGCACAGTCCCTTCGTAGCTCACGATAACCATGGATGGGAGCCAGTCCGTCAATTGGAGCGCCTCTCGAACACTGGTTCCGGGTTCAACCGACACCACCTTTTCCCCTTCCCGACCGTGAAAGCGGACATCCATGGCACAACCGTGAATCATCATGCTTATGACCGTCGCGCAAAAGCCCCATGACAGAGCCGAGGTCGCATAGCCCGGTATTGCGGTGGATTCGAAATCCACTGTCCCTTGGACGCGGGGGTTCAAATCCCTCTCTCGGCGCTCTCCATCCTTCCTTTTTGCTGGTCCATGCGGTCTACATGTAAGAGGCATCGTGGCTCGAAGTGAGTTCCTTCACGAGGTCTTCCGTCGATTCGGGCGCCATTTTTTCCAGACGTTCACGCAGCCATGCTCCTCCGTGCTCAGGAAGTTTGAGACCGAGGTCAAACCAACGGTCAAGATGTTCGATGATTCGCTGAGAGGCCATGATGTCTTGACTGGAGCCGATGGTTGTGCCGATCACGCAGGCGGAGTTCATGTCGTACAGCGGGCCGGTTGAAGCGAGCATCGCTGCGAGTCCGAGCGCGCCGGTTTTTGGCTCGTCCCTGCGCACATCAACGCCTGAGCTTTCGAGGTCCACCCTGTAGGCAGACGAACTGGCTACCGCAAAGGTCTCTTTCCGGTCAGCTGCCGTTTTGTAACCCGCTAGAACCACCAGAGACTCGACGTCTTGACTTTTGAGAAAGGTCATGATTTGGCGTGCGATGGCGCCATGGAGAGACATGTCAACCGGTTGAACAGCACCGGTGAGGGTGAGGAAACGCCTGCCTCCGGGCGTTTGGATTTCGCTGAGCGAGATGTGGGGGGGTGTGAGAAGACCGTCTTCATCGAGATTTGCTTGAGGGGGGAGGGCATCGATGTGCAAGCGGGCCAACTCAACGGTTTCGTTCAGTTCCCTCATCGATTCAACGGCGACCTTACCGAGATTGCCAATACCAGGGAATGCAGCAAACACGAGTGCTCCGGGCGGCAGAGAATCATGGCCGTTACGCCATTCAACATGAAGGGTCATGAAGACCTAAACCCAGCAAATCGCGTTATAATGTTTGACATCAAAGCGTTGCTCTGGAACATGTTTTGATGGGGAGGTGCGTGTGCGGTCACTCCTCTTCTTCCCTGTGCTCGCTTTCCATTTCTGCAAGACTTGGGAGGGTGGGAATGGACGAAGGCCATGCCTCGGATTCCACCTCGTTCATCTTTCGTCGAAGTGCAGCACGATGGTCCTCAGGTGACCACTTGAGGGGTGCGGCAGCTTGGGCGGTTTCGCCGCATTGAGGACACACGGTCTTGAGAGAGAACGCCTTACACGTAAGGCATTGTTGCATGCGTTGGCGAGCCACGATCTCACTCCCTCGTGGCGACGGCCTCGCCGCCCGCCGCTTTCATGTGTTTCAGAACGGCTGCCGTTGCTTGTTCCCACATGGATTCGGCGACCTTGAAATCGGGAGCCTTCAGTTCCAAGCGGTAGTTCGGTGCGCCATCGTAGAAGCACTTCACATCGATTTCTTCTTCTTCGTTTGAGAGTGCTTCGGCGGCTTCAAGCGCCTCTTGAATCACCTTGACGCCGTGGACGTCGTTAATGCTCAACTTGAGCGTTCCTCGGACTTCAACGAACGGAGGAATGATGTTTTCGACGGCCAACTCCACAAAGGAAGCCAACCATTCGCCTTCGAAGCCAGCGTTTTGTAAAGCACCTTCCTGAAGCGCAGCCTCTTCAAAGGCAGCATAGAGGGTTCCGAAGGCTTCGGATAGTTCGCTTGCACGTTCGCTCACAGCGTTTTCGTCCCACTCGACCTTCTCCCCAAGCACCTTCAACAACTGATGAGCTCGTTGTTCGTTTTTCCATTCTTGGAGGCGGTCTCGTCTTCGCTCTTCGGAGACCGATTTGAGCGAGAGCTCAAGCGAAGTCCCGTCGCGGCGCGTTTTCATCACTTTGCAAATGACACGCTGTCCTTCGCGAACGAAGCCTCGGATATTTTTGACCCAACCAGAGGCGATTTCACCAATGAAGATGAAGCCCTCAATGCCGGGGTATTCGTCTAGGGTGACATAAGCCCCGTTTTGCTTGACGGTGGTGATGCTCGCAACGACAAGTTCCCCTTCTTCGGGGGTTGAAGTGGTTTCGTTGGACACGGAGGCTCAGCCTCCTCATTCCAGTGTTTCTACAACGGTGCAGCCGACGAGTTGCGCCTTGCCACCGGATGGTTTGGTCAACGTGGCGCTGCAGACATCGCAGGCAATGGAGGTGGTTGCTCTGGAGAAGATGGTGGATTCGTTCCCGCAGTCGCGGCAACTCACTTTCAAGAATTGATTGGTCATTCATTTCACCTCAACGGTCGATCAGTTCGAACTTCTTCGCACGCTTGCAAGGAGCGTAGTGAGCCTTGCCCGTTTCCGTGCATCGGTAGAGAATGTTGACGCGCTTGGTTGGCTTTTCGCGACCGTCGGGTTTTGGACGAGGGAAACCGCGGTAACCGGCCATCACACGACGGAACCGTCGCTGTCCCCAACGCAGTTCAGAAGCACGCTTTTTCTTCACGCGCTCCACGGTGTGGAGGGTGTGCTTGCCAGCCGAGGGGCTGTATCGCTTCACTTGACGAGGTCGCTTCACCATAAGAACACCTAAGCGTTCAGCCCACAGAGGTCGGGTATTTATGCCCTCCGCCATGCGATTTGCCCTCTTCGAACCACGTCGGGGGCTTGAACGGGATTCTCTATAAATCCCTCCAACTTCCAGACACCATGGAAGAAGCGACGCAAGCCTTCGTTTTCTTCTGGTGTGCAGGATTGTTGTTTTTGACAGGTTCCCTGCTGGCTTTCTTCTCGAAGGGCGCGCTTCAGCGCAAATTAGGAGCGGCCTTCCTGACCGTTGGCTTCCTTTCCCTGCTCATCACGCCTTGGACAGCAAGTGCCTCTCCATCAAGCGCTTTCGGGCACCTTCTCGGGAGCATTTTGGGCCCTTCGGTGTTGCTTGGCGTGGGTTTCTATCAGATCGGCTTCTCGGGCAACGTCCCGGTGGGCCGTCTGTCTGCAACAGACCGCCGACTCGGTGTAGCCATGGTCGTTGCTGGCGTCGTTTGGTTTGAAGCCATGCACTGGTGGACGCTCACGCCAACGTACCCGGACGAAGTCAACCGCTCCTGGTTGATTTTCTGGCCCACCATGCTTCTCTTTGGATTCGCTCTTGCTTGTGGCATGTATGCTTTGGTCGGTCAAGTGGGCGACCGCCGTGTCCGCGAGCAACGTTTGATGCTCGTGGTTGCCTCGTTTTTGATGGCCTTGATGGTGATGGGGTTGACGATGGACGGGCCAAGTTTGGCCAAAGAGCGCTTTGCAGCGGAATTATTGCTCGCAGCAGCGGATTTGTTTGGTGTCCTCGTTGGAGCGGCGATGGCCGTTCTTTTCTTCGCTGTGGTCCTGTATTTCTACGAATCAACCCATGTCCCCGTCCATTTGCCTGCTCCCACCGAAGAACAGCTTCAGCAGGCAGAACGCATCATCGCCGGCAATATCTCGGGAGGTGAGGAGGAATGAATGCATCAAATCAAAGCGCCAGTTTCGTTCGTACGGCTCTTTGGTTCACGGTACCAACGCTGATTCTCGTGCTGAGCGTTTGGTGGTCAACGTCCGCTTCGGTCGAGACCGGCGTTGTTCGATTTGTGAACGCCATGCTCACCTCATTTACCTTGGTGTCCTTCATGCTCCTCGTCACGCTTTTTGCTTATGGAGATGCCCGTAGGCGGCCAACAGCTCCGCTTGCGGGGATGGTTTTCCTCGTTATGGCGGGGGTTGGCCTCACGATGTTTTTCCTCTCACAGGGAGATCTTTTGATGGAAGAAAACGCCTCGGTTCGGGCACAATTCCTCTCCAATATCGTACGTTTTGCCACAACTTCTGCCGCGCTTGTCCTGGCGACGGTCGTGGTTGGTGGCACCTTGCTGGCTTCCCTTCTCAACACCCCTGTTCGGACGATCGTTTTCGAGGAAGAGTGATTTTCACTCCTCTCCATGCATGCCGCTGATTTCATAAGGGGGAGGTCGGTGGCCGAATCGTTCAGGTGAGCGTATGTCCAAAGGTACACCGTCCATGGGTCGCCGTCAAAAGACCACCCACATCCGATGCCGCCGCTGCGGTCGCAACGCCTACCACAAGCAAAAGTCGGTCTGTGCCTCGTGCGGCTACGGCGAAACGGCCCGCATTCGCAAGTTCAATTGGTCCAAGAAAACACACCGACCCAAGGCGTGAATGCCACCATCGCAACGATAAGAAGCGTTCATGCGCTGGTTGAGTTGAGGCGAACGAATGTGTGGGATTCTCGGCATCGTCGGTCGTCAAGGTGTTCATGTCAACCAGTTGCTGTATGATGGCCTCACGGTTTTGCAGCATCGAGGACAAGATGCCGCGGGCATCCTCACCGACCAAGGTGGGAATTTCCGTCTTCGAAAATCCAACGGCCTCGTCGCAGATGTTTTCTTCAAACGTCACATGATTCGCTTGGAGGGCAACGTCGGCATCGGCCACGTCAGGTACCCAACAGCCGGTTCCTCTTCTCGAGCGGAAGCCCAGCCCTTCTACGTCAATTCACCGTACGGCATCGCTCTTGCGCACAACGGGAATCTAACCAACGCCGAAGAACTCGAGGTTTACTTGCGCGACGAGTGCATGCGCCACATCAACACGTCAAGCGATTCGGAGTTGTTGCTCAATATCCTCGCCGTTGAGTTGGGTCATCGGTCACGAGCCCTTCGTATTGAGGGGACGCCTCACCTCAACGTCGACACCATTTTTGGTGCTGTTTCCGCAGTGAACGATCGGGTTCGAGGGGGATACGCCTGCGTTTCGGTTGTTTCGGGATACGGCTTGCTCGCCTTTCGAGACCCGAACGGCATTCGCCCGCTCATCTTCGGAAAGCGTAGCGCTGAAGGTGGCGACGAGTACATCGTTGGAAGTGAATCGGTCGCCATCACGGCGCTGGGCTTTGAGGTGATCAGGGACGTCGCTCCCGGCGAGGCGATCTTCATCAGCTCATCCGGTCATCTGTTTTCCCGCCAATGTGCTCCAGATGCACCATACACGCCCTGCATCTTTGAGCACGTTTACTTCGCTCGTCCGGATTCGGTGATCGACGGCATGTCCGTGTATCAGTCTCGCCTCAACCAGGGTCGCCGTTTAGCTGAACGCCTGCTCGAATCATGGGCCGATCACGACATTGATGTGGTGATCCCTATTCCAGATTCAGGACGCATTGCGGCTCTCCAAATGGCCAAGACACTGAACCTTCCTTATCGGGAAGGCTTCGTGAAGAATCGCTACGTTGGTCGGACGTTCATCATGCCCGGTCAAGCGCTTCGAGAGAAATCCGTACGCAGGAAGTTGAACGCTATAGAACACGAGTTTCGTGGAAAGAATGTTCTCCTCGTTGATGATTCAATTGTTCGGGGCACCACCAGTGCCCAAATCATCGAGATGGCTCGGGATGTGGGCGCAAACAAAGTCTACTTCGCTTCAGCAGCCCCTCCGGTTCGTCATCCGAACGTGTACGGGATCGACATGCCCGCCGTGAACGAGTTTATTGCAAACGGCCGTACCGTTGAAGAAATCAACTCAACCATCGGTAGCGACCGTCTGTTTTACCAGAGCCTTGAGGATTTGATTGAAACAACTCGGCAAGAAAACTCCGACGTCAACGCCTTCGATGCAAGCTGTTTCAACGGTGAATACATCACCGGTGACATTGACGACGCCTACCTGCAACGCCTGTACGAGGCTCGAAACGACGGTGCCAAAAACAAGGCTCACCTCGATGACGCGGTGTTGGAACTTCACAACGACGACGAAGAACTCTGATGTTGGTTCTGCCCACCGTGTGGGAGTGCTTTTGTAGCCCGGATTTTAGGGTCATCCATGGTTCGGACGCCCGAGGTAGAGGTCTTGGTTCGGCCCGAAGCCAAGGTTCGATGCATGGCCATGAGCCAAGAGGGGACTTTGGCTTGGGTCGAGGGTCAACGGCAAGTTTTCCTCTCTTCTTTTGACGCTCAAGGGGTGCTTGAACCCCTAGGCTCTGTTGAACACCAACATCCCGTCACGTTTGTCGGTTTTTTCGAAAGTGCACTCATTGTGGGTGACGACCTTGACGGTTTCACCCTTTACGCAGAAGCGGGAGATGTACTCGAGGTCGTGGGCGTTGACGGTGGCATCGTGGATGCATGCTTTCTTCCAGGTGAGGTTTGTTTCCTTAGTGGCATGGGAAGCCTCGTGACTTGGAAGCCCCATCAACCTCCAAAAAACTTGAGCAAAGCGCTTGGCTTGAAGGAGGTCATGACGTTGGAGGCTCATCGGCATCGCCTGTATGTTGCGATGCAGGACGGCGAAGTTGTGAGCATTGAAGAGGAACTTGTGACATGGCGACGGCCCCCACGCGGCATCCATGGAGAGCGGATTACGGCCCTTGGTGTAACGCACTCCGGAGCCTTGTTCCTCACGCGAGAGGGGCACGCCTTGGTCGCCGGGGACGAGGAAGCGATTGAATTCGAATTTTGGGTCGACGGGTCCCTCCGGGTTCGAAAGGACATAAGTGGGCGGATGCTTACTTCAACACCTTCTCCGAAAGGGGCTGTTGTTGGCTTTGATGACGGGTCCGTCACCCGGCTTGCGGAAGATGGCACGATGGAGCAGGTGCTGGACACCCAACACCCTGTGTCTGCCTGCCTCTCCGTTGGCGAATACACGCTGGCGAGTTCGTGGTTTTACATCCACGGCACAAACGGCGAGCAAACCTGGACGATTGAACACCAAGGCATGCCGACTTGGATGGTGGTGCGTCCTGGCTCGAACCTCGTGGTCTTTGCAGGCGACGACCAAAACGACTACACCTCTGCCGAACCCATGGGGTCTTTTTCGCTGGAGGGGCCTTATCATGAGGTGGACCGTGCTGAACTCAACCTTTGGTTTCAGGGTGCCGAAGAAACACAACCCCTGACAGTTGAGGCCATCTACGGAACCGAGGAGGATGTGCTTGAGCACTTGACCGATGAAGAACGGAACGTCTACTTGGGCGCTTCAGGAAATCAAGGGGACGTGGATGTTTTACTCAATGCGATGGGCGGTGTTCTGGATGCGAAACAGAAGGTCACTCCCGAGGACGGAGCCCTTGCTGATGAACAAGCGCTCATGGAGCAGTTGAGCGGTTTGGACGAGATGGCCATGGAAGAGCAGACCGATTTGTTCGAAGCGTTGAACGAAACGCTTCACGCCGTTCATAGCCCCCAAGCCGTTGCAGGAGAGGACCACCAACTCGCCGCTGGTGCAGATGGGACCGCCGTTGTTCATCTTGATGGCCGCGGCACCTATGACCCCCACGGCATGATCCTTCGTTGGACATGGCACAACGCCCGCGGGGAGGAATTGGCCGTAGGGCCCCAATTGAAACTCCGTCTTCCCCTCGGAAACCACCGGTTTGAATTGCGGGTTGTCGACCAAAACGGCTCTTGGACCACGGACACCATCGCCATTGAGGTGGTTGAATCCTCAACCTCATGAAGGTCGTCCATCTCCCCGTGCCATGGGCCTCACCCGACCTTGGATTGAGCACTTTTTCGTCGGTCCCTTGCAAATGCGTTGTTCGGTTGTCACGGATATCGCTACTGGCGACACCATCATCATCGACGGTGGAGATGAACCTGAGCGGATCATCGCTTGGATTGATTCCTATGAAGGGCGGGGGCCCGATTGGACCACGGGCCCAGACAACGCGGATGAGGCAAACGGTCTTCCATCACGCAACGTCGTCGCCCTGGTCAACACCCATGCACACTTTGACCACAGCGGCTTCATCCCAGCCCTCAAAGCGCATTACGAGGTTGATTGGTACCTGCATCCAGACGACACGTTCCTCCAAACGTTGGCCCAACAATCGGGACGAAGGTATGGATTGACGTTGCCCGAGCCAGCGGAGGCTGACCAAGCCTTCCAGGCCGGACAAACCTACCGCTTCGGAAGCATTGACCTGCAAGTCCTCCACACTCCTGGACACACTTTGGGGGGTTGTTGCTTGGTCCTGCCGGTGGACGACGGACCCGATCATGTCTTTGTTGGCGACACGCTCTTTGCAGGTTCTGTTGGCCGGACCGACATTGAAAATTCCGGCGGTGATTTTGAATTGCTTGCTCGTTCGATTCATACGCAACTCTGGCCGCTCGAAGACGAAACGGTGGTTCATCCAGGTCACGGTCCGTTGACGACGATCGGTCATGAAAAGCGGACGAATCCTTACGTCGGTGATGCTGCGGGTCCTCGCGGGACCTTTGGGTTCGGCAAGTATGCTTGAACTCAACCGAGCATCGTTTTGAACGCAGTGTGAAGGACGGGCAGAGCCTCTTCCCACGTGGCGACAATGCCGTAATCCGCATGTTGGAAGATGGGTGCATCAGGGTCTTTGTTGATCGCCACGATGTACTTCGAGGAACGCATGCCAGCGAGGTGCTGAATGGCGCCCGAGATACCAACCGCAATGTAGAGGCTTGGGTTCACGGTTTTGCCGGTCTGGCCAACCTGCATGGCGTGTGGAATGGCCTCCCAGGTGTCCACAGCAGCGCGAGAGGCGCCAACGGCCGCACCAAGAGTGTCGGCAATGGCCTCAAGGTGAACGAAGTTGTCCGGCGAACCCATGCCGCGTCCTCCGGAAATCACGATGTTCGCTTCACCAACATCCAGACGTTCTGAAGCTCTCGCCATGAACTCGGCCACGGATGTGGCCACATTTCCGGTGGTGTCGAGAACGCTTGCTTCGGTGGCTCCGCCGCTTGAGGGAGGGAACACGTTCGATCGAACGGAAACGACTGCAGGTCCGTTGACACTGACCGTTTGCATCGCCTTTCCGGAGTACACAGGCGACGTGATGCTGTTCCCGTCGATGGCGACAGCATCCTGAATCACTGCCAGATTGCGACGTGCAGCGAGGCGTGCAGCAAGGTCCTTGGATTGAGGGCTCGCTCCGGTGAAGAGGGTGCCTTGGGGTGCCACGGCGTCAAGGGCTTCGGCCCATGCACCGGCGTCATAGTGCGTGAAGGCAGCGGATTTCGCTGCAATGATGGCGCCCGCACCCATGTTCCCCGCCCCGTTTGCAACCGATGCATCGGTGCAAGGGACGATCACCGTGGGGGCGTCACCCATGGCCATCGCAGCAGCGACAAGTTCTGCGGTGCTGGGGTGGACGGTGTTGTTGTTGATTTCTGCAATTACAATGGTTTGTGTCATGGTTTCACCTCAAAGGACGTTGGCTTCATCTCGAAGCAATTGAGCAACTTCTGCTGCGGCCGCACCGCCGTCGTATGTTTTTCCGGCCGGTTTGGCGGGGGGGAGTGAATGAGATGTCACGGTGACGGTGGATGCGGGGATTTCTATAGAATGGATGTCAACGCTTGCTTTCTTCGCCTGCATGATGCCTTTGACATTGGGTTTTCTGACCTTGAAGTCGCCTTTGTCGCAGGACACCACCGCAGGCAGCGGGACGTTGAGTTTAGCGTTCCCCGCACCGCTTGGAGCGATCACAGAGAGACCGTCGTCGAAGGATGCGCCGATGGCGTTTGAGACCGATGCCCAACCCAAGCGCTCTGCAAGTCCGGGCCCTGTTGACCCAGCGCCGGTGTCGGCAGCAGCCTTGCCGCAGTACACCACTTCGGCGCCGAGTTCAGTCACGGCTTTTGCGAGGACGGTTTGGAGGGCGTTGGAATCCATTTCTCCCTCTGCGTCCACCCGAACGAGACGGTCGACCCCGATGGCTTTGGCGTCTTTGAGGATTTTATCGCACCCGGCACCGCCGACGGTGAGGGCCGTCACTTCACCTCCAGAGGCTTCGCGGTGCTGCAAGGCGGTCTCAACTGCAAATTCGTCGTAAGGGCTCATCACCATCTTGACGGCGGAGAGGTCAACTCGGCCACCGTTGACGGCGATTTTTGCATTTGTATCGGGGACTTGTTTGACGAGGACGACGATGTTCGGCATGGTGCAGGACTCCTACGGTTCAACGACCTGCAAGCAATTGATGAACCTTGCCTCTTCACCGTGTGCGTGGATTCGGGGGACGGTGATTTCTTCTCCGCGCGGTTAGTCTTATGAACCGTCCCGCCAGCCGGAAGTTTCCATGCCGCAAGAACACGAAATCGACCTTGACCCCGAAGAACAAGCCATTCTCCGCGCTTGGCGCCTCCTGGTCAGCGAACATTACCTCGAAGACATTCAACACCTTCAGGGAAACCCCGGAATCATCCACGGTTTTGAAATCGCTCATCACCTGATTTGCCAGTACGAGGATTTGAAAATAGCCTTCCATCTAAAACCGACGCGTTTTCATGACCTCGGACATCAAGTGATGCGAGAACAGTTTGACGAGCACATGGTGCGCATGCGCCCCGTCATTCGTGTTGTCGAATTGGATACCGACTATCGACGTCGTATCGACACGCTCCGAATGCGAGACCGAAATCAAGTCGTCAGCATCACCGTCAAAATCAACGACATTTCCCCTGCTTACGGTTGGGTCACGGAAGCGGTGTACGAATGCAAACGATGCAAGGAGCAGACCACGATCAAACAACGCCGTGCACGCGAGCGGGAAAGTCCAAGCCATTGCGAGGCGTGTTTCACACGCATGTTAAAGCGACTTGACATGGAAGAAGAGCCCTTCGCTGTTCGCCCGCCGCGTCCGAATTTTGTGATGTCGAGTGAGCATTCCAATTACGAAGATGTCCAAGACATCCACATGTGTCAAGCGGTGTTCAATGAAAAGGGTGAGCTCGTGCATGTTTCGGATGAGGACGAGATGGTTGGTATCGTGTCCGATGACCTCGTTGGCGAACTGGTGAAAGGGACCTGTGTTCGGTTGAATGGAATTGTTCGGGTTGAACCCTTCCCCAACCGCACCTTTTCGAAGGATACTCGCCGCATCCTTTCGCTTCAGGTGCTCAGCGTTGAGCCGCTCGAAGGTGAGGCTTGAACGTTCAGGCATTCGTGAGTTGCGTTACCGCATCCAGAAGGGCCGAGTCGTTGTTGAAGTGGGTGTGCACGCCTGCAAGCCCTCGGGCAAGGCCGTCGGCAACGCCAAATTTAGCATCAAGCGGGTGCAATGAACCGTCCATGACCGCATCTCGAAACGCTTCAAGCGATGTCCACGTCGATGGCTCGCCAAAGCGCGGATCGGGGGTGACGATGATTTCCCCGAACTCGGCGAGAACGATGTGTTCTGCGAGTTCGTAAACGGGCGATTGTGGGTCGTCGGGTGAAATGTAGGCCTTCCGCATCTTCTTGCGAATTTGCTCGGGCGTGTCATGGAGCAAGAGGGCGCCGGTTGGGTCCGATTTCGACATTTTATGGTCAAAGGATTCCATTCTCGAACCCGATGCCTTCAGTGAAGAGATGATGGGGGTGTGGAGGCAGGTGGCTTTTTCCCAGCCGTACTTGGAGGCCACGTCGCGCATGAACATGTGGGCCTTTCGTTGGTCCATGCCGCCGATGGCCACGTCAATGTCCATTTCGAAAATGTCTGCCGCTTGCATGGCGGGGTAGTAAAACTTAGAGAGGTCGTGGTCTGAAGAAGCCTCGTCCCGACCCATGATGGTGAATGTCTTTCTTACCATGGCGAGGGTCGCTCCCTTGGAACAGCGCAAGACGCGTGCCCAATAATCGGGTGATTCCATCACCGTTGATGCCCAAACAAACCGCAATTCCCCCGGGCCCTCTCCTTCGGGCGGGTGGTCAAGCAGTGCACGAAACGTCGCTTCCATGTACTTCGCCGTGGTTTGGATGGCGTCCATGTCGCCGTTGAATTTGTCGTTCACCCAAGCGTGCCAGTCGGCGAGAAAAATCATCACGTTGGCTTTGGCCTCAAGCATGCGTTTGCATTGCAGGGCGAGCACCTTCCAGCCGATGTGGGCTTTGCCGCTGGGCTCAAAACCGACATAACAACGAATCACGTCGTCTTTTCCATGGCTCTTTTCCCCTGAGAGAACGCCAATCAGATGGTCGACGCCGACGACTTCTTCCACCCTGCCAACCATGGTCGCCAGGCGTTCACGGGATGCAGCGTCCAATTTGGCCACCCCTTCCGAGTCCATCAAGGAGGGAGGAAGAGGTTGATCGCCTGGCATGGGGATGCCTCAAAACAGGTCGTTGAGTTTCTTGACTTGCGTTTCTGTGGGCAACTCGCCTTTTTCCATCGTCGCTTCGAGGGCTTCGATGAGTTGATGTGCTTTTTTGACCGTGGCCTCGTCAACGTTCTTCATCATCTCTATGGACTTGTGAGCCATCTTGATGGCTGATTTTGCTTTGGAGAGTTTTTTTGCGTCTTCTTTTGCTTTGTCGCCCCGCTGCTTGGCGTTGTATCCTGTGGCCTCATCAAGGAAGCCGGACCAGCGCTTGCGAGATTCCATCGCTTGTTCTCTGCCGTTCTCGCTGTCGAGAAGCGCTGCAAGGTCAGCGCCCTTCAACTGCTCAACATCCACGGCCAATTTCCCGCTGCTGTCGTAGGAGCCTTCCACTTTGACCAACAGGCCGAACGAGCCGGTGAAAGCCCCGTCAGCATCGACATGAATGTTGTCAAAATATCCCGTCGCCAACTTGGCCAAGCCTGCATTTCCACCCATGCTTTTGATGAGTCCACGTTTCACGGCAAATCGCTCCATGGCACCGGGAAAGCCTCCCGTCAAATAAGGCTCACCGTGGAAGGGGCTGAGGTGAGGCCCCACAAGGGGAGGGGTTTTCATACCCGCCGAGGTGGCGAGAGCATGCGAAGTCGACTTTTTCTCGCCCTTGGCCTCGCTTTCCTCATGCTCCAGCCTGCGGTGCTGGCAGAAGGGCTGGTCACCCGGGTTTCGCTTGAGGATGTTGGCGTGTTGGGTGAGAGCGATTTGGGCATTCGCGTTGGGGCCGTATCCCCTGACGGCACCGATGTTCTCATTGCGGGCATGGAAGGATTTGCTCGCCTCATTTCAGCCGACGAAGCAGGTGATAGGGGTCAAGACGTTGAGCTGTTAACGGGTCGAAACAGCACGGTGCACGACATCGCTTGGCATCCTCGAGGGAACACTGCGATCTTGGTGGGCGATGAAGGCCTTGCCATGCGCTACGATTCGTACGACCACAGCGTGACGTATGTCAACGGGACGTTCAGTGTTCTCGGTTACGAATTAACCGCCGTTGTGTGGCGTCCATCCGGTGATTTTGCGTATGTTGGTGCGACCGACGGGTCCCTTTGGAAATTCGCAGAACACACCGGGTTTGAGCGCCTTGAAGGACTCGGGGCAAGCGCCGTGACCGACCTCGCATGCCATCGGAATCACAACATTTGCTTTGTTGCTTCAATGGACGACGGTCTTGGTGTCATTGACGGCGATCATCGTTTGACGTGGATGCCTGATTCCTCGGCTCAAACATGGGTCGGTATTGACTGCACCAATGCGATTCTGAAAGAATGCGTCGGGTTTGCGAGCGGCCTGCTCAGCCGCGTCATTCAAATCAACACCCTCAATCCACAATTCAGCACTGTCGACCCCGCCATGAAGCTCGACCTTTCGGAAGGGGAACACATCGATGTCAGTCCTGGCTATGGAGGGACAGGACTCGTTCACCTCGCTCCGTTCGGTATCGTTCGTCACGAATCCATGACTGGGTCTGCAGAGACCGTGCTGATGCCGAGCGACGCGGCTGCTTGGAACGAAGTCATCGCAGGGCGAACGCTGGCCGTGGTGTGGGAAAACAGCCTTCACCGCGGCTTCATCATCACGGAGTTTGGAAACATCATCGCCTTTACGCCGGCCACGGAAGAAGTTGAGACCACGATCATGGACGTGCTCGTGCTGGGTGCGGTTGCCATCTCGGTGCCCGGCGTCATTCTCGGTCTAATTTACATGAACAGCCCGTTCCTCCAGCGCAAGTACAGAGCGTTGCGTTTTGGGAAGAAATGAAACGGTTCTCGTTGCCTGCGTAAAGGGTTATGTTGATGAAGCACCCGCGTGGCAGTTAATCTGAGGGAGCCCCATGGAACCGTTTGAAGGACTCGACTTTTTTGACATCGAAAGCCTTCTTACCGAAGAGGAGATTATGATTCGCGACATGGTTCGCGAATGGGTTGACGAAGCGGTGATTCCGAAGATTGAGAAAGCCTGCGAGGACGGTGTTTTCCTCGATGAATGGCGGGTCGCTCTTGGTGAAATGGGTGTGCTCGGAGCGCCGCTCAAAGGCTACGGCTGCCCCGGTCTTTCCTACGTCGCCTACGGCCTCATCTGTCAGGAACTCGAACGAGGCGACAGCGGGCTTCGCTCCTTTGCTTCCGTGCAGGGTTCACTCGCCATGTATCCCATCTGGGACTTCGGTTCAGAGGAGCAAAAAGAGACCTACCTCCCCAAAATGGCCTCGGGTGAATGGGTGGGCTGCTTTGGCCTCACCGAACCCGACTACGGCTCGAACCCCGGCGACATGGTCACGAAAGCCGAAGACAAAGGAGACCACTATGTGCTCAACGGCGCGAAAATGTGGATCACCAACGGATCCATCGCTGATGTGGCCGTTGTGTGGGCCAAACTTGACGGCGTGATTCGCGGCTTCATTGTGGAAAAAGGTGACGAGGGTTTCTCCGCACCTGAAATGAAAGGCAAGCACTCCCTCAAGGCCAGCGTGACCAGCGAACTGGTGTTTCAGGACTGCAAGATTCCCAAGGACCGGATGCTCCCGGGCGTCAAAGGGCTACGAGGGCCGTTTTCCTGTTTGAACAACGCTCGTTACGGCATTTCATGGGGGGCTTTAGGTTCGGCCATGGCCTGTTTCCACAGCGCCAAGACCTACGCACTCTCCCGCATTCAATTCGACCATCCCATTGCATCGTACCAACTCGTCCAGAACAAATTGGCATGGATGCTACGTGAAATCACCAAAGGACAGCTGCTTGCTTACCATCTTGGTCGAAAGAAGGATGACGGTACTTGGTTCCCAGAACAGATTTCGCTGGCGAAGATGAACAATGTTGACATCGCCTTGGAGATTGCTCGCGTCGCTCGAGACATCCACGGAGCGAACGGCATCTTGGACGAATATCCCATCATGCGTCACATGGCGAACCTTGAGTCGGTAAAAACTTACGAGGGGACCCATGACATCCATAACCTCATTCTTGGGCGTTACATCACCGGCATTCAAGCCTTCACGCGAAACGCTTGATGGCCCTCGACATGCGGTGGCTTCAATGGTGGAATTGGGGCATTACGTTCTCTATGTGCGCTCGATGGAGCCCATGGTTCAATTTTACACCCGAGTCGTCGGTTTGGATGTGGTCGGGACAACCTTTGGTGGACGGGCCACGGCCCTAAGCGGTGGTCGTACCCATCACGAACTTCTCCTGTTGGAAGTTGGGGATGCACCCGGTCCTCTGGAGGGTCGTCGCATTGGCCTTTACCACACCGGTTGGTGCATTGGTGACGATGACGCCGCCTTGGTGGACGCCAAATCGAGATGCCGTGCTCATGGCGTGCAAGTCCTCGGGCAGAGCGATCACGGCGTTTCGCATTCGGTGTACGTCCTGGACCCTGATGGCAACGAGGTGGAACTCTACGTGGATGTCGAGGGCATTGATTGGGCCAACGATGCTTCCTGGCTGGCGTATCCTGTTCGCCCGCTGGACCTCCCCGAAGAGTGAAGTTTCAATCCGGAAAACCAACGCTTCTGTCCGGTCAATCGGACACATGATGCGAATGCTCGTACCGGGAAACATTCAACAGATTGACGTCAAAAAATACCCTTGAGTCAACCATTCAAAGGGTACCCCCTGACCACCGACTGGATTGAACCTGCCGACCGACGCCCGTGCACAGACGACCATACCCTCCATTCGTGGGATTAAAATACCACACCGATTACGCAACCCCGAGTTCAGTAGTGAACCCGGAGTTGAACACCATGAGCATAGGCATTGAACCGTTGGCAGCGATGATCCTTCTCGAGATCGAGAAGGCCCCCGAAACGACCGCAGGTGGCTTGTTGCTGCCTGAAGAAGCACGCGATGCGATGAACGTCGGTCGCGTGTTGGCCGCTGGCCCAGACGCGGTGCACGTCGCTGAGGGCGACCGCGTCATCTATCGGAACTACTCGGGCACCACCATCGAATGGCTCGGCATCGAATACCTCCTCATCAAGGAGGAAGACCTCCAAGCGAAGGTGACCAACTGAGGTGAGAACATGGCGAAGCAAATTGTGTACGGAGACGAAGCGCGCAGCAAATTGGTCGAAGGCATCGATGCCGTGGCGAACGCGGTCAAGGTGACCCTTGGTCCAGCCGCCCGCACCGTGGTGCTAGAGAAATCGTGGGGCAGCCCGACGATCATCAACGACGGCGTGACCATCGCCAAGGACATCGAACTTGAGGACGCTTTCGCGAACATGGGCGCCAAGCTCATCCAAGAAGTGGCCTCGAAGACCCAGGACAACGCCGGTGACGGCACGTCCACGGCCTCCGTGATGACCCAGGCCCTGGTGCACCAAGGCATGCGCAACGTGACCGCTGGCGCCAGCCCCGTGGCCCTCAAGTCCGGCTTCGATGCGGCCATCGCGGCCGTGGTCGAGCACCTCAAGGGCAGCGCCATCGAAGTGGACAGCGGCGACATGATCCGTCAAGTCGCGACCATCGCGGCCAACAACGACCCAGAGATCGGGGCGCTCATCGCCGAGGCCTTCGACAAGGTCGGACGCGAAGGCGTCATCACCGTCGAGGACTCGAAGTCCATGGAAACCGAACTCGAAGTCGTCGACGGCATGGAGTTCGACAAGGGCTACGTCTCCCCGTACATGGTGACCGACCAAGAGCGCCGCGAAGCGGTGCTCGAAGCGCCGCTCGTCCTGATGACCGACCAGAGCATCAACAGCACGCAGGAACTCATTCCCGTGCTCGAGTACGCCATGCAACAGAAGCGCCCGCTGCTCATCGTCGCCAAGGACGTCGAGGGCCAAGCCCTCGCCACCCTGGTGATCAACGTCGCCTCCAAGGTGCTGAAGGCCTGCGTGGTCAAGGCGCCCGGCTTCGGCGACGAACAGGGCGAGATGCTTGACGACATCGCCATCCTGACCGGTGGTGCGGTCATCACGAAGGACAAGGGCGGCGACCTGCAAGCCCAAGGCATCGCTTCTCTCGGCACAGCCGAGAAGGTCATCGTCACGAAGAACAAGACGACGCTCATCGGCGGCGGCGGCGACGAAGCCGCAGTTGGCGAGCGCGTGGAACTGCTCCGTGGCCGCGCCAAACTTGCGACCTCCAAGTGGGACCGTGAGAAGATCGAGAAGCGCGTCGGCAAACTTGGCTCCGGTGTTGCGGTCCTGAAGATCGGTGCCGCGACGGAAACCGAAGCCAAGGAAACGAAGGCCCGCGTCGATGACGCCCTCAACGCCACCCGGGCGGCCATGGCCGAAGGCGTGGTGGCCGGTGGCGGCCTCGCACTGTTCCGTTCGACCGGCGTGATCGACGGCCTCGACCTGAGCGGCGACGAAGCCCTCGGTGCGAGCATCGTGCGCTCCGCCCTCGTGGCACCGCTGCGTCAAATCGTCGACAACGCCGGCCTTGAGCCCGCCATCGTCGCGGCCAATGTCAGCGACGGTGACGGAAGCTTCGGCTACAACGCCAAGACCGGCGAATACGGCGACCTCTTCGAAATGGGCGTCATCGATCCGGTCAAGGTGACCCGCAATGCCCTCCAGAACGCCGGCTCCATCGCCGGCCTCGTGTTGACCACGGAGACCTTGGTCGCCGACAAGCCGGAACCCAAGGGCGCCGACGACGGTGGCATGGGCGGCATGGGTATGGACGGCATGTTCTGAGCCTCAACGTCGCCACCTTGATGCCGAACGCGTGGAACCTCACGCCATGAGCGAAACGTCGGACGGTCCGGCCTTGCTCATCGTCAAGGGCTCCTTCGCACAGTTATCGACACTCCCTTGCCATGCGCTACTTGGCCAACGGGAACACCTTCGAGAACATCGCCATGGTGCTTGGGGATGAAATCGGGACACTGGAGAAGCATTACGCTGAACTGGTACCCAACGACGCTCAACGATTGGCCTTTGAGAGGGCATTCAAGATGTCCTCGTGGATCTCCTCTGAAGGAACGGCTCAACCGGAATGGTTGAAGCGACCTAGGGGTTTGGACTCAAACCGGACAGTTTGGCGCAGTCCACCGAACAGGGGGTTCGGACTCTCTGAGGGGAGTGGACGCTGGGGAGTCGCACAGGGATGCAACTGCCGCCCGATTCTGGATACGATCGCCACGCTTCTCGAGGCACAAAGGCCCGATTTGGCCTTGGTTTTGATTGAGCAAGAACTCAATTCTCAAACTTGACCCAAGGCACTCCACTTCCAGTTGGGCGGTAGTATGAAATGCCGTTTTGGTCGGTGACCCACTCGTAACCACTCTCATCGGTTTCTTGGGCGGGTGTGTCCTTGTCTCCCTGTGCCTCACTCGCTCTCCGTGGCGTTGCTCGAAGGTTCATCGGTCTTGGCGTCTGGCATGAATTTGAACACCACCAGGGCGGCGAACAGCGAAATGAACGCCGATGCTCCAGCAGATGTTGTCATTCCCGCCATGAAGGCTTCACGGCCGATGTCGATGAGGGCTTGACCTGCGGGAGAACCCATCTCACGCAGCTGTTCGCCGATCCGGATGGCAGCGGGGAAGGAGGTGGACGGGTCGGCGGGCAGGTTGGCGGCGTCGATGCCCTCGGGCAACGTGAACGCACGGCGGTAGAACTCGTTCAGGACCGAGCCACCGATGGCAATGCCAAGCGCGCCACCGATTTCTCGGCTCGCGTCGTTGGTGGCGCTGCCGACCCCGGCTTTGTCGGCGGGAATGGCTTCCATCACGAGACTGGTGGAGGGGGCCATCGTCAACCCCATGCCGAGGCCAAGCACGAAGAACACGGCCGCCATCGTGGCGTAGGGCGTGCCGATGGCCACTTGCGTGGAAAACAGCACCATGCCGAGGGTCACAAGGAGTAGGCCGGTGCCCACGACCCTCGACCTGCCAAATTTGGCGACCAAGCGATCGCTGTTCGCTGCGGCCGGCATCAGGCCCAACGGCAGCGGCAGGAACCTCACGGCTGCGGCGAGGGCTTCGTGGCCCCGGACGAGTTGGAAATGGAGCATTTGCGTGAACATGAAGGAGAACATCACATAGAACGCCAGGCTGATCGCAAACAAACCGGTGACAAATCCAGGTTCCCTGAAAAACGACATGGGCAACATCGGGGAGGTCTGCTTCAGTTCCCAGCGGATGAAGACCAGCAGCAACACCACGGTCAAGGCCGCCCATTGCAACGTGTGAACGGAAGCCCATCCGTAATTGGGTGCCTCGATGATGGTGAACAACAGGCTGGCCAAAGCAGCGATGGAAAGCACACCACCAACCAGGTCCAAGGCAGTCTTGTGCGCGTCGCGCGTTTCGGGGACCAGCACAGCGGCCAGCGCAATGCAGACGGCGGCGATGGGCACGTTGATCCAGAACACCATCGACCAGTCGTAGGTTTGCACCGCCCAACCGCCCACGAACAGGCCGATGGGTGCACCGATGCCGGCCATAGCGGCCCAGATGCCGATGGCTTTGGCCCGCTCAGCAGCAGGAAACACGGAGACGACGATGGACAGGGTCGCTGGCATCACCAAGGCGGCGCCCAAACCCATCAGGGCGCGTGCACCGATCACGTGCTCGCTGGTTTCTGCGAACATCGCCGTCCAAGCAGCCGCACCACCGACGATGAGCAAGCCGACCTGCAAGGCGCTTCGGCGGCCAAAGCGGTCACCGAGCGCGCCCATGGTCAGCAAGGCACCACCGAACACGAGGGCGTAGGCATCGAGGATCCACTGAAGCTCGGTGTTGTCGGCGTCCAAGTCAACGGACAATTCGGGCAACGCCACGTTCAGCGTGACGTTGTTGAGCATCACCACGATGAGCGCCACGCTCATCAGTGCGAGGATGCGCCATCGGAGGGGGTGACCCTCGTTGCTCCAGTCGTGCGCAGAAGAAGGTGCGGTGACGGCATCCATACCCCGAGGCTCGACTTGCAGTTTATGGTGTTGATGCCTCATTGATGGGCGGCGGCGTGTTTTTTTTGACAACAAAACCCGCTCACTGCGAGGCCAAAAGGGGATGGTGGACGCTGGGGAGTCGCCCAGGGCTGCGACAGTCGCTCAATATTGGATGCGATTGCCATGCTGATCGAGGGGCAACGGCCTGATTTGGCGATGGTTCTGATCGAGCAAGAACTCAATTCTCAAACTTGACTCATTAGCCCAGGTTCGAACC
>Ga0181596_10001116_pt1 | contig 27564 bp, 18 predicted proteins | sample 041ome_6_FD_148655 | JGI IMG/M metagenome (GOLD analysis project Ga0181596, IMG submission 148655) | Coastal salt marsh microbial communities from the Groves Creek Marsh, Skidaway Island, Georgia - 041402US metaG (spades assembly) | ecosystem: Environmental > Aquatic > Marine > Intertidal zone... | reverse complement strand
CGCGCCGGCGCTCGCGGAGTGGCGGTGGTTCAGGTACGCGACGTCGCTGACGAACGGCGCGGCGCTCGGCGCGGTGGATCAGTTCGACGGCGCGACGACGGCGAGGACGAACGCGTCGCCGACGCATTCGACGCACTTTTCGCAACATAAATTGACGCGCGCGTTGATGCGACGCGCGAGGGAAGCGCACGCGGAGGGCGCGTCGGGGGTGATCGAGGGCGCGCGCGTGGAAGAGGTGCGCGCGGACGCGGCGGGCGTGACGGTGCGCGCGGACGTCGGGGCGGGGGAAGAGACGCTGGAGATTCGAGCCGAGTATTGCGTCGTCGCCGACGGCGCGAATAGCGAGACGCGGACGCGATTGGGGATCGCGATGCGAGGGAAACGGGATCTGCAGCGACTCGTGAACGTACACTTTAAATCGCGGGATTTGGCGAACGATCTCGTCGACGATCCCGCGATGTTGTACTTTGTGTTCAATCCGGACGCCGTCGTCGTCGTCGTCGCGCACGATTTGCGCGAAGGCGAGTTCGTGGCGCAGATTCCGTACTTACCGCCGGTTCAGGACGCGAGCGACTTCACGCGCGCGGTGTGCGAACGGATCCTGCGTTCGGCGATCGGTTGGCGCGACGGAGAGACGTCGAAAAAGCTCGAGATTCTCGACGTGCGCGCGTGGACAATGTCCGCCGAAGTGAGCGAGACGTTTCGCGCGGGCGAAAGAGTTTTTCTCGCCGGTGACGCCGCGCATCGATTCCCACCCTCGGGGGGATTCGGAATGAACACTGGAATTCAAGACGCGCATAATCTGGCGTGGAAGCTCGCCGCGGTGACGCGCGGGCTTTCCTCGCCGAAGCTGTTGCAAACGTACGAATCCGAACGTCGGCCGGTGGCTCTGCGAAACACGGCACTGAGCGTCGAGAACTTTGAAGCCGTGCTGAAGATTCCGACCGCTCTGGGCCTACCACCGATAGCGGCGAACGCGTTGAGAGACGTCGTGTCGGGATTGCCTTCGGTCATCCCGAGTTCGATGCGAAAGACCATCTTAGAAGCCGGATTAGCCGTAGGCCGCGCGCAGTGCGGATCTCTGCTCACCGCGGATAACCCGATCGGCGCCGCGCGTCGCGCAGCCGTGAAACGTATGTGCGACGACCCGCAAGGCACGTTGAGGCTTCAGTTCCCGAAAGAAGACGTGGGGTTCTCCTACGAGCCCGCCGACGCCGACGGTCTCGCCAGATTGCACGAGCCCGGCACGCTGCGCGTCGGCGTTCGCGTGCCCCACGCCTGGATGCAAACGACGCGGGGCGAGCTTTCGACCCTTGACCTCGTCGATGAAGACGTCACGGGCCCGCGTTTCACTGTGTTCGCGCGAGGGTTCGATGATATTCAAGAGGACACTCTCTCCGAGCCAGGGGGGTTCCCGATGAGATTGGTGCGAATCGTGGACTCACCCACCGACTCGCCCTCGGCCGCGTTCGACGCTTACGGTGCATGGTTCAAAAAGACCAACCACTTAGGCACGAAGTCATTAGTATTAGTTCGACCTGACGCGCACGTTGCGTGCATCACGAGCGATCCATCTGAAGTGGTAGTCGCTTTGCGCGAGGCGTCGTCGAGTCCCGCTAAAAACCATTAGAACGTAGAACGTAGAACGTTGCATATTTATTTTACAAATTCATCCTCGCGTCGTGCACTGTCTTTTTGTACAGAACGCTGCTTCCGCGCTGATTCGGAAAGACAACAAAACCATGAGCTTATTCGGAGACACGTCGCGAACTTCGCTCACCGCGGCGTCGACGATTTCCGCGCCGAGATGGCCCGCACCACGTTTAATGACGTCCGCGTCGGTCTCGTCCGCCCCTTTGAACGTGTAACAGTGTATCATAGGTAACTCTCTGTGCTCCCAAACCTTTCGATCAAACGAACCCCTCAGACAATCTAAAAATTCTATCCCAGACGCCGGCAAATTCGTAACCAAATGATCGAACGTCGCCCCTGCGGGGGGCGCGCCGTCGTCATCAGCCGCCGCCCACGTGAGCTTGGGCCTCGGCTCGCGATAATTAATCTTTTTGGCCTTCGCGTCTCGCTTCTTGGCGTTATAATCGGCGAGTTCCGCGTCGTACGTCGCTTTGGTGGCCGTCCACTCTCGCTCGACGTCGACGTCACGGTTCTCTGGCGCCGCTAAAAGTGCCTTGATGAACGCGCGCGCATCCATGTTGTAGCACTTGACGAGATTCTTCACTCGATTCTCTTTGGCGTTGATTTTCAAATATTTGGCGCAATCCGGATTCAAGTCGCTGGCGTAGCAACGTATACCCTTTTGCGCCGCCGGTACCGAAAACGGCCCGACGCCGCTCGTCGCGTCGCAAATGACTTCATTCGCCTTGAACGAGTCCACCAACCGTTTATGCTCCGTCTCTAACCTTGAATTCCAATACACGCTTCCGAAATCTAGCTTAAACGTCATCCCGTGCTGCTTCACTTCCGTCACGAGACTCGGTTCGCCCGCCAGCAACTCCCACTCCGGCACGCGAAACTCGCTCTCGATGCTCCCGACTTTATTCACCACCGTCCGCAACCGCTCGTTCTTCTCCAAAATCACCTTCCCTATCAAATACTTGTGCGACTCGTGCTCATCCCTCAAATTCATGTGCGCGATGTGCCCGACCGTCTCGAACGAGCTCGGCACCTCCACCGCCGAAGGCAACAATTTCCTCAGCACTTGCGCGGCGTTGAAATATTCGTACGTCAACGGCACGTCGTACTCCGTCACCTCGATCTCACCTCCGACGCGCTCGCGCACGACGCTTAACCTTTCTTCCGGTATCACCGCGCGAAGATCGTCGTCGACGACTTTATCGTTGAGGAGGATTAAATTCCCGTCGCGTTCGCCCTCGGCGTCTCGCGTCACCGCCTTCACCCTGGGCAAGTCCAGCGCGAATCCTCGCAGCGCTTTCAGCACCGCATCCGTCTCGCGCGTGGGCACTCGAATCGCGCGCACGCGCAGAGATGTTTTGAACTGCTCGCGATCGACGTGCACCGCCGGAGGCGGCGATAACGGTCCGTTCAGCGCGGTCGCGACCATTCTGCGCAGCGCCGGCGGCGGAAGTTTCGGGGCGACACCGCGCGATTGGCGCGGGAGTCGACGCCGCGCGAAGAGCGCGCGGATGGTGATTGACGACGCCGTCGCGTCCGTCGTTCCCGCGGCGAAAAGCGCGTTTGCGAACGCGGGGACGGCGCAGAGTGGAGCGCGGCGCTCGAGACGCGGCGAGCGCGAGCGTTGCTTGTACAATGCAAGTTTCTATCTGAGCTCCGCGACGGGGAAGGGCCAAGCGCTTCCGCCGCGCTCGAACTAGACTTGCACGCTTCCGCTGTACAGCTGCTAGGCTGCAGCTTCACAGCTGTACGCGGAAGACGAGACGAGGTTACACCTCGTTCGCCTGATGTGTTGGTATAGGCGGCGTGCCGGCGTCTGCGCAGTCGTCTCGTCTCGGTCAATCGTCGAGATCTCACCATCGCGTCGACGCGTCCCGCGCGCGACGCTCGCGCGCCCGTGCTCGCGTCGCGCATCGTCGCGAAAGACTTTTTTGAATCCACGCACCTACGCGTTTTCGTCGGTCGCGTCGACGGCGACGGACGCGCGACGAGCGATGCGCGCCCTCGGACGCGCCTCGTCGCGTCGATCCTCGTCGCATCGTCTTCGCTCACGCGTTGCTCGCGCATCGCGCGCGCGCCGAGTCGGCGCGTTCGAACGCGCGCGTCATTTTTTCCTCTTCGCGCGTCGCCGCGCCTCCGCGCCGCGGCGATTCGCGCGCGCGGCGCGGAGTGCCGAGGCCCCCCGTCGCGCGTCGCGTCTCGGGAGCGTCAACGCGAACCGGCGTTTCTCGGACGCGCGATGCGCTCGAGCGTCACTGTGTCACGCGTGACAGAATCGATTTCGGCGACGACGTCGAGGCGGACTGGTGTCTATCAATTGAGCGGTGCGTCCCTCTCGACGCGCGCGTGCGGCGACGCGTTCGTCGCGCGCGACGCGGGCGGCGCCGAACTGTTCGACGTCAATCTCTCGGAAAAGCGCTTGAGGGCGCGATCGATGCGCGCTTCGAGCGACGCGCGCGCGAATTTGTGCCGCGCGGCGCCGGGAAGCGCGCATTCTGCATGTTTGATGTCTGCGCGTTCGCGCTGCGCGCGGGGACGGCGACCGCGCCGTGCGCCGGATGCACGTGGCCGCGAGCGACGACGACCCGCCCGAGAGAGCTCTCTCGGCCGCGGTCGGAGGCCATCGGACTGACTCGTTTGCGCGGTGTTCACACGCAGAGTGCGAGCGAGATGAAGACGAAGAAGAAATCGGGCGATGAAAAGAGCGGACGCGCGGTAAAAAGAAGACGGGCACGTCGCGTGTGGGTTCACGGACGATTCGGTTTTAATCTGCCCGTGACACTCGAGGCGTGCGGCGTGCACGCGCGTCGACGCGCGTTCGAGGAGGGTTTCGGGCGCACGTCATCGTTGACGAAAAAGCTGCTTCAGGCGGCGACGAAAAATTGGGACCAAGTTAGTTCGGCGGGGATGCGTCTACGGCCCGAGTTTACGCAGGCCGTGCGCGATTTGTGCTCGGGCGCCTACGGGCAACACGAGATTTACGAGACGCACTTGGCGCGCGCGAAGACCATGTGGCTAGAACAAGCCGCTGATGCGTACAAAAATACCACAGAGACTCAGCGAGGGGGATACTGGTCACGTTTAGCGACACGTATCACGCAAGTTTGCGCGCAGGCATGCGCAGCAGTGGCGGCGCATCCAGTGATCAATGGCGACGTGAAGCGGGTTGACGAGTACATCGACCGACAGAAGAGCGTCGCCGCGTCTCTGTTGGGCTCGGATGACGTCACGGGGGACGAGTTCTGCTTGCAGAGTCAAGCGCGATATGAGAGAATCACGCGAGACCTTCTCAAAGGGCACGTTTTATCGAATGGTTTAGACGCCCGCGTTCGTCGCTTGGCCTTCGGGTTCGCGACGGAATCGGAAGCGCGCAAACTGGCTGATACGCTAGGGAGCGCGGCGTCGTCGACGATGATGCCGCCGGCGGGGTCTTCGGAAACTGGGGTTGATCTTCGCGCGTGTACATCGCGCGACATTGCACGCGCCATAGTCGGTCGCGTTGTCAACGCGTCGACGGCCGAGCGAGTTTTGGAAGAGCACAAGGCGGCGTCGGCAAACGTCGTGACCCGACTCCAACGAACGGGCCCACCTCCAGCGTGCGCTCGCACTATTTACCCATATGCACTTCGACTCACCACGTCGTGCATACTGCATCGTTCTACGCCAAACCCTGGATGTCGCTAGACGCGCACGATTCGGATCTTTCATCGCACGGGCGCACACGTTCTTTCGCGCGCGCGTTCGCCGTCGAGCGTCGATTATCTTCTGTTTTTATTTTAGCGATCTCTTTTTCACATTTTCAAGCAAGCTAAAAAATTGCCATGAAGTTGCAAAATTTTAGCAATCTGTTTTTCAGCCTTACAAGTAGTCCATCGACGACGGTTTCGGGGCCTCGGACTCGCGCGGCTGAGGAAGCGCATAAATGATTCTGCACTCGACGACGCCGTACGTGGCGCAAAAGAAGTAGTGACAGCAAACGCGCGCGCGCACACACGATACACTCACGCGCGCGTACGGATCGCATCGCCCCGTGTGAGTCTTGAACAGAGTTTGCTCGCACCTCTCAAGTTATGGCTAAAAATAAGTCTCTCGAGCATGGTTGCCTGGCGTGCAGCTTTGGATTTGATTTCAAGCGACGGGGCAACTTGACTCGAGTACGCGATTCAGTCGTGGCGTACACTGTTGGAAATCTCTTGACCTTGCGAGACGTGAAAACACAAAGGCAGACGTACCTGCGGAGCGCGGAGGGGGGCAATATCGGCTTGGTCGCCGTGGATGGAGATGGCACGCACATTGCGATCGGCGAGAATGGTGCGGCGCCGCGAATATCAATATATAGTTACCCTTCACTTGAGCTCGTAAACACGATTCACGGCGGCGCCGCGGCGTGTTACTCGACTGGAAAATTTTCTCCAGACGGACAGCTTCTCGCGAGCGTGAGTGGGCTCCCAGACTATTGGCTCACTTTGTGGGACTGGAAGACAGCAAAGACAGTCCTTCGTGCCAAAGCGTATGGACAAGAAGTGTTTGACTTATCCTTCCTAGGCGCTAACTCGGAGCGAATGATCACTCACGGCGCTGGTCACATTCAGTTTTGGCAGATGGTCAAGACGTTTACTGGATTGAAGTTACAAGGTACTCTTGGAAAGTTCAACGGCGAACCTCTGTCCAATATCACGTGCGTGTTGGAGTTACCCTTTAATGATATGATTTTGACGAGCACAGAGTATGGCGCTCTACTAATCTGGGTCGATGGGCGCGTTCAGTACAAAATAATGCGAGCAAACGCGTCGAGCGACGATGAAGACTGCCACGGCGGTTCGATCGAGACGATGATTTATATCAACAACGGTTCAGTGATTCTCACGGCGGGCGATGATGGGTGGGTTCGAGAATGGAATATTGACGAGATTCGTCGCGTCATATCGTCGCAAAGCAAAGGGGTGGTTTGTATGAAACCCATCTCAGAGCGCTCAATCGATGGAGCCAATATCCGCCACATTTGCGCGCTTGAAAATAAGTTATTCATTCAAGACAGCGGGCGAGGGTTAGTGTGTTCTTTGGACGATGATGATATGGAGCGTCCTGTTGTTTCTGCGCACAGTGGTGTCATCACTGCATGCGAGACTTCGCTGAACAGTACTCACTTGATCACTTGCGACAATATCGGAGAAGTGCACTGCTATGATTATTTATCCCGTGCGTTTCTCTACAAAAGTCGGTTCAGCTGTTCGGCGACGGCACTTACTAACGTACCTTTGAATGTCAATGAAGATGGGAGATGTATCGTCGTTGGATTTGCCGATGGTGTCGTTCGCGTTCTCGTGAGAAACACGTCCTCTTGGCGCTTGGCTCTCGCGCTCAAGCCACACGCGCATGCCGTCGAGCAGTTCACATGGAGTTCTGATGGTGAGTATTTGGCAATCGCTGCTGCTAATAATACTGTGTTTATTTTCAGTTCATCTTCCTTCGCATCGACGTTGCAATTTGAGCCAATTGGTTTCATACGCCTGAGTGCTCGCCCGAAGAAGATATTTTGGGATGGTGAAAGTATTTTTGGTGCTCAAATCGAGGACGAGATGCACTGCTTTGCCGTCCATCGTGACTTGGGTGAGTCTCGTAAAGATTCGTACGAAATCGATGTCACTCCTCGTATTACCACCGATGTAGAAACCAAGAACGCCGTTGATGAATCTTTCAGCGCGATAACGTATGATAATTCTTACTGCGTTAAAATCTGTAAATCGGGATCTTTTGAAGTACACGCGTTAAGCGATGCTTCTCCATCAAACACACACTCTTCAATCGATGAGGCGCTGTGCATCTATCCAGAAGTCGAAGCGATCGACACACTCTCCGCACAGTGCGCGTCCATCGAAGAGGTACTGCAGCGAGAACGCGCGAAGGAATTGAGCGAGGAAGAAGCGGCAGCACTTATACGACTCTCGAGCTTGGTGGCGCTCTGTCGAGATGAATTCAATGTCATCATTGAAGAAAATGCAAAACTTCCTCGAGAGATGCGAATCTCTGGCGCAGAACTTCTCGTAGACGATACACAAATGCGCCGAATTCGCGAGGATTCAGTACACTGGTTAAAAGCGACTCACGACAAGCTTCAAAGCTCAGTTATGTGTGCTGAATCTGTCTCAAATCAACTGCAAAAAAGTTATTACGACAAAATAATGGCCCTTCCTCGTATGATTCATTCATCTAGCGAAGCTTTGACGTGCTCATCTTTTGCGTTGCGCGCTGGAAGCGAGGGTGATTGGCAGACAACTACGGTCGCAGAGGCGACAGTTCATGAATGCGAACAAGAGATGCGTGTCGTTCATGTGCAAAATACTTGCATAAGTGAAAATGCGCACGAAAGACAGAGCATCGAAGGCTCTGAAATGAGTTCAGAGGCTCGACGGCGCTTCAAAAGATTACGGAGGAACGAAGAGTTGAGAAAATTGGAGAAGGCAGAGCCTTTGAAAGACCAAACAGACGACAGCGAAGCGTTGAAACGCGACAATCTTGGCGATGGGTTTCCATTGCGTTGCGTTCCGGATTCACGTGTACCACCTGAAGACAAATTAACGACGGAGGGTAAACTTTCCGAATTGAGATATGTCGATGGTCAACTACGCGGCAACCAGAGCCGGTTCAATCGAGAGTTTGATTGCATCGATGCGAAGGACGCTGTCACCGATGAAGATCTTATCTCGCTATGCCATCTAAAAGCAGATATCATCGCGCGAAGTAAAGTCATTGAACTTTCTCGTATTGTAGTGCATCGCGAGCTGAGCGTCATGCCTGAATATGACGTGAAGAACACCGAAATGCAAAATGCTCAACGGCAAGCAAAGGAAGAGGTCGAAACCGCTCGTGCGGCGGTAGAAAATGCCCAGACGGCCGTAAACGATCAACAGACCAAATTAGAGGGGCAGAACGGAGTAAAAGCGGAAATCGAGGCGACATTTGACAAATTCATGATTCCAGGCGTCCCGCGAGCGGCATTGCTCAAAGTTTTCCACAAACGCGTCGTCAATAAAACCGAACAAAAGAGCGACAAAGGTGACTCCGATTCCGACTTAGACTCTGATTTTGACGATGATTCGTACTATTCGTCGTCAGACGAAGAAAATGGCGACACTTGCCCAAAAGGTTGCGACAGTGCTGTCTACGAGCGCGTGTGCGATCTTCGTTTGCAAAGAATCGAAGCCATGGACGCAATAACTGAAATACAACGGGCATTGGATGGGAAGAAAAAGATTCACGATGCCGCACTGAAAAAGTTGCGAAGTTTGGAGGAAAACGTACGGGTACTCGAGAGAGATGCGGATGCTTTTGAGAAGGTAAAGCAGCAAAGTTTGAACGGGCTCAGGACTGCATTCGTGTTGCCGGTGAGCTGCGTCGAGACGAGTCAAGGCGACATGGACGACATGATTATTTTCTCCAAGACTCGCTTAGCAGAACTCGAGAATAAAGTCGTAGAGTGGGATGCAGAAGTCTTAAAATTGAAACGTCAGCAGCAGGAGTTAAAGCGAGAGCACTCCTCGCTCATCGCGCAACGTTCCGCTAAGGCGAAAGAATTTCAGAGTCTGCAACGCAAATACTCTGAGACTCAGATCCGAAAGTTTGGAAAGCTCATCGTTCTGGAAGATTTAGACAAGGTTGTGAATAATGGTCAAGGCACAGAAGATTTACGCGACAAGCTCAAGGTACAAGAGCTGGAGAATGCGCGTGAGCTGCGAGAGATTAAAAAAGACATCTCAAATGTTGAAAGAGAAGTGTTGAATCTCACGGAAGCGCATACCACGTGTCTCAATGAACTTCTCGCGCTGCGCTCAGTCAAAGTCTAATCCACTACTATAGCATACAACAGCTCTAATGTCTATACAAAATCGCCAAATTCATCGTCATTGTCGGCGTTTTGCGGTGGCGATGGAGACTCCACGGCGATGTCGCCAAATCCAGCGAACGGATCCATACTCGGAGTCGACTCGGCGACTTTCGGTGCTGACTCGAGAGAAATCAAATCAAACTCTGCCAAGATTTCTCTCGGTGCTGCGTCATCCACGGACGTCTCTTCCTCGTCCTCCTCGGACGCAGACGCCTCCGCGCTCGCCTCGCGTTTGACGTTGTCTCTAAAGCGATCGAACGCCTCCTTCGTGAACCGTCCATCGCCTACGACCGCTGCCGTACCTAACCCGCCGAACGACTCCTTTTCGGCGCCGTCGTTCGTCGATCGAGCCTTCCCTCTCTTCAACAACCGCCGCGCCGCCTCGGCGAACTCGCCTTCGTTCGTCAAAGCAATCAAATCAAACTCCCCACCGCCCGTCGTCGTCGTCGGCGGCGGCGTCGGCGGCGGTTCGTCACGCATCACCGGCGTCGTGACCGTTTTCATCGTCGTCGCCGGCGTCGCGAAATCCCCGAAATCGTCGTCGTCGTCGTCGTCGTCGTCGTCGTCGTTTTCCGTCGTCCCATCCGCGAACGCGCGCGCGGGCGTCGCGAACGCGCCGAACGACTCCCCGTCCGACGCGTCATCGTACTCGACCGTCGTCCTCGTCCCCGCCTCGACCTCGTTCTCGCCACATCGCGCGTCGTCCATGACGCGCGCGCGACACTGTCGCGCCGCACTCCCGCGCGCGCGACGCATTTCGCGCTCCGTCTCGCGTCCCTCGCGACCGCGCGCACGAGCCGCGCGATGACGGACACGTGGCATCTCAGCGCGGTGGCGAGCCTGGTGGAGAACCTGGACAAGCGCCTGCTCGTCGCGCTGCGCGACGGCTCGAACATCATCGGCACGCTGCGATCGTTCGACCAATTCGCAAACATCGTCCTCGAGAGCGCGGTCGAGCGCATCATCGTCGGAAAGATGTTCAGCGATATCCCACTCGGATTGTACATCGTGCGAGGCGAGAACGTCGTGCTCATGGGCGACGTCGGGGCGAACGGGGACTTGGACGGCACGGAAGGGTTGATTGAGGTGGACAACGCGGAGATCATACGGGCGAGGGAGGCGGATCAGACCGCGGAGGCGATGAAGGGAGACATCTTGAAACGAATGGACTTTTTAGATGAGTGATGATCGAACGCAAAGGGGGCGCATGGGACGACGAGAGGTGCGTGTGGAGATTGAAGACGCGACGATCGCTCGACGGCGACGACGAGGACGACGAAGACGGAACAGAGGCGATGATGACTTATAATCATGCTAATCCTGATTACCCATGATAAACGATCGATAGGACTGAGCCTTTCCTGATGTCGTCGTCATCGTCGTCGTTGAGATCGATCCAGCGCGAGGAAGCGATGATGATTGCGCTCGTTTTCGCACTACTACGGTGAGAGCAAGCTCGGTGAAACTAGTAAATACCAATGGATCCTTCTGAGCTTCCTCGCGCGTGTGCCGCGAATGTGCTGGGAGAAATCACGCACCGATCTCACCAGCTTGACTGACGATTTGACGAACTGTAGGCGTTACGAGCTAAGGAAATAGAACAAACTAGAAGGAAATTTGCAAGAATCAAAGCGTAATTGTATCACAACATCGACGTATGGTATCGTTTTAGTTTACAGAATCGTATCGTACAAGTATGAAAATCGTATCGTCTTTGTAAAGTAGAAATCACGCGCTCTTCGTCGGGAAGGATGGTGCCGTCGTGATTCCGCACTGACCCGTTTCAGCGCTGATTCGTCGAGCCATGCGAATGAAACCACCTTCGCCCCACTGATTGCCCCACGAGTTCTTGACTTTCCAGAAGTGCCTGTGGTGGTTTTTGTGGTGATGGTGCGTCGCTTCCGTTGCGTTGGGATGATCGTCGTAGCCGTAACCGACGACGAGAACGCCGTGATCGACTTGAGAACCGCACTCTTTGGAATCGAAAACGCCGCCTTGGTAGAGCATAAACGCTTTTGTGTCGGCCTCGATGGCGATGCTAACAGGTTGTTGCGACACAGCTTTCTCGAGCTCTTTCTCATCTCCCGGAGGTACGTCCTCGAACCCGTCGATGGTGGCGACGTGGAGTTGAAGCTTGAATTTGTTGCACGAGAGCTTCTCCGCGGCGTAAGGGTACTGAAATTCAGAGTCAATTCCGCCGTTCTTTTGCACCCATTTGAACGCGTTATCCATGAGTCCACCGTTGCACGCCATGTTCTGGGTCGAACACGACACGAGCTCTTGTTCAGAGAGCGACACGAGCCTGCCAGTACGAATTTGATTGATGCCCTCGATCGCGCCCGTCGTCGAAAACGCCCAGCACGAGCCGCACTGTCCTTGGTTCTTCGGCGCCGTCACGGCGCCGCGTTCGACCCAATCGACGTTTTCCAGTGGCTCGACGCTGGCATACTTCCAGTTCGCCTTGTATTCGTCCGCATCGCGCGTGGCTCCGACGGTTTGCGTCGCGTCGCGCAACTCGGGCTTGTACCCGAGCATGCGCTTGAACTCCTCCCGCGTCGTCGCCGCGAGGGCGTTCAACGCCACCCAATGCGAAATCTCTCCCAAAACGTACTTGGCGTTGTGCTCCACCACAAACGCCGCGTTCTCCACGAAAATCGCCAATCGCTTCGCGTACTCCTCTCCGTCTCGCAGATATTCCTCGACTCCGTGTTCGACGCACCAGCGCTCAAACCGACGCGCGAGCGTCGCCGCGTCCGCCTCACCGACCTCTCGCGCCGTCGCCGTCGCCCGTGCCGCGCCGAACGCATCGCGCGGCGTCACCGTCGCGCTCTGCGTTCTCGGCGCCCACGCGCGTTCGATCGCGTTCGTCGCCACCGTCCAAAACGCATCGGCCATCGTCGAGGTCGTTTCGGTCGTTTCAAACGCGCCCGCGCGTCGCGCCGCGCGCGCCCCCGTCGCGACGAGTCCGAGCCCGAGGCCGAGCGCGCGCAGCGCGTCACCGCCTCGCACGCCGCCTCGTCGTCGTCGTCGTCCTCGCCCGCGTCGTCCGCGATCGTCGTCCATCGTCGGCGTCGGCGTCGTCGTCGTCGTCGCGTCGCGCGGTGCCGACGCCGCGTCGACCGACGCGCGGGTCGTCGATCGATCGACGATGCGGTCGATCGATCGACGCGTCGAGGTCGACGCGCCGCGCGCGATCGACGCGGCGACGATCGAGCGTCGCGCGCGCGATCGACGGATCGCGAGACCAAACACGAACCATCGGCCGCGCCGGCCTCGCGGGCGAGGCGCGACGCGCGCGAACCGCCTTTCCCACGCGCGCGCGCACGACGGACGTAGAGCGAAGACATGCCGCCTAAAGCCCCCGAATCGAAGGCCGCCAAGGCCGCCAAGGCCATGGCCGGCGGGAAGAAGAAGGCCAAGGTGCGCGCGCGCGACGGCGAGGCGCGATCCGCGGAGACCCTAAAGACGAACGGGACGCGCGCGTCGCGGGGCGTCGGCGCGGACGCGCCGGCGCGGCGATCGGCGGGCGAACGGACGGCGGTGGGATTTTAATGCGTCCGGGACCGGCGTCGCGCTCGATCGAGCGCGATCGAGGGCGACGCGCGCGGCGCGACGATGGCGCGGGGCGCGCGCGGGCGATCGACGCGAGGACGGAGGACTGACGACGACGACGAATCGTGTTCGCGAACGATAGAAATGGTCCAAGGGGAAGATGAAGGAGAAGGCCAACAACCAAGTGTTGTTCGAACAGGTGCGTGCGATCGACGGGGAAGCTCGGACGAAGGCGCGGGCGATGGCGGGACGGAGGACCAAGCCCTAGGCGCGGCGCGGCGCGCGCGCGAGACGTCTTTGAACGAGGGCGACGCGCGGTGACGACGAACGATGCGCGCTCAAAGGATGGCAATGAGGATGACGACGCGTTGACGCGGCGCGCGAACTCGTGACTGACTGATGCGTTCGCTTTAAATCTCGCAGTCCACGTACGACAAGCTCCTCGCCGAGGTGCCGAAGTACAAGATGATTACTATTTCCATCTTGTGCGATCGCCTTCGCATCACGTGCTCCCTCGCGCGCAAGGGTATCGCCATCCTTTTGGCGAAGGGTTTGATCAAGCCGCTCGTCCTTCACTCCAAGCAGCACATCTACACGACCGCTGTCGCGACGGAGGCGTAAGGTCGTTCAGTCGACTTTTGGGGCGTTTGGGACAGGCGTAGCGCCTCTCGGTTTAGAACCGCGATGGGCGACGTGCGTCGAGAGAACCGCGTAGTGAGTGGAATTAGTGCAAATGTGACAAATGGATATTTGTTTGGTTAAATCACCGCTCGTCGAAATGACTCGTCGCGTCGCGCGCGGTTTCGTTGACAGAGCGCGCCTCGCCGCCCCTCGACTGAGGAATGCGCGTCGCGTGCGATATGCGCTCGTGTGCGCGGACGACGACGACGACGACGACAAGTAATTCATCGTCATTCGTCGCCGCGAGACCACCGACGCGATCGCGTTTCGCGCGTAGGCGCCTCGAAAGTCGCGCCTCGGCGTTAGCTGAACCATCGGCGAGCGCACTCGAAACGTTCGATGGGGCGTGGCGCGGGCCCGATATGGCGCAGCGGTCGTACGAGTGGACGATTGAGCTTTCGCATGAACACGTGCGGGAGATTGACGACGCCTTAGCGCGCGCCAAGGCGAACGGGGTGCGGGAAATCGTCGAACTCGGTCCAGAAAACTTTTCTCTGCCGACGCTCGGGCCGACGCTCGAAGACATGGGACGAGAGCTCGTCCACGGGCGAGGTTTTGCCCTGATGCGAAATTTTCCCGTGCATAGATATTCTAGTTGGGAGCGCTGCGCGGCGTTTTACGCCATGGGTCGGTACATGGGCACGTGCGTGCCGCAAAACAAACTGGGGCACGTCGTGGGCCACGTGAAAGACCTTGGGGGCGATCCGAACGATCCGCTCACGCGTTTATACACGACGAGTGCAGCGCAACCGTATCACACTGATTCTGCGGATATCGTGGGATTACTTTGTCTGAGTCAAGCGACGGAAGGGGGGCACAGTCAGGTGACGTCTTCGGTGGCGATTTGGAACGCTCTCGTCGAGCGCTTTCCGGAAAGCGCGGCCACGCTTCAAAAAGAGTTCGTCGTCTCGCGCAAAGGAGAAATTCCGGTCGGCAAGGAAGCGACGTATAAAATACCTATTTTTCACGCGCACGAAGGCAGGTGCGCGGCAATATACGACCGTTCATTCATCAACTCCGCGGTGGCGCTGACGGGCGTTGAGTTGAGTAAAACGCAAACCGCGGCGCTCGATCATTTGGACGCGCTCGCGTGTTCGGACGAATTGCGTCTGGACATGACCCTTGAACCGGGTGATATTCAATGGCTTCATAATCACACCACTTTACACGCTCGAAGCGCCTTCAAAAACGAAGGCGCTGAGCCGAGGCACCTCGTCCGAATGTGGGTGTCCCCGAACGAGCGCGTCGGCGCCATGCCGCTTCCCGAAATATTCGCGGAACGCTTCGGCACCGTCGAGCCCGGACCGATGCGCGGCGGTATTCGCGTTACGGGTCAATCCAATCAATCTTTAAGCTGTCCTCTCGACGCCGAACCGATGCGTAGAACGTAGTAGTCTAGCGCTGTACTTGACAGAACGTACCGCGAGCCGTCGCCGCACATATCGACGCCTTCCCTCGACGCTGGACACCGAGAAGCGCTTTGAGGCGTCGAGGTCATCGCCACATCGACCTCGCGCGTCGCATCGCGTCGCGCGCGCCCCCACGCTCGCGTCATCGCAAAAGTTTGTGTCGCCAACGGTAATCCACCACCGTCGCCATGGCGTCCGAAGATTCGCGCGCCTTGAAGGTTGCGCTCGCGAGTGCCGCCGTCGCGAGCACTGGTCTCGCTCTCGCCCTCGCGAGCGCGTCGGTGTACGCGTCTTACTTTGCCCGAGACGCGCGCGGTGGATCGATGAAGAAGAAAAAGCTCGCGCACGAGACGTGGTACGCGGCGACGGACCAAGACGGACGCATCGCGTCGCTCGCGGAAGTGCGCAAAGGCGCGCTCGATGGAGGAATTCCGCACTCGTTGCGAGCGGAGGTGTGGCCGGTGTTGCTTGGGGTGCGGAAATGCTCGAACACGAGCGTGGAGCACGAGCAAGGGAAACGATCGAGACGCGAGCAATACGGCGAGTTTCTAAGGCGATGCGCAGAGCTGGAGGGGTGGCTGACAAAACCGGTCAAAGGATTGGCGAATTTGCCGAGCGATCTCGCATCGTTCACTGAGGCGTCGAGGATCATCGCTGCGGACGCGCCGCGGACGACGTTCACCTACGGTACGTTCGCGCGGGATTGGGAGAGCGGGATCCTGAGCGGCGACGACGAAGACGAATTGAAGATGGAATGGAGACTGGCGCAACGTCAACGCTTGACGAGAATTCTGGAGGCGTACGCTATTTTGGATCCAGTGATAGGCTATACGCAAGGAATGAACGATTTAGCCGCGGTATTTCTTCGCGATATTAGTAACGAGTCCGAGGCGTTTTGGTGCTTTGCGAAATTCATGGGAGGTTCGTATCGATGTCACTTTCTCATCAATCCGCACGAGAGCGCGCCGTCGGCGTCGAAAGGTCAAGAGGGCGTGAGCGATCGATTGCGAGTGCTGAGTGAGATAATTAGAATTGCAGATCCACCTCTGCATAAGCACTTGAAGTTTCTCAACGCGCAGGAGTGCATGTTTGCTTTTAGACCCGTCGTCGTGTTGATGTCGCGAGAACTCGCCGACGCCGAGATTGGTCTTTTGTGGGACATGTTGATTGCCGGCGGCGATCACGAACCCACATCCAGAGCCAACGGCACACTCGCAGGAGGTGGCGCGAGACTGTTCCTACACGTCGTCGCCGCGGCTTTGGTGAGCATGCGTTCGCAGGTCATGGCGTGCAAAAAGAACGACGACTTGATGCAGCTCGTCGCTCGAAAGCTTCCAGCCCGAAAATTTACCGCCCACGAGCTCGTGCGCAAAGCCATGGATCTGATGAAGACGACGAAAGGATTAGGCGAAGCCATCGAAGTGGCGTCGCGCGCGTCCATCGCCCTCGAAGGGTTGTAACTGTACATTTACACATTTTCGAGCCCGCGCCGGCGCGCCGGCGTCCGACTCGCCCGAAGCCCGGGCGCCAGACCGCCGCGCGTCGTCGTCTTCATGCGCGAGACGCTCGCCGACGTCGCGCGTCCTCGCGCGTGGCGCGCACGCGCGCGCGTCCAACGCGCGCATCACCGTCCTCGCGCAGCCGTCGCGCGCGTCGCCGTCCTCGACGACGTCGCCGCCTACGCCTTGGTGACAAAGTCGGCTGATGATTTACTCGACGACGTCCGACGCCTCACTCGGGACGCGTCGTCGTCGTCGCCGCGAACGACGAATGCGAACGTCGTGACGTACTCGCCCAAGGTGTTCGTTCCGCTCACGCGCGCGTGTCGGGACTCGTGCGGATACTGCGCGTTCGTCGACTACGAACCGAGCGCGGCTGGAAAGCGCGTGTACATGACGCTCGAGGAAATCGTCGACGTGGCGCGACGAGGCGCGGCGGCGGGGGCGACGGAGTGTTTGTTGACGTTTGGTGATCGACCCGAGGCGACGCGGGAGGATGCGCGAGAGGGATTGAGGGAGTTGGGATGCGCGAGCACGGCGGAGTACGCGGCAAAGGCGTGCGAGGCGGTGTTGCGAGAGACGGGGTTGTTGCCGCACGTAAACGCGGGTGTGTTGACGAGAGACGAGTTGAGGATGCTACGACGCGTGAGCGCGTCGCAAGGGTTGATGTTGGAGACGACGAGCGAGCGGTTATTGGGGCCGGGAATGGCGCACGACGGGTGTGAGACAAAGCGACCGAAGACGCGCCTGCGGTGCATCGAGCTCGCGGGAGAGGAGCGCATCCCGTTCACGTCTGGATTATTGATTGGGATCGGCGAGACTCGCGAAGAGCGTATCGATGCACTTCTGGCGCTTCGCGATGTACATGCCAAGCACGGACACATTCAAGAGCTCATCATACAGAATTTCTTATCGAAACCCGGCACCGCTATGGCTGATTTTCCAAATCCTCCGCTGGAAGAGTTGACGTGGACGGTGAGCGCAGCTCGCCTAATTTTTGGCGCAGACATGATTATACAGGCGCCACCGAATCTTACACCAGGCGAAGAGGCTGGCTGGCGCGCCCTTTTGCGCGCCGGTGCGAATGATTGGGGAGGAATCTCGCCGGGCGTCACGCCGGACCACGTCAACGCCGAGGCGCCATGGCCGCACATAGAAGAGCTCGCCACCGTGTGCGCCGATGAAGGTTTCGCGCTCGTCCCGAGACTGCCAGTGCACCCTAAGTACTTGAGGGTAGACGATGATCGAGTGAGCGTCGGGGGATCCGCAGTTTGGCTCGACGACAAAGTTTCGCCGTATCTTCGCAAACTCGCCGACAGCGAGTTTCTCGTTCGCGGTACGACATGGTCGCCAGGACGTCCGGATGATGAAAAGAAAGAGTTTGTGGATATCGTCGGCGTGAATGGCTCTGTTCCTTGTCGTGGTACCAAGAGACGTATATCGAGCGAAGTTCTGGCCGCCATAGCCGCCATAGTGGACGGAAACTATGAGTTGGACGACATCGTGACGTGCTTACAAGCGAGAGGCGCCGATTTCGACAAGGTGTGCGAGGCCGCGAATACTTTGCGAGAGCAGCAGTGTGGTGATACCGTTACGTTTGTGAACAATAGAAACATTAACTATACGAATATCTGCACGTTGACGTGCACGTTTTGTTCGTTTTCCAAGGGAAAGGCTGCAGAAGAACTTCGCGGTTCGCCGTACCTGCTCGACTTGGACGAAGTCGCAAGGCGAACGGCCGAGGCTTGGGAGCGTGGTGCGAGCGAAGTCTGCATGCAAGGCGGCATTCATCCCTCGTTCACAGGCGAAGATTATATGGCTTTTATCAGAGCTGCGAAACGAGGGGCACCGGACATACACATTCACGCCTTTTCACCGCTCGAAATCGCTCACGGAGCGCAGACTCTCGGTCTGAGCGCTCGCGAATACTTGCGTAAACTCAAGGATGCAGGGCTGGGATCGCTCCCAGGTACTGCTGCCGAGGTTTTGGACGACCAAGTTCGCGAAACACTCTGTCCAGATAAACTCACCGCGAAAGAATGGCTCGATGTCGTCGAAGACGCTCACTTTGTGGGCGTGCCAACGACGAGCACCATCATGTTCGGTCACATTGACGCCGACGGCCCGCGCGCGTGGGCGCGACATCTCGTCTCCATTCGCGATTTGCATCTCAAGACGGGTGGATTCACGGAGTTCGTACCACTACCTTTCGTGCATTTCGAGGCGCCGACGTATCGTTTCGGCGCGTCTCGGAAAGGTCCAACGCTGCGCGAGTGCATCCTGATGCACGCCGTCGCGCGTCTCGTGCTGGGACCGGCGGGAATCACGAACATTCAGGCGAGCTGGGTAAAAATGGGTCCCGAGCTCGCCTCACTTCTCCTGCACGCTGGATGCAACGATATGGGCGGTACACTCATGAATGAATCCATCACTCGCGCCGCGGGTGCGACGTTTGGGCAAGAAATCGACGCGCGCGAAATGCGTCGAATCATCGAAGCCGCCGGCCGCGTTCCGCTTCAACGCACCACCTTGTACGCTCACGCACCCCAACATCGCGTCGAGCACCCATCGATCGCGTAGGACGCGATCGTCGTAGATTGTATGTAGAGTCACTAGCTAATCAATTCACAACTCCTAATCAAGTCTAATCCGCGGCGTCCGTCGAACGCGCGTTTACGACGCCCTCGGCTTTCCACTCCAACAACTCCTCCAGCAGCGCCTTCGCCTCGTCCCCCCCTCCGGGTATCTGCACCCGGTGTTTCGCCAACACCGCCATGAGCGCCGTCTTCTCGGTTCCCAACTCATCCTCCAGCCACGATTTCAGCGCCTGCGCGCGTCGTCGTCGAAGTTCTTCCTCATCCTGTTTGGGCATGTCTTCGTCGACGACGGGCGCGGCGCCTTCGGGCATGGGGCGCATCGCGCGCGCGGGATCGTCTGAGGACGATGATGATGCGAGCGCACGATCGAGCGGCCTGCACGCGGGTCCGGCGCGGAGGATCGCGCGAGACGCGAGGCGTTGGAGGACGGCGCGCATGGCGAGGCGACGTGTGGCGGGCGTCGCGTCAAACAACGTCAATCATCAATCACATATCTATCGCTAGGACGAGCGCCGCGTAAACATCGCTCGCTGAATGCTTGGCGCGCGTTTCTTTCTATTTCGTCGAGAACACTCGAGACGTCATCCCCTTGATTCTCTCGGAAAGTTTTTCATTCGCGTCGTTGAGCTTCGCCTTGGCCTGGCCCGGGGATTCGTCGTCGGCGGCACTCCGTTCCTCTTCCCCGTTTTGCTTCGCTCGCGATCGTTCCGCTCGTTTCAAAAGGTTGGCGTTACCATACTTGGGACGGGTCGTTCCGCTCGTCCAATCAGCGCTCGGAGAAGGCGCACGCGCGCGCGTGTGTCGCCCGATTTTGTACGACGGGCCCGCGAAGGGTTCGAATGGCTTCTCGTCGCGAGTCTCCTCGCGCACGGGTTCTTTCTCTCTCGCCTTGTTCCAGTGGGATCCCGAGAATATCTGCGTCTGCCTAGTCTTCGTCGGCTGTTTCTTCACCCTGACTTCGCGAGAAATCTCAAAGTCTACATCCTTGGCGTCGGAGGCTTTGGTTTTGGCGTCGTCGTCGTCAGAGAGGTCTTGCGGCTCGAGCTTGCGTCTTCGCTCCGCTTCCATGGCTTCCATTCTCTTCTTACGGTCACGCTCAGCCTTTGAAACCGCTTGTTTCGTTCGCCACTGCCGATGCTCATAGTCTTTCATTTGCTCTTCATTTGCCGCGTTGAGAATGAGCTTTGACGCGTCGTTTTCCGCGAGCGAAGCCTGAATGCGCTGGATGACGAGGAGACTCAACTTGGCGCGCAATTCGTCCACGAACTCGTTGGGAAACCAGTTCTTTCGTAGAAACTTGCCCGCATCGTCCATTCCAAACGAGCGCTTTTGCGCCGCGCGTTGAACATCGCTCTTCTTCAAAATCTCGGGTTGTTCGGTTAAAAACTTTTCGAGAAAGGCCAAAATGAAAACGCCGCAGTCGCAACCATTGTTTTGTCTCGGAACATTGACGCGATACGTTGGCATGTATCGAGCGTCGAATTTTGATTCAGTGTCGTCGCCCTTTTGCGTTTTCCATTCTTTGCTCAGGTAACGCCGGACCGTCTTCGACACGACTTCTGAGTTGTGCCCGCCATGTTGCGTCATGCTGTCGAGATGGAGCATCATCGGTTGGCGCTCATCAGTACCGTTTGGATAGCAAACGATGACTAAAGACCAATGCAAATTGCTGTGCACGGGAATCATGAGAAAGCTTTTCGTAAAGATATCCACACCCTTGGTCCAATTCTTCACGCGTGCGTGCGATGCCGTCGCGGCGTCGACGTTGCTTCGATCTCTATCGTGCTTTTGCGCGAGCTTTTGATAGAAAAAGCTGTTAAAAATGTGCACCTTGTCTAATATCTCAAACGCGTTCGCGCCCAACATTTCCACTTGAATGTACTTCAAATAAAAGTCCACGCACTGATCGTTCAGCATCTCGCCGTCTCTGAGGTGCTCCAAGTCGCCGAGAGTGATTTGCACCGACCCCTTCGTCTTCGAGTCTGGGTAATCCGTCGCCAAGTTGCCGACGGTGTTCTGCAGCGAGCGATACCTACTCGAGCGCGTCGATCGGCGAATTTCACCATTCTCGCTCGTAAGACTCACTGGATCCAAGCTTTGCACCCCTCTTGACTCGTTCTCCAACGGGTTCTCCTCGTCGCTCGTCTCCAGAAGATCCACCACCATGGGAGACGCCGGGTCGCCGCGCGTCGACTTCGCTCGACGCTTGGGCGGCGGCGGCGACATCGGCAGACGCTCGCGACTCTTGTCAGTCGCAGCAGCGGCGAAATCGTCCACAGCGGCGGTCGTCGTCGTCGGCTGCGTCGCACCCGCGCTCTTCTTAAAGTACGTCGAAATCGTCGTCGGCGTCGACTTCGCCTCGGGAGCCCCCGCGCGCCCGAGCGCGGCGTCCAACTGTCTACTGCCGTGCGACGTCGGTTGTCGCGCTAACGTGTCCCAACTCGCCGTTTCTTTTCGTCCTGGATATCTATCGGGCGACAGAGACGACATCGACCCTAAATCTCCGTCTATGTCGTCCAACGCTCTGCTCAACCCGTTGACAGCCTCCGCCGCGCTCGGCGACGCCTTTTCGTCGTCAAATCTATACTTTTCCGGCTGGAAATCTCTCGCATCGCGCTCCCTCAGCGACTTCGCCGGCGACTTTCTCTCCGCCATCTGCCCCATCGTCGTCCATTCCTGCGGCGCGTCCCGGCGCGTCGTCGTCGTCGCCGCGCCTCCGCCTCGCGCCTCCGATCCGCCGTCCTCCATCAACGCCTCCCGTTCCTCCGCGTTCGCGATCATCCGGTCTAAATACTCCTTCCTTCTCACCAGCGTCGCGTTCGCGCCGACTTTCGTTTCGTTCACCTTGGCTATCAGATGACTCGTCTTGACGCGTTCCCTTCGCAGCGCGTCGGCGTCGCGCGTCGTCCCGTTTTCCCTCGTCCCCACGTTCTCGTGCGCCTCCGCGTACGTTCGCGCGATTTTCTCGTGCTCGCGCCTCGCGCGCCGCATCCGCGCGTCCATCGTCGTCGTCGTCCTCGTCGTCGTCGTCCCGTCGTCGTCGTCGCGCGTCCTCCGTCGTCGCGTCTCGAGCGCGTCCGAGTTCGCGATCGATCCGTCCTCGTCGCGCGCGTCCTCGTCGTCGTCCTCGTCGACGGCCATCGCGCGATCGCGCGCGAGGTCGTCGCCGTCGCGCCCGCGCGGCGCGCCCGCGCGGCGCCGTGTGCGTCCGTCGCGACGCGACGCGCGCGAATCGAATCGAATCGAATCGAATCGGAATCGAATCGGAATCGGAACGCCGCGCACACGTCGACGCGCGAGCGGTCGATGCGCGCGCCCGCGGACGCGGCGATCGATTGGCGCGCGCCGTCCGCGGGCGCGCTCGCGTGCCTGCTCGCGGTGGCGATCACGAACTTTGGCGTCGGTGGCGCGCTGTTCGGAGGACGAGGATGGCGCGCGTGGCAACCGTTCGCGCGAGGACGATCGTGGAGGTTCACGCTGGCGCAAGCGATCGGATGGACGCTGGCGAGCGCGTCGCTGGCGTGCGTGATGGCGTGCGGGACGCTGGTGTGGCGAGACGCGAGGGACGCGAGGGACGACGGGACGCGCGAGCGGCGACTGGCGGTGGCGGCGCTGAGTTGGACGAGCCTGGGACTGAGCGTCGCGAGCGAGGCGGCGGTGGCGGCGTCGCTGGCGTTCTTCGACGTCCAGGACGAGGGCGAGGCGGGGCGAGGCGCGGCGAGGGGAAGGGAAGGTTTGGATTTTAGAGACGTCGCGCGCGTCGCGACGCTGTTGTCCATCGCGCACGTGTTGCACGCGCCGCACGCGGTGATTTTCGCGACGCTGGCGACGGTGTACGCGCTCGGGTCGTCGGGAGCGCTGGCGTCCATCGTTGTTCTGTACGCGAGCACGTATTTCTTGCAGCGCGATCTCGAGCGCGGGCGCCGGAAGTGGGACGCGTTTCGAGCGTGGTCGTCGCGATGGATAGAGGGCGCGGCGAAGGCGTGGCACGGGAGCGTGCGCATGATTCACGACGGCGCGCACGGCGCGGGCTCGACGCCTCTCGTCTTTGCCTATCACCCGCACTCGCTCATTCCGGCGGGCGCCGTGTGGTTTCACTTTTTACCTCAGTTTGGTCGTCGCTTTGAAAACGTCAAGCCCGTGACGTTGGCCGCGAGCGTTCTTTTCAAGGCGCCGTTCGTGCGAGAGCTCGCCGCGTGGTTGGGCGTGCGCAGCGTGTCGCAAGAAATATTTCGTTCGACGCTTCGTCACGAGCGCGCGGTCGTCGTGTGTCCGGGCGGTCAGGGCGAGATGTGCGAGCACGTCGGCGGATTGAAGGAGGAGACCATCACGCTCTGCACGAAACATCGCGGGTTCGTTCGACTCGCCATCGAAGAAAAAGCGCGTCTCGTGCCCGTCGTGTGTTTCGGCGAGAGTAGCAGCTGGCGCAATCTCTTGCGGCACCCCGGTCGATATTTGTACAGACGCTTTCGCGTCGCGACGCCGCTTTTAGCGGTGGGCTACCTCGGCATTCTCCCGATTCCGGCCCGAGTGCCGCTCACGTTCGTCGTCGGCGACCCGATGTCGCTTCCCGAGCCCGATGACGCGGGACGAGCGAGGGAGAGCGACGTTGAGATCGCTCACGCGGCGTATTACCGCGAGGTGGCGCGCTTGTTCGCAAAGCACAAGGGCGCGAGCGGATTTCCGAATTTAAACTTGAAATTGCTGCACGAGTGACGCGACGCGTCGAATCGAGCGCCCCCGTTTCACCGGCAATCAGTCGGGCAGTTGTAATTACACTTGTACGCGCTAGTAGTATGTTACAGTATGATGTACAGGGCGGTGGTGGTGGTTCGTCTGAGCTACGCGCGCGTCGCCGGGAGCGCGGCGAGGAATCGAACCAAACCGACGGCGTGCGCCGGAACGTCTTCGTCGCTCTTCCACACTCGCGTGAATTCCCCCCCCGCCGCGAGTTGCACGAGTTCGACGACGCGTTCGAGCTCGGCGCGTAATTTATCGCAGCTCACCGCTGATCGACCGTCCGCTTCGGCGTACGCGCGCTTCACGTGCGGCCACATCGACTCGCAGTGCGCGCGCGCGCGCGGCCAGGCGTTTTCGACGACGAGCGCGACGAGCGACGCCGCGCCGACGGCGACGTCGTCCTTGTGCGATTGCATGTACGCGCACAAAAGCGGGAGCAAACGATCGAGGTGCACCGCGACGCACGCCTTCGCGTCGCGAATCAAATTCGGAAACGACGCGAGCAGCGGCGCGGCGTACGCCGTCTCCGTCCCGCGCAAGCGCGCGCAGTCGATGGCTCGCGAGAACGTCTTGCGATATTCCTCGATTCCCGCGTCCCTCGCGACGACGCCCGTCAACGCGCACGCGACGTCCAAGGCGTGCGGCCAAACCTCCGCGCTCGCGCCTATCAATGCGGACCGACACGCGTCGAGCAACACGGCGCCCGGTCCCGCGCGCCAATCGAATCCCGTCGCGCGCCTCGACAGCGCCCTCGCAGACATCGCGCCGCTCGTCCTCACCCCTTCCGACGGGTAATCCAACGCTCTCAACACGCGCGGCATCGCGACCGCCACGACCTCGCGCGTCCTCGACGGGCTTCCCAGATACAACTCGTCTCGCTCCAAGCACCACGACAGTTGCCGCGCCGCGATCTCCGCGGCGCGCGCGTCCGACTCCGCGTTCGCCCCGAACGACGCCGCCGGCGCCGCCGGCGCGTCCGCGCGCCCGTACGCCTCCAAAAAACTATCGATCACGGCGTCGGGACCTCTGGCTTTGAATCCGTCGTCGTACGTCTCCGCCGCGAGCGCGCTCAGTCGCGCGTTCGACCACCTCGGGACGTCGCCGTCGCCGAGCGCGCCGTGCGCCGCGCACGCGAGCAGCGCGAGCGCGGACTCGGACTCGGACGTCGGCGCGACGTCGTCGGACGAGATCTCTTCCACGAGCCGCGCCGATCCGGAGGCTTCGCGATTCGTCGGCATCCGACGAATCGCCGACGCGCGCGCCGGTTCCAAATCGCGCGCGCCGTCGCGCAGCGCGCGTAGACGGTCGAACGCGGCCGACGCGAAGTCGTCGGACGAGGCGTCGGCGGGCGTCGGGACGCACGCGCGCGCGGCGTCGGCGAGCGTCATCGCGCGATGGGCGCCGATGACGCGCGCTGTGCGGAGACCCGTCCGGAAAATCTGTCCGGAAAATCTGACGACGAACTCCGGCGGGGTTCAAGGACAGCGTGAAACGATGGAAACGAACGGTTTGAGCACGTTCGGCGCGCGCGTCGCGTCGTGGCGCGCGATTTTCGAAAATGTCTGATTCATCCCACTACGCTTGTAGTGGGATGGGAAAATGTCTGAAATTTTTAGTGGGACGAACCCGGACGGCGACCTCGCGAGGTAAAGGTGAGTGAAATTGTAGCGTTACATCGACGCGGTCGCGCGGATCTCGCGAGCGTCGTGCTCGTTTTGTTATGCCCGACATTGTTTCGGGTCATCGTATCATCGTATCGAGTGCGGTAGGCGGCGCTGACTCGCGTTACCGCGACGGCGCCGCCAGCGAGCGCCGCCACGCGACGGGGCGGCGGCGATCAAAATTCGTCCGGAAAATCGGATACCGAACTCGCACCGACTTCTTCATAATCCTTCTCAAGCGCGGCGAGATCCTCCCGCGCCTCTGAGAACTCGCCCTCCTCCATGCCCTCGCCGACGTACCAATGCACGAACGCGCGCTTCCCGTACATCAAATCAAACTTGTGGTCGAGTCGCGAAAACACTTCGGCGATCGCCGTCGAGTTGGAAATCATGCACACGGCGCGTTGCACCTTGGCGAGATCGCCACCCGGCACGACGGTCGGCGGTTGGTAGTTGATCCCGCACTTGAACCCGGTCGGGGACCAATCGACGAATTGAATCGTGCGCTTCGTCTTGATGTTGGCCACGGCGGCGTTGACGTCCTTGGGCACGACGTCGCCGCGGTACATCAAGCAGCACGCCATGTACTTGCCGTGACGCGGGTCGCACTTGGCCATCATGCTCGCCGGTTCGAACGCGCTGGCGGTGATTTCCGCGACGGACAGCTGCTCGTGGTACGCCTTCTCGGCGGAGATCACCGGGGCGTAGCTTGACAACATGAAGTGAATGCGCGGGTACGGCACCAAGTTGGTTTGGAACTCGGTGACGTCGACGTTCAACGCGCCGTCGAATCGCAGAGACGCGGTGAGCGAAGAGATGACTTGCGCGAGCAGGCGGTTCAAGTTGGTGTACGTCGGGCGCTCGATGTCCAAAGACCTGCGGCAGATGTCGTACACGGCTTCGTTGTCCAACATCACCGAGACGTCGGTGTGCTCGAGCAGCGCGTGCGTGGACAGCACAGAGTTGTACGGCTCGACCACCGCGGTGGACACCGCGGGGGACGGGTAGATGGTGAACCCGAGCTTGGACTTTTTGCCGTAATCCACGGACAAGCGTTCGAGGAGCAACGAGCCGAGACCCGACCCCGTGCCGCCGCCGACGGCGTTGAAGACCAAAAAGCCTTGCAAACCCGTGCAGTTGTCCGCCAACTTACGAATGCGATCGAGCGCGACGTCGACGATTTCCTTGCCGATCGTGTAGTGACCGCGCGCAAAGTTATTCGCGGCGTCTTCCTTGCCCGAGATCAACTGCTCGGGGTGGAACAGCTGACGGTACGCCCCCGTGCGCACCTCGTCGATCACCGTCGGCTCGAGATCGAGAAAGATGCATCGCGGCACGTGCTTCCCGGCGCCGGTCTCGGAGAAGAACGTGTTGAAAGAATCATCTTCCGCGCCGATGGACGCGTCCGAGGGCATCTGGCCACTGCGGTATCGCGAAAAAATCATAAGAATCCGTCAGTCCCGCGTCGTCGTCCCGTTCAAATTTCCAACAGTCAAAAACGCGCGTCTGCGCGCGCGAATGAATGAATGCATGGAACGCATCGTCGTCGACGCGCGTTCCGGGTCATCCATCGCGCGTCATCGCGTCCATCGCGTCGCCGCTCGCTCGACGCACTCCGGCTGGATCCCGTGTTCGAGGCAGTACAGCTCCCAGCACGAGTTCCCCGTCTGGATCCCGGCTTGGCCGATGTGAATGGAGATCACCTCGCGCATGGCGTCGGTCGCACGGTCCGTCGTTCGCGCGCGTAAATTCGCGTCACCGATTGATTCGTCGAGGCGCACGCGGTCGTCGGCGAGCGATTCGAGGTCGCTGCGGCGATGACGCGCGTCGAGAAGTGCCGCTCGAGACGTTCGCGCGCCGTTCGCAGTCGCGGTGGTCCCCCTCGAGTCC
>Ga0181596_10001104_pt1 | contig 27683 bp, 18 predicted proteins | sample 041ome_6_FD_148655 | JGI IMG/M metagenome (GOLD analysis project Ga0181596, IMG submission 148655) | Coastal salt marsh microbial communities from the Groves Creek Marsh, Skidaway Island, Georgia - 041402US metaG (spades assembly) | ecosystem: Environmental > Aquatic > Marine > Intertidal zone... | reverse complement strand
TTGCGCAGGCGATCGAACGTTGCTCCTTCTTGAGTGAAGGCTTCGAACGCTGCATCGTAGAGGTTGAAGTTGAATTGGGCATCGACCTTACCACTACCGACGTAGCTGGCAATGAGCTCATCCGAGCCGTAGGTTTCCCCAATCTGGTACACATGATCTTCGCTTGCAGCACGAATTTTCTCAGTGAGCAAACGCGTGAAGTTCATCGGGATGTGCTTGGTCGCATCGTGGCGGAAGCCGTCGAAGTCGTATTCAGTGATCCACACTAGCGCGCTATCACTCATGAGATCGGCAACGGTATCGTTGCGAAGCTCGAGGGTCGGCATAAAGGTATCGAACCAAGTCGTCAAGCGTTCCTCATCCCAAAGTTGGGTGTTGAGTCTTCCATCTTCCGTGTATTTGTTGGTAGCCCAATTTGGGTGTTTCTGGTACACCGGGTGTAACTCATGGACGTGGTTGGCCACGTAATCCAGAAGTACATTTTGCTCTTTCGCGTGGGCGTCATTAAGGAACAAATGCAACTCTTCAGGCGTAGCAAAACGGTGGTCCGGTTTGATGTTGCTAATGGGCCAATAGCCGTGGTATCCGGAGAAGGTACTTACGGGTCCACCTTGGTTCCAAAGGCCCCAAGCATCTTCTGGGTTTTGTGTGATTGGACTGATCCAAAGCGTGTTGGTATGGAGCGCATCAAAATATCCTTCGGCCAATTTTTGGCGCATTCCCTCAATATCTCCGCCTTGGTAGTTGGCGCGAGGGTGCACGGTAGAATCTTGAACAGGCTGATCGTTTGCAGGGTTGCCGTTGAAGAATCGGTCCACCATCGCGAAATACATGATGGAAGTATGCCAGTCTTTACGGTCCAATTCCTTGGTATCAATAACCACCTCGCCATACTTCAATGGGATCAACCAATCCCCGCCTTGCTGGCCGTTTCGTGCGGTATACAATCGGATCCAGGCACGTTCCCATTCCTGGGCATCTGCAGGAATTACAATGCTTAGTCCGTCCTCATCGCGTACAACGTCAATCACACGGTTGTTGAAGAAGGCCAATACTTCTTGATCTTCAGGGATAGCAGAAAAACGCAACGACCCTTCACTCACTAACTGGAAATCAATAGCTTCAGGTGCTTCACCGCTGCCGCCTTCTACAGTCAAAACATTGTTGAAGCTTCCAAAACCATTGGGGACGGTTACTTCATTCGAAGGATCCAATACTTCCTCACCGTTCACGACGAGTTTGTAGGCATATTCACCGGGCGCAAGTACTAGCGGCGCTTCCCAGGCGTTCCCATTCCATTCCAAGAAGGTGGCATCGCTGTTCCAGGCGTTAAACACTCCTTTGACCTTCACTTCTTCTCCTTCGAAACCAGGAATGCTCAAGGTGATGGCACGCTTGGCGCCTCTAAAGAAAGGCACATCCATGCTCGAGCGATGTCCAGTTATGTGTGCGACGTTAAGTTCGTGCTCGAGGGTGCCCGTGACTGTGGGACCGAAAAACAGATCAATACCAGCTGGAAATTCGCATTCGCCGCTTAGATAGTCTTTATCCACAAAATCACTCTGCGTACCGTGATGAACGTGCGGCGAAGCCAGATCAGAGGCCTGCATGCGAAGGGGTGCTGAGGGTTGAACTTCACAGGCAGCGAGCGCTGCACTGATGGAGATTACCGTAAAAAATTTCTTCATGTTCTGTGGGCTAAAAAAAGGCGCACGTGGCGCCTTTCTAAGATACTATCAATTCATTATGCCATTGCAGCAGCTGCAGTGGATGCCTTTTCGCCTGCGGCTACTTCAAACCACTGGCCGTCGATCGCGAATTTGGCTGGAGCGCCACTTACGTTCTCGATGGTCATGCCTTCAGCGGTGAGGTTGGCTTTGAGCGTTGCGCCTCTCCAAAGGATAGAGAAGGTGAGGCCCTTCCACTGTGCCGGTAGCTTTGGTGTGAAGTGCAGTTCCTCGTCGCGAATCTTCATGCCGCCGAAACCTTGCACTACAGACATCCATGTACCCGCCATCGAGGTGATGTGCAACCCTTCGTGAACTTCGCGGTTGTAATCGTCGATATCCAAACGAGACGTACGCAAATACATTTCGTAGGCTTTCTCTGGGTAATCGATCTGTGCCGCCAAAATGGCGTGTACACAAGGGCTCAACGAGCTTTCATGAACGGTCTTTGGCTCGTAGAAGTCAAAGTTGCGCTTTACTTCTTCTTGCTCGTAGAGGTGGTTCAAGAAGTAGTAGCCTTGCAACACGTCGGCTTGCTTAATGAAGATGGAACGCAAGATGCGGTCCCAGCTCCAATGTTGGTTGATTGGGCGCTCGTCCAAGCTGAGGTCGTCGGCTGTGAGCTGCTCCTTGTCTAGGAAGCCGTCCTGCTGCAATACCACGCCTAATTTCTCGCTCTTTGGGTAGTACATCTTGGCGATGATATCATTCCACTTGGCGAATTCTGTATCTGCGTTCAGCGCAGTCTTGCTGGTAATAGCGCTAAGCGCGTCCGCAGCATTTTCTGCGAGCCAATTGTATGCTTCCAACGTCCACTCCAACGTCCACGCCGCCATGCGGTTGGTGTACCAGTTGTTGTTGATGTTGTTTTCGTACTCGTTCGGCCCAGTTACACCGAGCATCACGTAGGCTTCTTTCTCTTGGGACCAATTCACACGCTGCGACCAGAATCGGCTAATACCTAGAAGGACTTCAAATCCTCCTTCGGTCAAATAACCCCAATCTTGTGTGTGACGTATGTAATCGAACACGCCATAAGCGATGGCTGCATTGCGGTGGATTTCCTCGAAAGTGATCTCCCACTCGTTGTGACATTCTTCGCCGTTCATCGTCACCATCGGGTACAATGCTGCGCCGTTGGTAAATCCTAGCTTGCCTGCATTTTCAATGGCCTTATCCAGCTGCTTGTAACGGTACAAACACAAGTTCTTCGCCACCTCCGGCTGCGCCGTAGCGAGGTAGAAAGGCAAACAGTAGGCTTCGGTATCCCAATAGGTAGAACCGCCGTATTTCTCGCCGGTAAACCCTTTAGGACCGATGTTCAATCTATCGTCCACACCCGTGAAGGTCTGATTCATATGGAAGATGTTGAAACGGATGCCTTGTTGTGCTTCCGCATCGCCGTCAATCTCAATATCGGAGGTTTCCCATTTGTTGTGCCAGGCGGCTACATGCTCACCACGTAATGCGTCATAGCCTTGCGCTGCCGCCGCTGTAGCGCTCGCCGCTGCCTTAGCGTCCAAGCTTTCCACGTCGTGGTTCATGCTGGATAAAACCGCTGCAAATTTTTCAAGTTTCAGCGTTTGACCTTGTGCTACATCGAACGACTTCGTTTCGCTCACTACCATATGAGAGGCATCGGAGCTTGACGTCCAGCTTTGTGACTGACCATCTAGAAGGACGTTATTGCGCATGGCAACGGTCACTTCAAAACCGGTCTTTTTGGTCTTGGCGTGTACATAGCTTGCGCCCCCCTCTTGACCTTGAGAAACAGGTTCCCAAAACTTCTCGTCGTAGTTGCTGTCCTCGTTTTCCACATCAAAATCTAGGTACGAGCACAATTCAATCTTGCCTGAGAAATTCTTTGGAGTAACGCTGTAGGAAATGGTGCCAATTTCGTCTTGGACAATGCTCACCAAACGCTCCGCCTCAACAGCAACGATCTTGCCTGAAGGAAGAGTCGCTTCGAAAGAGCGCTTGAGCAATCCGCTTTGCATGTCGAGCTCACGGTAGAATGACGCTACTTCAGTAGCGGTATGAAGGTCCAATTCCTCTCCGTCGACCTTCACCTGAATCCCGATCCAATTGCACGAATTCAGAACCTTCGCAAAGTATTCCGGGTATCCGTTTTTCCACCAACCTACTCTTGTTTTATCGGGGTAGTAAACTCCGGCTATGTAAGAGCCCTGAAGACTCTTTCCGGTATATGTTTCTTCGAAATTAGCGCGCTGGCCCATGCGGCCATTGCCTATAGAAAAAAGACTTTCGCTTTTAGGATGGTTTGTTTCACTCCATCCTCTTTCGATGATCTTCCAAGGGTGAACCTCGGTGTATTTATTAAACATTCGCTCTAGCGGTTACACGTTAAATCGTGCCACTAGCTTTTCAGGGGTTGTTTCACCTAAGGCGTTGAAATGTATATTCGCCCCTTTAAGAGCGTCTGGCGTACCAATTCCTACACACTTCATTCCGCCTGTGATTGCCGCTTGTACCCCGGCAATGGAATCTTCGAAGACCAAACATTGCTCTGGGTTTAAGCCGATAGCTGTAGCACCTTTCAAAAATACCTCAGGGTGTGGTTTGCCGTTTACCACATTATTCCCATCAATTATCGCATCAAAAAGTGGCGTTAAGCCCATTTTATCCAAAATCATGGGTGCATTTTTGGAGGCAGAACCCAGCGCAATCTTAATGCCTTGGGCATGCGCCGATTCCAGAAATTCAACTGCTCCAGGAAGCCCGTGGGAAGCATCAAGCGACTGTACTAACTCAAGGTACCACTCGTTTTTCAGGGCCATCAATTCAGTGAATTCTTCTTCGCTGACCGTAGCCCCTGTCCAATTCAAAATCATTTTTAATGAATCGACGCGGCTCACGCCTTTGAGTTCTTCGTTTTGAGCCTCAGTGAAGTCTCCTCCTAGTTTTTGAGCGAGTCTACGCCATGCTTGAAAATGAAAAACGGCGGTATCTACAATAACGCCGTCTAAATCAAATAGAAATCCTTTGATCATGATTGTGTTTGGTATGCATCCAACACCTTCAGGTATTCGATGTGGTACTTGATAAGCCCGTCTACTGGTTTACGCATTATTTGCCCCATTGTCATATTGCGCTCTGCCAATACTTCTTCCAAGATCTCATGGAAAATTGCTCCTACAGAACCAACAAAGTGAATAGGCACTTCACGGCAATTCTCGAAACAAGCAATGTGGATGTCAGCGAACTTTGCAAAACCCTCACGAACAATCATTTTCACATAGGGGTGCTCCATGTGTTTGCCTGCGAATCGGCTAAATGAAGCCAAGTAGACATTTGGGTTAGGCTTGTTGTATACACTGGTGATGATTTCGTCCTTGTCCAATTGGTAGGTGTGGTAGAAATCCTCTGCCATTTCTTCTGGAAGACGCTTGTACAAAAAATCGGCTACGAGGCGTTTCCCAATAAAACTTGCCGATCCTTCATCACCCAATACATAAGCCAATGCAGGTACTTCTTCGCTTACCTGCTCGCCGTCAAAGTAACAACTGTTGGAACCGGTACCGATGATACAGGTAATAGCGGGAACGCCAGTATACGTAGAATACGCACTAGCAACTAGGTCGTGATCTACATTAATGTGTGCTTGCGGCATGACTCGTTGAAGCCCATCTTTGATGATGTCTTTCAAACTCTCACTCGAAGCGCCGGCACCATAGAAATAAACATAGTCTATGTTGCCTTTGATCTTAGCTACAGTATCGTTTGCGCCCAATTCTTCATGAATGAATGGCGCACTGTGGAAGTAGGGATTAAAGCCCATGGTGGAGAATCGGACATGCTCCGTTCCATCGGGGTTTAATGCAACCCAATCACATTTTGTAGATCCGCTTTCTGCAATTAGTATCATACCGTAGAAAAGGTAAAACCGTGCCCGCTGGGCACGGCCTCAAAAATATAATCTTAAGCTAAACGCTCAACTAAATCCGACAAACGTGCTGAGTATCCAGCTTCGTTATCATACCAGCTCAACACCTTCACCATGTTGCCCATAGACGAAGTCATGCCTGCATCAAAGATACTGCTGTGTTTGTTGCCAATAATATCAGCACTAACGATTGGGTCTTCAGTGTATTCTAAAATACCCTTCAACGGACCTTCTGCCGCAGCTTTCATTGCAGCGTTGATTTCTTCTGCAGTAGCCGATTTTTCTAATTCTACTGTTAGATCAGTAGCAGATCCAGTAATGGTAGGAACGCGCATAGCGTAGCCGTCCAATTTTCCTTTTAACTGTGGCAATACTAGTGCAACCGCTTTGGCAGCTCCTGTTGTAGTAGGAATCATACTTACTGCAGCAGCACGTGCACGACGCTTGTCTGAGTGAGGAGCGTCTTGGATACGCTGATCAGAAGTATAGGCGTGAATAGTAGTCATGTAACCGCGAACGATGCCAAAGTTTTCGTCCAAAACTTTCGCCATTGGAGACAAACAGTTAGTGGTACATGAAGCGTTGCTCAACATCACATCTTCTTCTGTGATTTCGTGATCGTTCACACCAAGAACAACTGTTTTAACATCACCTTTCGCAGGTGCGGAAAGAACTACTTTTTTAGCACCAGCGGTGAGGTGCTTGCCCATGCCTTCAGCATTGGTAAAGAATCCAGTAGATTCAACAACGATCTCAACACCTATTTCGCCCCAAGGAAGCGTTTCAGGATCGCGTTGAGCGTAAATAGTGATTTCCTTACCGTTAACGATGAGGCTGTTTTCAGTATACTCAACCGTTCCGTTGAAACGACCGTGTGCACTGTCGTACTTCAACAAATGTGCAAGCATATCTACAGCAGTTAGGTCGTTGATCGCTACGATCTCGACTTTATCGCTTTCGATCAAGTTGCGGAAAGTTAAACGTCCAATACGGCCAAAGCCGTTGATAGCAATTTTTGTGCTCATAGTTTGATGTGTTATGTGGCTAGAATTTTAGCAATGGTTAGCATTTCTTCGTCCAATTCAGTGGTTTTAGAAATGGCGTCATCCAATGTGGTGAAGACGACTTTTTGATTGATCATTCCTGCCATCACTTTGTGCTTGCCTTCGAGCAAACCTTTAACGGCATAGTGACCTAAAACAGAGGCTAAGACACGGTCATTGGTAGAAGGGGATCCCCCGCGTTGGGTGTGGCCCAAAGTGGTAACCTTAACATCCATTTCTGGGAATTCGTTGCGAATAGAAGTGGCGATTTCGAAAATGTCTCCGAGGTGATTTCCTTCCGCTACCATAATGATGTTGGAGGTTTTTCTGGAGGTTTGTGCATTTCTTAAATCGGCAAATAATCCGTCGTAAGTAGCTTTTTTTTCTGGTAAAATGATGCTTAAAGCACCCGTAGCTAGACCCGTGGAAGCAGCGATATATCCGGTGTCCCGACCCATAACCTCAACGAGGAAAAGTCTATTGTGAGAGGAGGCCGTATCACGGATTTTATCGACACTTTCAATAACCGTATTGGTTGCGGTATCGTAGCCAATAGTAAAATCAGTTCCGTACAGGTCGTTGTCTATAGTACCAGGTACACCAATGACCTTTATTCCATGTTCCTCGGCGAGTTTTAATGCACCTGTAAAAGAACCGTCACCACCGATGACTACTAACGCATCAATGTTATGGTCTTTAAGATTTTGAGCAGCTTTTGCACGACCTTCTGGAGTTCTGAATTCTTGAGAACGAGCACTTTTTAGGAATGTTCCTCCAAGGGCTAAAATGTGTTTTACACTCGTTGAGTCAAGTTCAATCAGGTCATTTTCAATCATGCCTTCGTACCCACGATACACGCCAAAAACGCGTTTTTTGTAGTACAGAGCAGTACGTGTTACCGCACGAATAGCGGCGTTCATCCCAGGCGCATCGCCACCTGAAGTAAGAACTGCAATATTTCTAATTTGATCAGACATGGTGCAAATGTAAGAACTAAGTGTAAAAGTTACACTTATTAATTTTTAAGCTTTATATTTAAGGTCCCAAGTATTTAATTCAGCAAGAGTTTCAAAGCGCTTATGTCTCAACAGATTGAGTTTGCTCCTAATATCAGTGTGGACTGTGTCATTTTTGGATTCGATGGTGAGAACCTCAATGTTCTCCTCATTGAAGAAAAAGATATCGGTCAAGGATTACTAAGAAAGCGCCTTCCAGGTGATTTGATTCACCGAGGGGAAAGTCTCGATAAAGCCGCCGATCGAATTCTTTGGGAATTGGCTACGTTGCGTAATGTAACAATGAAGCAGTTCCACACCTTTGGGGATCCATTACGCGTTAATGACCCAAAGGATAAAAAGTGGCTAGAACTGTACCGTTCAAATCCTGACGAGCGAGTAATAACGGTGGCATATTATGCGCTAGTTAAAATGGCAGATTTCACCCCAAATCCCGCCAGTTTTGCAGGGGAAGCACTGTGGCAAGACATCCGCGAAATTCCTGAATTGGCTTTCGATCACAATGAAATTGTAGAGGTGGCATTGTGGAAACTTCAAAGACATTTTGAATTAAACAAAAGCGGATATGAATTGCTTCCGCCGAAATTCACCCTGAATCAATTACAACAACTCCATCAAGCGATTACACAAGAAGAGCTAGATAAGCGAAACTTCCGTAAAAAGGTCGTTAGAGAGAAACTCGTTGAAGCTACAGAAGAAAAGCAAGAAGGGGTCTTTCATAAACCGGCGCGTTTGTACAGAATCAAGAAATCATAACACAGAAGCGGCTTAATTTTCAGCATTTGCGTTAAAATGTGGGCGGATTTCGATAAGCACCCCTGCATTCGGGCTTCGGTTACAAAAGGTTAAAGTGTACTTTTGGCTTTATAACCTTTTACACAAACCATCGGATGAAGATTGTTTCGAAATTTTTGATGATTTGCCTAGCCGGTTTTTCAGGATTTGCAACCTACGCGCAGTCTGTAAGTGGTACCGTTTTCGACGAGTACAACGAGCCGCTCCCATCGGTTGCCATTACCTTAGAAAACGGATCAGGCACGATGACCGATTTTAATGGTCAATACACCCTTTCTTTAGCAGGCAAAGAAGGCCAGCAAACGATTACCTACGCTTTCATCGGCTACGAGACTCAGACAAAATCAGTTACTCCGGGTTCGAATAAAGTCATTAATGTAACCATGAAGCCAGCAAAAACGCAACTAGATGAAGTTGTAGTTGTTGGATATGGTGTCGCACGCAAAAGAGATTTAACAGGCTCCGTGGTTTCCTTGAAAACAAAAGAGCTCACGGACATCCCAACCCCGTCGTTTGAAAATGCCATTCAAGGTAAAGCAGCAGGGGTGCAGGTGATCACCGGTTCAGGGATTGCAGGATCAGGTTCTATGGTTCGCGTGCGCGGGGTTGCTTCTATCTCTGCAGGGGGCGACCCATTGTATGTGGTAGATGGAATTCCAATTACTCAGGATTACTTCTTGAACGGTAACCGTGGAGGTTTCAATACCAACCCGCTGGCCACAATTAACCCAAATGATATTGAGTCGGTAGAAATCTTAAAAGATGCTGCTGCTACAGGGATCTACGGATCGCGTGGATCAAACGGCGTTGTACTGATTACCACAAAGCGCGGTAAGAGTAAGAAGCTGAGTTATAATTTCTCTTCACGTTTGGGGGTAAGTGGTCCTACAGCCTTGCCAAATATGGCCAATAAAGAAGAGTACCTTCAATTATATGAAGAGGCTTGGGTAAACGACGGAAACGTCGGTGTTCCACAGCTTCCTGGTAACCGAGTGAGCTGGGCAGAGGCGCAAGCTTTTGAAGGAACCGATTGGGTCCAAGAAACCATACGCACAGGCATCAAGCAAGGATATGATTTCTCTGCTTCGAAAGGATTCAAGGGCGGAAACTTTTATGCGGGATTGAGCTATTCGGACAACCACAGCTACCTACAAGGCAACTCGTACGAGCGTCTTTCAGGTCGCTTCAATGTAGATTACAACTTAGCAAGCAATTTGAAGTTAGGGGTAAGCACTTCTATCTCGCGCGGTGTAAATAATCGTATTGATGCAGCATGGTCTGGCGGTTTTGGTGAGGCTATGTCTCGTGCACTACCGATTTATCCTATTTACTACGCAGAGGATGAATACGATGATAACGGCAACCTAGTTGCAAATGCGGGAGATTACTGGTTGAAAGGCGGCGTGAGCCTAAATCCAGTTGCACAGCGCGATTTGAAAGATTGGACGGCAATTGAAGACCGTACCATCAACAACATAACTTTGGATTACAAGGCAAGTGATGCTTGGACCTTCCGTGGTCAAGGTGCATTTGATTACATGCACTTCGAAGATCACATCTGGGAGAAGCCAGGTTATGACCCAACTTATAAAGACTCGGAAGGCAACCTACTAGGTCGCGCAAACATGTACCCTTACAGCGTTTGGAACACTTCTGGAAATGCTACAGCCAATTATATTAAGGACCTAGGAGCAGATCATCACATCAACTGGTTGATAGGATCAGAGTACCAGTACAATAGAATTCTACGTTGGGATGGGTACTACGACAGCCAAGCGGAAGGTCAAATTCGTGAGACCGGTCAATGGGTCAATGACCCGCGCAGCTACATGGAAGAATATGCTTTTGCATCTGCATTTACTCGTTTGAATTACAACTACAAAGGCAAATACTATGCGGAGGCGTTGATTCGCCGTGACGGTTCGTCAAAGTTTGGACCGAACAATAAATACGGGAACTTCCCAGCTGCTTCTATAGGTTGGATCATTTCAGAGGAAGATTTCTTGGCCAACATGCCAAACATCAATTACCTGAAGCTAAAGACTTCTGTAGGTAAGAATGGTAACTCGGCAATTCCTTCCTACCAGTGGTTTGGATATTACAACGTAGCAAACAACGGTTACGGTGGCCAGACATACCGCTACCCGGTGATCCGTGAGAATGCAAACCTTCGTTGGGAGACTTCTACGACCTATGATGTTGGTTTGGAATACGGATTGTTCCAAGACCGAATTTCAGGGGAATTGGCATGGTACTACAAGCAAACGAACGACATGTTGTTGAACGTAACCCTTCAAGGGTCTACCGGCTTTGGTTCTTGGTGGGATAACGTTGGTAGCGTATACAATACCGGTATCGAATTCGCCATTAAGTCACGCAACATCGTAACGGACAACTTCACTTGGACCACGGATTTCAATGTTGCACGCAACTACAATGAGATCACATCTATTGGCCAGTACTCTCCAGATGCTGTTAGCGGAGGAACCAACGATACCCGTGTGGTTGTGGGTATGCCAATTGGTACGAACTACCTCGTACGATTCAGCCATGTAGACGCTCAAAATGGCTTGCCAGTTTACCTGACTAAAGACGGTGAAGAGACCTATACTTGGGACTTGCAGGATCGTGTAGCGGTGGGTAATGTAATGCCCGACGCAATTGGAGGTTTGACGAACACATTCAACTACAAAAACCTTGAGTTTAGCTTCTTGTGGGTATTCACCATTGGTGGAGATATCTACGATAGTTCTTCTAAACGTCAAATGGGTGTAGTGACCGATTGGAACATGCGTACCGACTTATTTGATCGTTGGCAACAGCCAGGAGATGTAGCGACGTATCCTAAGTTGAGTCGCGATTACCGCACCTATGGAGCCAACACCGAGTGGATCAATACCAACCTTTGGTTGCATGACGGTACTTATGCACGTTTGCGCAACGTGAAATTGACGTACAGAGTTCCTCAAGATAAACTCAAGAACGTTAAGGGAATGAGTGTAAACTTGACAGGAACCAACTTGATTACATTGACAGAGTTTATCGGTTTGGATCCAGAGATTGCTCGCGATTTCGAGAATGCTACCGACCGTAACATGTCGCCAAACATTACTTACTTGACGCCTCCTCAAGAGAAGACGATCAACGTAGGTGTAAACATTAACTTCTAATAGCGCCCGAATCATGAAAAAGTTAGCAGCAATTTTAGCTACAGCAGCACTGGCCATCGGGACCTCATCTTGTGAGAAGATTTTGGACTTCAAAGCGAACAGTTCAAGTCAGATCCCCGCAGATTCAGCCATCCTCAATATCAATGATGCTCAAGAGCTCTTGGTGAGCGTGTATGACGTGGCGGCCAACGCATACGGTGGCTGGTTCCAAAACATCCCTGAAGTAATGTCCGATAACCTGGCCGACCCCCTAGGTTTGAACGGAGAGTACGCGCAGATTTGGCGTTGGACTTCGTCGTTCTTCAATGGATCTTTTGGCGGTCAGTACCGCGATGCCTACATCGCAATCTACCGTGCCAACACCTTGTTGGAGGAAGTTGCGGACTTGGAAGGCGCAACACCGGATGCCATTCAACGCATCTCGGCTGAAGCGAAGTTTATCCGTGCCATTTCACATTTCCATGTGGTACGCATTTGGGCCTTGCCTTATGGGTACACTTCGGATAACAGCCATCTAGGTATTCCGTTGAAGGTTACTGCAGAACAAACCCCACAAATGCGTGCAACCGTTGCGGATGTATATGCTTCTATCGTTCAAGATTTGCTAGATGCAGAATCGGACCTGCCTGCTTCAAATGGCATTTTCGCGAACCAGATGGCCGCGAAGGCGATGCTTGCTAAGGTGTATTTAGAAATGGGTGATTTTACCAATGCAAAAACAAAAGCTGCTGAGGTAATTAACTCAGGAAATTACATGTTGGAGCAAGATTTAACGAAGCGTTTCTACGACCACTTGAATGATAACCTACCCGCAGAATTCATCTTTACGTTGGTAAGTACGAACGAAAGTTCTGCAACAGATACCATTATCGACGAGCGCGGAACTGGGTTTGTTTGGAACTACCGTTCTGATGATCCGAATGCAAACCCAGCGTTGAAAGCGAGTCAAGATGTGTATGTTGCTGCAACTAGCGATACAAGTGATTTGCGCGGACAACTTTGGTACGAAGCACGTAACGTAGGAACAGCAGATGAGTTCTATGTGGTTAGCAAATTCAACTCTAGCTTCATCGACGTGCCACTGCTTCACCTAACGGACATGTATTTGATCTACGCAGAGTGTAACGTTCGATTGAATGGTGATAGTGACGGATCAGGATTGGTGATGATCAACGCATTGCGTCAGCGTGCAGGTCTCACGGATTTGAGCAGCTTGACTCTTGCGGATGTGATGCGCGAGCGTCGTTTAGAATTGGCTTTTGAAGGAGACCGATTATTCCAGCTCAAACGTCAAGGAGTTCAAGGTGAGATTCAGAAAATCCGCGGTGTGGATTGGGATTGTCCTGGAATGATTTTACAATTCCCGAACTTTGAGGGAACCGCGCAAGGATTTGTATATAACGAAGAAGGAGGCTGCAACTAAGCAGTAAAGGCATATGAAAACAAAGATTCTAACCATTACCACAGCAGCGCTTCTAGCCCTTGGAGCGTGTAAGCCAGAAGTTGGGCCAATTGGCCCCGCATACGAAGCTGGAGCAGGAATTATCGGCACTTGGGAACTCACCGGCGCTGACCAAACCGACCTTAGCTTACCGGTACCAGAAACCCGTGATATCAGCGGTTTCTATTCAGGTAGCAGCAGCAAATGGGTGGTTCAGTTCAATGACGACAGTACCTATACTGTAAACTCTGCAGGCCCAGGCTTTAACGTTTTTGGCACCTCAGGAACATGGCGCTATGATTCGCCTCAATACCCTTCTGCCATTCACTTGACTGAGGACACCGTTACGACCATTTTGCCACTTGGCAACATGCCCCGTACGATCGACCAAAACATGGTTTTTGTATACAGCCGCGAGCGCTGTGACAAGCCAAGTGTTTCTTATGAATTGACTTTCACTCGTAAATAAGCCCACAATGAAGAAGATTACTACCTTATTTGCATTGACCCTGGGCCTCTCGGCGAGCGCTCAAATTACCACGGTGCCGGACGAGAACATCAATCCAGCAGATTCTTTGGAAATCATTTTCGACCCTGCCGGTTTGGACTTGACGGATCAATCGCAAGACCTACTGAAGCAAGCCATTGATGCTGGCGAAGATGTGTATTTATGGACATGGAAACCAGCAGAACACCCGGATGGTCACCCGCTTGTAAATGGTACAGGTTCTGCCCCTTGGAAAAATTCTAATGACGCATTGAAATTCACACCAAATGCCAACGGAACGTTCTCGTTCAAGATGGTTCCAACCCTTTGGTATGAAGTAGATGCTGCGACGGTTTACAGCGAGGATATTCACTTCCTCGTTAAAGCAAAAGACGGCGGAGGTTATGGTGATCCAGATGTTAAAACTCCGGATCAAGTAATTGCTATCGACCCGCCAGCCACGGAGCGAAATCCATTCTACCATTTCCCGAATAAGGTGATGGCAGATGATATCGTAACCTTGCGCTACGAGAACTGGAGAGAGGAAAAGGCGAGCATGCAGAACTTAGCTTCTGATGACTGCTACATTTACGCTAAAGTGATTTTCACGGATGGAAGCTCGAGCCAAATTGAGAACACTTTCAACGTTGGATCGAATCCAAAGTTGCAAATGAACTACCTAGGAGACGGCAACTTTGAAAAGTTGATCGTGCCTTCGGAGTTCTTTACCATACCCGCTAACAAGACCATTGATTACCTAGAATTCATTGCCATGAAGAAGGTATTTGCCACCGGTGCCGATCGCGTTACCGAGGCGGTGAATGTCCAGATTGAATGTCAATAATTCTGGGAACGTCGTAACTTATGAACCCGGCCCTTGCGCCGGGTTTTTTGAACTCACTCGAAAACTACAAGACATGCAACAAAAACCTAGACTCAGTTTTTGGCAAATCTGGAACATGAGCTTTGGCTTCTTAGGGATCCAATTCGGATATGCCCTCCAAAGCGGTTTCATGACCCGCGTATTTGAAACCTTAGGTGCCGATGAGCATCGCCTTCCTTTACTTTGGTTGGCCGCGCCTCTAACAGGGCTTATCATACAACCTATAATTGGCCAGATGAGCGACAATACTTGGCACCCGCGTTGGGGCCGCCGTCGCCCATTCTTCCTTATTGGAGCAATCCTTGCCTCCGTTACCTTATTCTTTATTCCTCACAGCAGCGTTCTATGGATGGCCGCCGGTGGTTTGTGGATTCTCGACGCTTCGATGAACATTTCTATGGAGCCGTTCCGTGCTTTGGTTGCTGACAAACTCCCTGACAGCCAACGTTCTTTTGGATTCGTCGTACAGACGCTCATCATTGGAATCAGTACTTGGGTGGCCTCAAACCTGCCGCTCTTCATCTCCAAACTCGGAGTGAGCAATGAGGCGGACCCAGGAGTTGTGCCCATGTCGGTCCAAATCGCCTTTGCAGTGGGCGCAATGGTTTTCATCTTGTCGATTCTATACACCGTATTCACCACAGACGAGTACCCACCCGAAGACCTCGAAGCATTCCGAGCAGAACGCAAAGAGAACGCAGGACTAGCAAATACGCTCAAGGAAGTGGTCAAGAACATCTCCGAAATGCCGCTAACCATGCGCAAATTAGGAGTGGTCCAATTCTTCTCTTGGTTCGCCTTCTTCACCATGTGGTCGATGGCCAATCCAGGCCTCACGGACCACGTCTTTGATGCTCCGAAACCGGAAGCCATTGAATACGCGACGAGCACGCCAGAAGCGATTGAAGCTTATAAAATTGCAGATAAAGCCTTCAACGACGCTTCCAACCAAGTTGGTTCGTACATGGGCTACTACGGTTTGAGTTCTATGGCCTTTGCCCTGTTACTTACCCTGTGGACCTCGCGTCGTCGCATCAACCGCAAATACGTCCACATGGCCTCGCTTTTCGCCGGTGCCTATGGATTCTTTAACATGTATTACGCCAACGAACCTTCCGACCTAGGTCTGAGTTTCGTGCTCATCGGCTTCAGCTGGGGATCCATCCTCTCCATGCCGTACGCCATGTTGAGCTCGGCCATCGATCCGAATCGCATGGGTGTGTACATGGGGATCTTCAACATGTTCATCGTACTACCACAAATCGTGGCGGCTTTTGCCATCACGCCGTTGTACAAGAACCTCTTCGGTCACGAGCCCATTAATGCAATGCTTTTGGCGGGATGTTCACTCGCGCTTGCAGCGCTCGCGAACCTCCTGATCACCAACCGCAAGGTCATGACCTACGTGCCGGAAGGCGAAGCATAACTCCAACAAAAAAGGCGCCCCACGGGGCGCCTTTTTTGTGTTTAAATGCTACGTTTTTTTCTGAATTCTCGGGGAGAACAACCCTTGATTTTAAGGAAGGCTCGGTTGAAAGAAGAACTGGAGTTGAACCCACTCTCAGCGGCCACTTCCGTCATCGCTTTGTTGGTATTCACAAGGAGATTACTCGCCACTGTGGTGCGCAATTGCATGAGGTAGTCTACAAACGTTAATCCGGAGGTTTGTCGGAACCATCGACTGAAACTTTGCTCGGTCATACTGGCCACATCAGAGATCTCGCTGAGGGTGATAGGATTTTGGTAATGGTCTTGAATGTATTTCGAGACGCGCTCCATACGTTGGCTGATCTTTTGGCTCATCACATTGGAGTATGCATTGTTAGTCGATACCGTGGTGAAATCGGGCCGTTCAGCGATGAGTGCCATGAAGTTGAAGAAGGCGCCGATACTGCGTAACGGGTCGTCTCCAACGATGGTTTCAAACGTCTTGTGCTCTTGTGAGTTTAAGGTGCCTAAATGAATTCCAAAACTCATGGCTTTGAACAATCGTTGCAGCGCAGAACTTTCTTTGAAGGAGTTGAGCCATTCTTGGGTGAATTGGAGCCCCCAACATTCCTTTTCCATAACCACATCTTCCTCGTCAGTGCTAACAAAATTGTGGGGAAGGTAAGGGCCGAGTAGGAAGGCCATACCTGGACGAAATTCAACGGTTCTGTTACCAATGAAGGCGATGCCTTCGCCTTTCACGATGTAGGTAATCTCTATCTCAGGGTGGTAGTGCCAGTAATCATCGAAAATGCTCTGCTTGAGGACATAACTATTATAGCTACGGTCCTTTTCGGCAATGCGGATATTTTCAATGGTGGCTTTCACGCTACAATAGTTCCATCATTTGGGCCTCCCAAGGCGCATATTCGTTCTCCTCATCCCCCCACTCGTTGGTGTAGGTTCGCTGCTTGTCAGAAGCGTTGATGACTAACCGCCAGGTGCCTTGTTCCGAGGTGATCCAGAGTACGTACCAACCGTCTTTTGGGACTGTTTGTTGTACTCGAGTTTTACCGCGGAGCTTTCGGGAAGCGCCCAATTCTTGACACAAATCTAATAAATCTCCGCCTAATTTGTCAAAATCAGGGAACTCTCCTTCAAACCCGGGCATGTCCTCGCGAATGGCGCCATGATCTTTGTGGCCACTGAGGCCCAATTCCGTTCCATAGTACAGCACAGGAATCCCGCGCATGGCGTACAAGAGCGTCAAGGCGCTTTTCAGTTTAGTGGTGTCTTGGTCGAATTGGCCCAAAAACCGCCCATCATCGTGATTGTCCAAAAAGATGATCAGGTCCTCAGGATGCTCGTACAGATAGTCGCTCACCAAGCGATAGTACAATTCTCCCGCGCCGGTATTCCAACCAAATTGTTCGTGCTCCACCGCGTTGTACATCTTGTGAATGGCACGCCATAGGGTAAAGTCTGTCACAGCATCCGCAAACGAGAAATGCCCTTCGTACATCTTGTTCGGGGCGAAATAGGCCTGCGAAGCTTCGTTGTAGGACCAAGTCTCGCCAAAGACAAAAATGTTGGGATAGAGGCGCTTGAGTAATTGATTCATTTTCCGTAAAAACAGCGGATCCGAAAAGGCGTAGGTATCGCAGCGCAAAGCATCTACCTCGAACATTTCGATGTACCACAAGGTCGAGTAACGCAAATAGGAGGCAGTCAGTGGATGGCGCTGGTCCAAGTCCGGCATCGCTCCGGCAAACCACCCATGCTCAAAGGCCTTTTTATCCTGCGACAAGGCATGCGGATCCACCAAGGCGGAAAATCTAAAATTCGAATAGGGAATGCTGCCGTCCGGATTGAAATGCACCATCGCGGAATCGGGTAATTGGCGGTGCAAATAATGTTCGACGCCCCAATGATTGTAGACGATATCCATGATGTGCTTCATCTCCCTTTGATGAAGTTCGGTGGCCAATTCCTTTAACGCCTCATTTCCCCCATATCTAGGATCTACACGATAATGATCCGTAATGGCATATCCATGGTAACTGTCGCGTTCCATGTCGTTTTCCAATACGGGATTGATCCAAAGTGCCGTTGCGCCCAAGCCTTCAATGTAGTCCAGCCCCATTTGTATGCCCTGCAAGTCTCCGCCATGACGGGCGTAAGGCTTGGAGCGGTCCACACCACGCTCGCGCATTCCAGGCACATCATCATTTGAAGGGTCGCCGTTATGGAAGCGATCCGGGGTAATTAAGTACACCAAATCTTGATCGCTCAAGCCCTGCGGTTCGTGACCACTCCGCTCAAGCAATGGAAAGTCAAAAGACTTTGGGCCAATAGTGAGCTTGATTTTTTCCTCACCGTAACCCGGTCGAATCCAAAGCTTCACCAGTGAGTAGTGGTCGCCGTAATGAGTGGTCTTCAGCACTTTTCCTGCGGGCTTCTCGACCTCCGCAGCCCATTTAAAAAGCCCCTCGCCCTGCAGTAAAACCTCCACCGTGTCTAAGGGGTGATTGATCCACCAGTTTGGGGGGTCCATGCGCTGAATTTCTTGCCCTTTTATAGATTCAAAAGGCATACAGCAGAATAGTGTTATACAGGTAAAAATTGCGTATTTCTTCATTTCATGCGGAATAATGCAATAATATGGTTAAAAACCGATAGAATCAGGCCTTTACGCTCGAGACCTATGGCTTAAATTTGAAAAGTACAGCGTACACTAATTACTAACCAAAGTCATTTTTCATGAAAAAACTTTACGCAATTGCAGTTGCTTTATGCTTCGGTGTAGCAGCATTTGCACAGAACCACAGCGTTACGTTTCAGGTAGACCTAGGGTCAACTGCAGCGAACTCTAACGGTGTGCACGTAGCTGGTTCTTTCCAGAGCTGGTCGCCAAGCACAACGTCTATGTCACAAGTGGGTTCTACTTCCGTTTACTCGGTAACCGTATCGGTTCCTGCTGGTCAACTTGAGTACAAGTTTGTCAACGGTAACCAATGGGGCGACGACGAAAGTGTTCCATCTTCAGTTAATGTAGGTACTAACGGTAACGGTAACCGTTGGGCGGTGATCTCTCAAGACACCACACTTCCTGCGGTAATGTTCGGCGGCGCTGCTCCTGCAGGCCAAAAAGCCATCCAATTCAAGGTAGATTACGCACTTCAAACGTTGAGTGCTGATTCAGCTCACGTTGCAGGTAACTTCCAAGGTTGGGATCCAGCGAAATCACAAATGGTGAACTTCGATGGTGTACACCGTTACATCGCTTACGTAAACAAAGCCGATTCTGTTTACTTCAAGTTTTTGAACGGTAATGGATGGAGTGCAGTAGAGTCTGTACCATCTGCTTGTCAAGCTTCAAATGCGGGTATCAGCCAAGGCGATAACCGTTACTACACAGATACTGTTAGTGGTATTTACGAGGTATGTTACAACATGTGTGGACCTTGTATGGTACTTCCAACGTACGACATCACAGTAAACGTTGATATTAGTTCAATCGCAGCTTGTGGTACTGTTGATTCCGTTTCTTTGGCGGGTCCTATCAATGGTTGGGGTGGTGAGACGATGTCTGATCCTGATGGTGACGGTATCTGGTCGATCACTTACTTCGATGTTGATTCAGGCGATTTCACTTTCAAAGCGCGCTTCCACGAAAACGGAAACACCAACTGGGAAGGTGGTGGTAACAAGGTCATCACGGTAAGTTCAGATTCAATCGTTGCAACTCGTTGTTTCGGAAACGACACCTATGGTGCTTGTGATCCAGTTCCTGCAACTGCTGATGTAACATTCATCGTTGACTTTACTCAAGCTTCTTACACTCCAGCAGATACCATCTTCTTGATGGGTAACTTTACACAGTGGGATGCAAATGCAATTGCAATGACGCCTCATACTACAGCGGGCCAATACATCGCTACAGTTCCTAGCTTCTGTCCAGGTACAATGGAATACCGTTTCTCTAACGGCGATCCAACCGATGTAAGTAACCACGAACCTGTAGATGCTTCATGTGGTGTGGATAACGGCGTTGGTTCATACAACCGTTTCTTCGCTCGTACAGGTTCTGCGGATACCTTGCGTCACACATACGGTACTTGTTCATTCGTAGGTCTTGAAGAAGGTGCACTAGATTTTGTTTCTGTTCGTCCTAACCCGATGACTGAAACAGCTACTATCGCTCTTGGTACTTCTGATCTGTTCACGGTTCGCGTAATGGATATTACCGGTCGTGTTGTTGCTGGTTTCGACAACGCTCAAGGTGAAGTAGAACTAACTCGTCAAAACATGGTGAGCGGTTTGTACTTCGTTAACGTTGCAAACAGCAAAGGCGATGTGAAAACGCTAAAAGTTATTGTAGAGTAATCTGCAAAATTTTATAGAAACAAGAACCCCCCGCGGCAGCGCCGCGGGGGGTTTTTTATGCTTTTGATTTTTCTTTTGAGCGAAAAATCTGCTTAAGGATTTGCCAAACCGTTTTCGACTGCAAATCGGACCAGCCCAGCCGTATTAATCATTCCCAATTTGTTGAGAATGTTTTGACGGTGGTTGTCTATGGTTCTTTTCGAAAGGAACAATTGCTTCGCTATCTGCTCGTTGGTCAATTGGTCACAAATCATTGCGATGATCTCTTTTTCGCGACGACTGAGTCGTTCAATGGCAGGGTGCCGCGTAGAAAAAGCTTTATCCTTCCCGAGGATACAACGCTCTACCAGACCGTTGGCGAGATTTTCATTAAAAAATAATCCCCCGCTAAGGATTTTTGAAATGGCCATTGCCAAGTTTTTGGCATCTATAGACTTCAGTACATATCCCTTGGCGCCGGCCTGCAGCATCTCATGGGCAAAGTCTAAACTGTTGTTATTGGATAGCGTCAACACCTTTTGATTCGGGTATTCCGACAAAATTTGCTTGCAAAGAACAGCACCATTAGCATCCCCTAAAACGTAGTCAAGGATAACGAGATCAAATCGCCCATTGCGCATGATGTATTTTGCCTCTGCACTCCCATTTGCCTCGTCTATAGAGAAGATCATGGAGCCAAATTCCCCATGTTCAAGCATGGTCTTTATCCCATTCCGAACGATACTTTGATCGTCAATGATGAGCACCTTGACGTGTGAACTATCCATTATTTTGTGTGTAAGCGAGTCTCAAATATACTAATTCCAAGCATGTTATGACTTTGCGGGGCGTTTTAACGCAATTATTTAATATTCCACCAAGACCAAAGACTTAGGATACTAACAGGGGGTGTTAATTAAAATATTGCCTATATTTGTCGAAACTTTTTGGACAGCAAAAGGGGGACTTCGGTCCCCTCTTTTATTGAATACCACTGATGGAACAAAGTAAAATTGAAGAAGTTGCATTGGCAGCAGCAGAGGAGAACGGCGCCTTTTTAGTCGACATCGAGCTCAAGCCAAATAATGTGATTGTAGTGTACGCTGATGCGGATGCTGGTCTTTCGATTGATCAGATTAAAATGATTAATCGAAAAATAGAAGCTGCTTTTGATCGTGATGTGGAAGATTTCAACCTGACAGTAAGTAGTCCGGATCTGAATAAGCCATTGAAAATATGGCGTCAATACAAGAAGAATATCGGCCGCACCTTGAAGGTTAAATACAGTGACCGTCAGGTTGAGGGTGATTTATTAGTTTGCAATGAAGAGACCATAGTGCTCAACGTTCCAGGTGAAAAAAAGAAGGATCCTGCCCAAGAAGTTGAAATTGCCTTTGCGGACATTACAGAAGCCAAGGTGGCAATTAAGTTTAAATAGACCTTATTATTATTAGGATATACAATGGAAAACCAGGCGATTATTGAAAGTTTCCTCGCGTTTAAAGAGGAGAAAAATATCGACAGATTGACGTTGATGGCCTTTATTGAAGAGGCCTTCCGCAACCAATTGCGCAAGAAATACGAAAATGACGAGAACTTTGATGTGATCGTAAACCCAGATAAGGGCGATTTGGAGATTTGGCGTAACCGAACGGTTGTTGAAGATGGAGCAGTAGAGGATGAGAACATGGAAATTGAACTCAGCGCTGCTTTAAAAATTGAACCTGATTACGAGGTTGGCGAGGAAGTATCTGAAGAAGTGAAGTTGATTGACCTTGGTCGTCGTTTCATTTTGGCATTCCGTCAAAATCTTGTGAGTCGCATCCAAGAGCACGATAGCGCAGAATTATTCAAACGCTACAAAGACTTGGAAGGGGAAATCATAACTGGTGAAGTACACCATGTTCGCCACCGTGAAGTTATCGTTTATGATGATGAAGGAAACGAACTCATCCTACCAAAAGACCAAATGATTGGTGATCGCGAGTTTTTCCGCAAGGGAGATCCAATTCGTGCGGTAGTAAAAGAAGTAGTATTCCGTGGTGCGAAACCTGTGGTTATCATGTCGCGTACTGACGAGCGTTTCTTGGCGAAATTATTCGAGCAAGAGATTCCTGAAGTATATGACGGTCTAATTACGATCAAAGGCGTGGTTCGTATCCCTGGTGAGAAGGCTAAAGTCGCTGTAGAGTCATACGACGACCGCATTGATCCAGTAGGAGCGTGTGTGGGTATGAAAGGATCCCGTATTCACAGCATTGTTCGTGAACTGCGCAATGAGAATATTGATGTGATCAACTACACCAATAACCTTCAACTATACATTCAGCGTGCATTGAGCCCCGCAAAAGTAACTTCATTGAATATTGATGAAGCTGCAGGACGCGTAGAGGTTTATCTAGCTCCGGATCAAGTTAGTTTGGCTATTGGCCGCGGTGGTACAAACATTCGATTGGCGAGCAAGCTGGTCGATATGGAGATTGATGTTTATCGTGATGATATCGAAATCGAAGACGACATCGAACTAGATCAGTTCAGTGATGAAATCGAAGGTTGGGTATTGGATGAATTGAAGAAAATTGGATGCGATACTGCTAAAAGTGTGTTGAAGTTGAGCCGTGAAGACTTGATTTCGCGTGCGGATCTTGAAGAAGAAACAGCAGATCACGTCATTAAAGTCCTCAAACAAGAGTTCGAAGACGAAGAATAAGCAAACACTAAAGACACTCTATGAGTAGCGTCAGATTAAGTAAGGCAACTAAAGAATTAAACATCTCGCTTGACCGTGCGGTGGAGGAATTGGCCAAACAAGGCCATGAAATTCCTAATAACCGTAACCACAAGATCACGAACGAACAGTACGATATCTTGATGACGGCATTTGCGGATGACCTTGCGCGCAAAAAGCGCTCAGAAGAAGTGAGCGCACAAGTGAAGGAGGAAAAAGACCTACTTCGTGGAACCAAGGAAACTGAGGAAGCCCCAGTTCAAGTTGAAGCCCCAGCTCCAGTTGAGGAACCAGTTGCAGCTCCCGAGCCTGTGGCCGAAGAGGAACCTACACCTGCACCTGTACCAGAGGTTGAGACTCCTAAAGTCGAAGTTGCTCCGGTTAAAGAAAGTGAACCAGAAGTTCCGGTTCAAGCGGAGCCTGCAAAGGAGGAAGGGAAAGGTCCTAAAGTCTTGGGCAAAATTGATTTGGACGCTCAAAAGCCTAAAAAGAAATCAGAACCTAAGAAGGAAGAGACTCCTGTGACTAAGAAAGTTGCAAGCCCTAGCCCTAAAAAGGTTCAATCTCCTGGTTCTAAGGCTGCACAGCAACCTGCGCCAACGCCAAAGAAAGAAGAAAAAGTTGAGCCTCAAAAAGTTGAGACAGAGATCAAAACGAAATACGTTAAGATTGACGGTCCCAAATTTACAGGTCAAAAGATTGAGCTTCCGGTTGAAAAGCCAAAAGCAGATAAGAAGAAGCGTGTCCGTATTAAGAAGCAGGGGCCAAGTGGTGCTACACCAACCCAAGCGGATCCAGCGGCAAGAGGCAATCGTGGCGGTAACCAGAACCAAAACCAGAATAAAGGTAAAGGTAAAGGCCGACGTGGAGAACCTGTGCTTGTTAAGCAGGAACTGACGGATGAGCAAATCCAAAAGCAGATCAAAGAAACCTTAGAGAAACTTACTTCAGGTAAGAAGAACAAAGGAGCGAAAATCCGTCGTGATAAACGTGCGGAACGTCGCGAAAAAGAAGAGCTTGCGGACATTCAGGCTGCTGAAGAAAGCAAAGTATTGAAGGTAACGGAATTCGTAACCGTTACAGAGCTGGCCAACATGATGGAGGTTAGCGTAAATGAAGTTATTGCTGCATTGATGGGTGTTGGAGTTATGGTTACCATGAACCAACGTTTAGATGCGGAAATGCTCGAGATGGTTGCCGAAGAATTTGGTTTCTCTGTGAACTTTACAGATGAGGAGGTAACTGAATCATTCTTGGAAGAAGAAGATAACGAGGAAGACTTGTTGCCACGTTCACCTATCGTTACGGTGATGGGTCACGTAGATCACGGTAAAACGTCATTATTGGATTACATCCGCAAGGCGAACGTAATTGCTGGAGAGGCTGGTGGTATCACGCAGCACATTGGCGCTTATAGTGTAAAAGTTCACACAGGTCAAACCATGACCTTCTTGGATACACCGGGTCACGAGGCCTTTACGGCCATGCGTGCACGTGGTGCTCAAGTAACGGACATCGCTATCATCGTAGTTGCTGCGGATGACGCAGTAATGCCACAAACCAAAGAAGCAATTTCGCATGCGCAAGCGGCTGGAGTACCAATCGTATTCGCGATTAACAAGGTTGACCGCGAGGTGGCCAATCCAGATAAGATTAAAGAGCAATTGGCGCAACTCAACTTGTTGGTTGAAGATTGGGGTGGACAAATTCAATCCATGGACATCTCTGCTAAATCAGGTTTGAACGTTGAAGAGCTCTTGGACAAAGTTCTATTAGAGGCTGAAATGCTCGACCTCAAGGCGAATCCAAACAAGAACGCTAGCGGAACGGTAGTTGAGGCCTCATTAGATAAAGGCCGTGGTTACATGTGTACTGCATTAATTCAGAGCGGTACCTTGAGAGTTGGCGATTACGTTCTAGCTGGTCAGCACAGTGGAAAGGTCAAGGCGATGTTGGATGAGCGAGGTAACCGTATCAAGGTTGCGGGTCCATCTACACCAGTGAACCTTTTAGGTCTAGACGGTGCGCCAACTTCTGGAGACCGTTTCATCGTTATGGAAGACGAAAAAGAAGCGAAGCAGATTGCAGCGAAACGTTTGCAGTTGCAACGTGAACAAAGCGTAAGATCTCAGAAGAAGATGACTTTGGAAGAGATTGGCCGTCGTCTTCAAGTTGGAGATTTCAAGGAGCTCAATATTATTCTCAAAGGGGATGTGGATGGTTCAGTTGAAGCATTGTCGGATTCACTACAGAAATTGACTACAGAAGAGATCCAAGTGAACATTATTCACAAGGGCGTTGGTCAGATATCAGAGAGCGATATTCTTCTTGCTACGGCTTCAGAAGCAATCGTTGTTGGATTCCAGGTACGTCCTTCTTCTCAAGCACGTAAACTTGCGGAAAAAGAAGAAGTTGAAATCCGTATGTATTCGATCATCTATGATGCCATTAATGAGATCAGAGATGCGATGGAAGGCATGTTGAGTGCTGAAATCAAGGAGGAAATCAAAGGAACAGCTGAAATACGTGAAACCTTTAAGATCTCTAAAGTCGGAACGATTGCCGGTTGTATGGTTACAGATGGTACCATAGAGCGCAACCATGACATTCGAATTATTCGTGATGGGGTGGTTGTTTACACGGGTAAACTAGGCTCATTGAAACGATTCAAAGATGATGTCAAGGAAGTTCGTCAAGGATTTGATTGTGGTTTGAATATCGCCAACTTTAATGATATCAAAGTCGGTGATGTTGTAGAGGCCTACCAAATGGTTGAAGTAAAGCGTACGCTTGATTAAGCAGCGTTAGATTCATAAATCGTACAGATCCCCAATGCCGTTCCTAGGTATTGGGGATTTTTTTTATCCGAGTAATAGGTAGCCTACACCAAACAAAGCGGCATATACAATGGCAATTCCGAGTAGCCATTGACCCAAAAGTTTCAGTGTCGAAGGGGTGGAAATATTCGGATCATCATCCACCTTCCATGCTACAGGTCTCCAAGATCCTCCAGGACGCACCCGGTTATAGAATTCTACTAAGGTTGCTGAAGATTCAGGTGCGGTTGCATACATCACGAGAAGCCATGAAATCGTGGTTGCCCCTACCGTAAAGAAAAACGAGTTGGGGAATGCCCAGTCCAAAACATAATGCGCTATGGCGTACGCTACGAATGGTGCAATAGTCGCGGTAATTTCAGCCCAAGCATTGATGCGCCACCAATACCAACGTAGGATTAGCACCATCCCTAGACCTGCGCCGCATTCCATAATAAATTGCCATACTCCCGCGATACTGTCCATAAGTGACGTTACGAAAAGACCTAGAACGGCAAGAATGATGGTAAGAATTCTAGAAATGAATAGGCTTTTCTTCCGTTTAGCATTTGGCTTTATAAAGCGCAGATAAAAGTCATTTACGAGGTAAGAAGTTCCCCAATTCAGCTGAGTTGACATGGTTGACATATATGCTGCAAATAGTGAAGCAAGCAACATGCCCAGTATTCCTTTCGGCAAATAATCTCGCATGATGAAGATGTATCCGAATCGATAATCACGCTGGTACTTGAGCGCTTCGGGCAATCGGTCGCCATATTTTGGTGTCCAAGTTTCTAACCACTGCATGTAAACTTGTTGCTGCTCGTCCGTTAACGGTTCGCATTGAGCCTCGCCAGTTAGGCATTCATAGCGGATGAAATCAGGTGTGTTTTCTATCAAATCGCCGCCATTACCATATAGGGCGATAGCACTTAAGGCTACAAGAATCCATGGCCAAGGACGAACGGCATAGTGGCCGATTTGAAATAAGGCGCTAGCAAGAAATGAGTCGCGCTCGCTGCGTGTGGCGAGCATCCGTTGAGCGCTGTATCCACCACCGCCGGGCTCTGCGCCCGGATACCACGAAGTCCACCAAACCATGCCAAAAAAGGCTAAGAAGGAGGCTAGACCTATTTGATACGATTGACCTCCAGATGCACCTTCAGAAGAAATGCTGGGTATAAAATTGAATGTTTCTTTTGGCAGAGCGGCTTTTAATCCATCAAGCCCTCCAATTTCCGGTGCTTTGAGTACATAAACGGCAAGCGTAATGGAACCAATCATGGCCAAAACGAATTGGAACACATCCGTATATACCACTCCCTTTAATCCACTAAAACTTACATAGGCGACCACTCCAAGTAAAGCCGCCCCGGTCCATAGAAAAGCCTCTTGCTCGGTAATTCCGAAGAAGCCCTGCAAAAGGGTAATCATAGCTACGTTTACCCAGCCCATGATAAGGACGTTCATGAAGGCACCGAGATAGATCGATTTGAACCCACGTAAGAGGGCTGCAGGTCGACCAGAATAACGGAATTCTATGAATTCAACCTCGGTTGTTACGCCACTTCTTCTCCAAAGGCGGGCAAAGAACACTGTGGTGAGCATACCTCCTGCAAGCAAATTCCACCACAACCAGTTCCCCGAAATTCCGTATTGACCTACTAGTTCGGTAACCGCTAAAGGAGTGTCGGCAGCGAAGGTGGTAGCTATCATAGAAATGCCAGCTACGTACCAAGGCAAATTTCTACCGCCTAGAAAGTATTCGCTTAAACTCTTTTTTTTACTTCTACCGTAGAATAAACCAATGATAATAGTAAGGGATAAAAGGGATACGAGAACTACAATATCCAGTGTGCTTAATGTCATGTTTATTTGCG
>Ga0181596_10001081_pt1 | contig 27956 bp, 28 predicted proteins | sample 041ome_6_FD_148655 | JGI IMG/M metagenome (GOLD analysis project Ga0181596, IMG submission 148655) | Coastal salt marsh microbial communities from the Groves Creek Marsh, Skidaway Island, Georgia - 041402US metaG (spades assembly) | ecosystem: Environmental > Aquatic > Marine > Intertidal zone... | reverse complement strand
TGATAGTTAACCCTGATAGGGAGGAAGTAGAAATAGCCATTTTGCTGCACCCAAAGATGAGTAATAGATCAAAATGGGGGATCGGTGTCAAGAAAAATAAATCAGTTAATTAGGTGCGGAATGACGGATGGAAGCCTAGGGGACAGATTAACTTAGAGTTGAATGATTATTTTTACTACAACATCGTTTGTGTAATCGCATCAGCATTTTTTGCTCTACTTGCGGCATTAGTGCTGCGCTGTATGAGCGATGATGAATGACGCAAAATTATTGCGGGCACTTAGTGCCCGCTTTTATCGCCATAATTTTCCCTGTGTGTTCCTACTTGTTGTTGCAAGTCATATACAATTTAGGAGGACAAATGACTAAGCAACAACAAATCGTCATCATGGCATTAGACATGATTACTAAATTTTTGATGAGTATCGGAGACGTAATTTTTGTTATTTGGATATTTCAAATGATCACTGGGTTTGAGGCGCATAGCTCATACCCATTCGTTGGACTTAAGGGGGCTATGTATATATTGCTAATATATCTGATAGCTCTTGCTATCTATCTACAAGAAATGAGGCTTCGTAAGAAATTTAAAAAGTAATTATTGAGAGCACCGAATGGTGCTCTTTTTCTATTGCTACCGATAAAAAGTCTGCTCGATTGGGGCTATAAACTTAGTTCTAAAGATAATTCTCTCACGAAGCAAAGCGGCGTCACGCTGAGCTAACAACGGCCGTTTCGTTTTTCTATCGATGCGATGAGGAAGCTCTTCCAATAGTTGCCCATAGAAGCGCTGAGTGTCAGCATTTATGCGTTCTGAACAGGTGATGATAAATACTTTATCGTATAGAGGACTTTCGCTGATAAGCGAATCCTTGAGTTTTAACAGGGTCGTTTCGTGCTGACTCTTTCGTTTAAAAGAAGCTTCTAGCTCGACAGCAGCGACTTCTCCAGTCGGCAGTAATACCAAGCCATCTACGTTTTTTACCTTTGAAGATGGATATAACCTTTTGAATTCCATTTCTGTTAAAAACGAAGTCCAAAGTGGCTTTGCTAAACCTTCTGAGGTTTTATTATTAATGACCTTTCCCCTGAACTAGCACCACTCTCTCGATGAAATTTTTCATATTATGCTACCCGTTTTGCATACTCAACAGGCGGCAGGTAATTCAGTGAACTATGTGGTCGAACGGTATTGTAATGTTCGCGCCATAGCTCAATTTCATATCTGGCTTCATCTAGGGTTCTGAACCAGTGTTGGTTCAGGCATTCATTTCTAAATTTGCCGTTTAAGCTTTCGACAAATGCATTCTGCGTAGGCTTGCCTGGCTGGATAAATCCCAGCTCAACACCTGTTTCTTTACTCCAGAAGAACATTGCCTTGCTGGTGAACTCTGTACCGTTGTCGCAAGTCACCTTTTTAGGCTTCCCCCGTAGCTCAATCAGTTGGCTGAGGAAACGAGCGACTTGTCGTCCGCTAATCGAAACTGATACAAGTTGGCCAACCATTTCTCTAGAGAAATCATCAACCACGTTCAGAACACGAAACCGCCTACCGCTGCTTAGTTGGTCTGATACAAAATCCATAGACCAGCGTTGATTCAGTGCTGAAGGCACCTCTATTGGCTGTCTTGGTCGCGTTAGCTTTTTACGCTTTTTCGTGCGAACCTGTAGCGCCTCTTCGGTGTAAAGGCGATAAGTATGCTTGCGATTAACAACCAGGCCTTCTCCTTTGAGCAAACCATGAAGCATTAAATAGCCGTATCGCGGATACTGCGACGCCAGTTCCTCCAGACGCAAACGAACTGAATCATCAGACTTATCTTTTTGGCAGTAGCGAAATCCTGTTCTGCTAACACCAGCAAGCCTACAAGCCACCCGTTCACTGAGCTTAAATACATCAATCAAATAGCGAGCGACAGGCTTTCTTGCTGCTGGCGTCACCACTTTTTTGAAAGCACATCCTTCATCGCTTCAACTTCCAGAAGTTTGTCGGCTAGCATCTTTTTCAGCTTGCTGTTCTCCGACTCTAATTCTTTGAGTCGCTTAGCTTCGTTGACTTCCATGCCCGCATATTTGCTTCGCCAGTTATAAAACGTACCGGACGATATGCCCATATCACGGCATATGTCGTCTACCTTGGCTCCAGCTTCATGCTGCTTGATAGCCTTGATGATTTGCTCTTCGCTGTAACGTTTTTTCATGTTGAGATCTCCATTGTCTCCAGTTTATTGGAAATCTCATCAATGTCATGGTGTTATTTTTGGGGGAAAGGTCATTAATCCCTCCGTTCAGAACAAAACTTAAAACGCAGTCATGCATTATCGCATTTTGATTCACCTGTGTTATCGGCTCTTTAGCTGAGCGAAATGGCACATCCAGCCGCATCATTTCAGATGCAAACTGAGCACCTGTGTGAGTTAAAACATAAACTCGTCTATCCGCAGCGCGTTCTGTTTGGGCTAAGAGTAGATATCCCTGGGAAACAAGCTTACCTAAAAATTCTAGCGCCTTGGCCCTTGTTACTCCCCAAGTCTGCTCACAGACTAGCGCTGATATAAATCCAAATCGAGCTGCATTTATTAGTGCAAAACGTGTTTTATCGCGATTGCGTTGAATATTACTTGGCGCAAGTCGATATTGCATATCAATATTGAAGTAGATTTCGTACCGTTCAAGAATACTTTTAGTAATACGACTTTCAGACATGATTTCTCCCTTAAATCTAAAAATAGTTATTAGAAAAAAGGCTCAAAGGGCGAGAAATATTGAAGTAGAAGATGTATTTGTTGGTTTTTATGTCGGGATATAATGACTGCTTGCTCGCCCTTATTAATTTCCCAATAAAAAACTGGTGTTAAGGATTGCGCTCACAACCTTCGTTGTGAGCTAACACGCTTATAGTGCACGTCACTGCTAATGTTGACGTTCGTCAACGCAGTGACTCTACGCCGCAATTGCGGCTAGCACTAACGCTAATGGCGCATGTTCTTGTGCTGCGCACTAACCCCCGTTTTGCACGTTCACGTCAATGTATTTCATACATACGGGTTCACTGCATTCGCTTCGCTCTGAGCAAGAGTTTGATTCAAAGCGCTGTCGCACCATTTATCAAATTTTTTCTGAGGAAAAAACAAAACAGGGGTTAGTTCGCAGCTGCGAACATGCGCCTGCTTCGTAATCAAATGTGCTTCGCAATTGTCTTTCTACGCGAACTGTTACGTTGTTTCACAACGAGTTTTTTACAGACGAATTTGTAATTCGCTGTGATGCTTACGCTTCGCTTTCAGAACGTCAGTTTGAGCTAAAAGCATAATTTACGTTTTTTTGTGTACAACGTTTGTTAGACAATACATTCGCTCAAACGAAGTGTGTATTCTGCAAAAGTAAGACGTCGCTTTTGCTCCAATTCGTTTGAATTTCTAGTTGTCGCGACGACGCTTTTTGTGCTGTAAAAGCAAAATAAGGTGAAAAAATAAAGGAGAAGGTAAGAGGATTTAAGAAGTTAAGCTGCAATATCATTGTTGCTGAACGTTGCAGTCAATGAAATTGAAAATGCCACATTTTTCATTAACTTTCAATAGAGCAGTTAATATTTGAAAGTGAGGAAAAAGTGATGTCATTACTGAGTTTGAAATTATTCGGACACTGCGCTGACGACGGTGAGGAGGCTATTGCTTATGATTTTACGGAAGATAACGAGATGGAAGTATACGGGATAAATGAAGCTACCGGATTACCGTTAGTATCAAGCGGCCTTAGAGGCTGTTCTGGTTCTATTGATGTCGAGGGAAATCCCAGAGGAACCGATTTGTCAGGCTTCGCTGAACCAAGCCTTCTAGATGATGATTGCTCAGTGGGTAATACTTTGAGCTGTGGAATGGATATCCACTCCGATACCGATTGGATATGCTACGACTCATCGATGGATAATGGTTTTGATGACTTTGGCTGCAATGACGTATCTGTGTTCGATAGCGATTGGTAGATGACTGTATTTCAGACTGCTTTATTAGTGTTGTTATTTCTTGCGGCTTTGGCTATCTGGCTACTACCTGCTATCGAAAGGTTGATAGAAAAAAATATTAAGACTGACAAGTAGTCAGCGCTCCTCATGTCCTCAAAAGTTTGCCCGCATAGTGCGGGCATTTTTCATATATACGCTAGGCGGTCACACTTGAAGTTGTCAGTGCATTTTTTTGAAACTGCTTTTTAATGCCGTTCAAAACCTCGTAAGACATAGGCACGTCGTTGCCATTAAGCCTGTCGTCCATGTTGGCGATGTCTGGTTGTGAATAGTGTTCCTCGAAGACTTTAGCGTCCTTATGTCTGCTCACACTCATAACCTCTTTAAGTGACAATTGCATATCTAAAAGCTGACTAATGGCTTCTCTACGTAAGTCGTGGTAGCGTAAATCTTCAATATTTAATTCGCGGACTACTTCTCTGAAACCTTTACTGACGCCTCCTGCGGTAAAGTCGAATATGCGACCTTCGGTAATCCCTTTTTTGGCAACGTAAAGCTTTAGGAGTTCGAAAGAGTTTCTAATCAACGGCTGATATTGTGTGTCAGACCGATTTCCTGAAAAGCCTTTAAACTGCCTGAGTCGAATAACCTTCTTTTCAAAATCTATATCTTCAACCCTAATATTGACGAGTTCAGCGATACGCATTGCTGTAGTAAGAGATAATAGAAACATTAGCGTGTAAGGGATTCTCACTCGTTTGTGCTTTTCTTTTTCTAGTAGACCGTCAAATATACGCTGAAGCTCATTTGCACTGAGACGTCGTTGCCTAGATTTGGGTTTTCTGATTAGATTTTCTCTGCGTAAATGAGCAAGAAGATCGGCATCATTTGACACGAGTTCACTGACTGAGGCTTTATATCGGGTTCTCGCGGTTTTCAATAGAAGTGAAAGCGTTGTAAGATTTGACCATGTTGTTTGTGGTTCAACAAGCGGATTTTCTGTACTTACGCCACGGCGCAATTTGCAGAAGGTTTCGATGTGTTCATTGTCAAGGTCACAAAGCGCTACATCGCCGAGGCCCCAGGCGGGATCAGAAAGTACGCGTAGGTTGGAGGATTCAGTCTTACATAAAGTAAGAAACCCCCAATCTGCATGTTGCTGTAAAACCCGAGCTGCTTCACTTACGGTAGAAAACGCAGTGACATGGTTGCCTAAAAAGCCAGAGGCATCCAAATATGTCCGCATACATGATTCCCAAGCCTTCGCTTCTTCCAAGCTCTCAAACTGTTGATATTTTCTGGCAATAACTTTGCCACGCTTCTTCTTTGTTACCGTTACTTTATGTTTAACCTTCTTGGTAACCTTTGATATGTAGGTGCTGATTGCCATTACTTTTTTCCAATTCAATAAAATCAGCACCAGTGTAGGGTTGATAAATCAACCCCCAGTCATTTTGGTTAGACGATATTTTGATTTTTTTTCAATAAATGAGCAGGAGTGATCTGAGTGTATACTTGCCAAAGAATATTTAAATCCTTATGACCCGTTACCGTAGCGACTTCTTCTACGGTATAACCTGATTCTATGAGCCGTGTAGCGGCTTCCCTACGCAAGTCGTGATAACGCAAGTCAACTATTCCCAGCTTTTTGCAGGCCCTCTGAAACCCCGCAGTTACAGAGCGAGGATTTACCGGAAATATAAAATCTGACACGCGTGGTTGAGAACGTATTATCGGTAATGCCTCACCGAGCAAAGGGATTTCAGTATGATTGCCTTTAGAGCCATTTGGATTTTTTCGATCACGTACTAAAATTGTCGATGCTGAAATATTAAGATCCTCCCATCGCAGTGACGTAACCTCTGAAATACGTAAACAGGTAGCAAGAGAAATCTTAAATATTGCGCGATAAGGAATAACCGTTGAGCGGCGCTGCTCCTTCTGCTCAAAGAAAGCGAGCAGCTTGTCATATTCTTTGCCTTCAAGCCTTCGCTTGCGGGCCGTTGACCTAGCAATTAACTTTAAATCATAAAGCGCCTGGTACGCTTCAATAACGGGTTGCTGAGTACAATTCACTCCTAATAATGACTTTCCAATTCTTAAAACCTTACGGATTAGGCTGACATCAATAGCGATTGTTGCAGGGCCTGGTTGAGATTCGGACTCCTTACGGGCCATACAATAATGAACTATGTCGTGACTTTTTATTTTGGAGGCAATTAAATGTGATATTGGGTAGTTTCGGATGATGCGATAAGTAAAACTAGCCGTTCTGCCAAGAGGTCGATTCGATTTCGCTTTGTAATTCTCATACTCGACAATCAACTCACCAAAAGATACTTCTTTATAACCTGCGACCAAGCTTGTCTCATCAGCCTCAAGTTGCGTTATTAGTCCGCGTGCCCACTTCAGTGCCGATGTGCGTGAAGTGAATGTTTTAGACTTGGAGAAAACTATCTTGCCTTTGTTTTTCTGTTTTACAGAAGTAGAATATACGGTTCGTTCTCCGCGAAGCCGCTTGTTGATTGAGTAAAACGCCATATTTTTGTATTCCTATTGTGTTCCTGAAAGGGAAAAATCGACGGAATACAACGGAAATGTCACTAATTTTGAAATCGGTAAAAATGCGATGAGATTTACTTTTTTACATATTAATCAAGGCTTTAGATTCTATGTCTAGCATCTCTTTCAACCGCAAATTTTCAGTAGCCCCAATGCTGGATTGGACAGATCGCCATTGTCGCTATTTTTTACGATTAATGTCCAAGCACACACTCCTCTATACGGAAATGGTGACAACTGGAGCAATCATTTACGGCAAAGGCGATTATCTTGGTTACAACCAAGAAGAACATCCTGTGGCTGTTCAGCTGGGCGGCAGTGATCCGTCTGATATGGCTAAGTGTGCCGAGTTATCACAAGCGCGCGGTTACGATGAGGTAAACATAAACGTAGGCTGCCCCAGTGACAGAGTGAAAAACGGTAGTTTTGGCGCATGCTTGATGGCGCAACCTGACGTTGTGGCAAGCTGTGTGAAAGCCATGCAGGCAGCAGTAGATATTCCCGTTACGGTTAAGTGCCGAATTGGTATTGACGACATGGATGAAGATGAAGACTTTGCCCGCTTTATTGACACTGTCGCTGATGCTGGATGCGATACCTTCATCGTTCATGCAAGAAAGGCATGGTTGCAAGGTCTAAGTCCAAAAGAGAACCGTGAAATTCCGCCGTTAAACTATCCTAGAGTTCATAAGCTTAAAGAAGCTCGCCCTGAATTATCAATCAGTATTAACGGCGGTATAAAAACGCTTGCTGAAACGCAACAGCAACTACAAAGTGTCGATGGCGTGATGGTAGGGCGCGAGGTATACAGTAATCCTTACATTATGGCGACCGTTGATAGGGACATATTTGATGATGCTAACGCGCAGAGTCTGTCAAGACGTGAGATAGTGCTTCAAATGCAGCAATACATAGAGCGCCAGGACGATCCGTACTTTAAGCCGTGGCATGCCGCGCGTCATATTTTAGGGCTTTACCAAGGTCAAGCCGGTGGGCGTATTTGGCGTAGATACTTAAGTCAAAATGGTACGGGAAAAAGCCCTGATCCTAATCTGCTTTTAAATGCACTTGACGCGGTAGAGAGTGCACAGAGAGAAGTCGCTGAGCACAATAGTCAAAAAGGCTAATAATTTAGTGATTTTGACCAAAGTTTAATATTTGCTCAATTCCTCCAAAGCTCGCGTTCTTGCGGGCTTTTTGTTTAATTATTTACATATCAAGTGTTTAAGTTGTTTTTAATGACTTGGCACAGCTCTCGCAATCCCCTAACTATCGCAACGACAACGTGTTGTTGCACTGGCTAAATTTAGAGGGATATTATGAAAACTTCATTAATCGCAGCAACAATACTGACAGCAAGCATGGCAAGCAGCGTAGCAAATGCAGAAGAGTCAGTGCTTCAGACATTTTTAACGAATGTGGTGTCAAACGCAGTGGCCACAACAACACAAGAATTAAAAACTGATGTATATCAAGCTGTGGCCAACGCTACGTATCACTTTGAGTTAAGTCCTCAAGAAGTTCGAGGAAGTGGAAAGGTGAGCGTTACTGATTTGGTTGTTGTTGAGTCAACAGAAGACCGTGCAGAAAAAGACGCCGATTAATTCTAAACCAGCAACGAACAAAGCGCCTACGGGCGCTTTTTTTATGCGCATTTTACGCTAAAAGCAGATTTTCGACGGTGAAAACCGCAAGTGGTCAATTTCACAATTGATTTGGTTAAATACGCTAATTTATGAGTCTGCTCGTAAATTCACCAAGTCATAAAATAGTGAAAACTTAATAATTTTTTTAAAAATCATATGCTTAAATAAATGGCATGGTCATTGTAATACACATTGTGTTGATAAGAACTCAGTCAGCGGTGACCAGAAGCGAGTTTGACGGAATGCATGCTGGAAACCAACACACTATCTTTAATGGAGAAATAATCATGGGTATGTTTTCACGTATTAACGACATTGTTCAAGCAAACATCAATTCAATACTCGACAAGGCAGAAGATCCTGAAAAAATCATTCGTTTGATTATTCAAGAGATGGAAGAAACTCTAGTTGAGGTTCGCACCGATGCAGCTCGCTTTATTGCACAGCGTAAAACGTTAGCGCGTCATATGGCTGCGGCAAATAAAGAGATTGAAGGTTGGCAGCACAAAGCACAAATAGCGATGAAAAATGATAAAGAGTCATTGGCGAAAGCAGCGCTAATTGAAAAGCAAAAATATGTAGCCAAGCTAAGCTCACTTGAAGAACAGGATGCTCACTTAGCGGAAAGCATTGAGAAGATTCAAGGCGACACGGCCCGGTTGAACAGCAAGTTAGCGGAAGCCAAAGCGAAGCAGAAAACGTTGGTTCAACGAAAACATTCGGCGCAAACCCGACTTAAAGTTAAGCAAGCTGATCATGAAGGCAAAATTGACGATGCAATGATGCGTTTTGAAAGTTACGAGCAACGTATTGAGCATTTAGAAGCGCAAGTCGATTCTTACGACTTAACTAAGTCTACAGAAGCGGCGTCACTGCAAGCTGAGTTTGATGCCATGGAAGCAGACGAAGCGATAGAAAAGGAACTGGCAGAGCTTAAGAAGAAAAAGGTCGCGTAAGCGACCTTGAGTAAGGCCACCCCATATTGTAAATATCGAAAGTAAGCATTGTTGGAGAAGATGATGAAAATACCGTCACAAAAACGAATTTATAGAGACCTTGATTCTGGAATCATTTCAGGTGTGTGTGCAGGTGTTGCACGTTATTTTGATATAGATGCAGTATGGGTAAGAGCAGCGGCAGTAGCAGGGTTGTTTATTGCAACTCCCATTACGCTAGTGGCTTACGTGGCTGCGGTTATCTTGTTGCCGAGATTAGTGTAATGAAAAACTTTCTCATTGCTCTGGTAATTGCCATCGTTCTGATTAACTGTCTGGGCAGTGTAGTCGATAGTTGGTTGGGTATGCACTTAATCATGTCAGATGAACTATTAAGCCCTTGGGAGAATGTAGCCGTGTTATCACTTATTGGTGTGGCGCTCGCCATCGTAGGCTTCGTTGTTGCCGTGAGTGTGATAGGCACTATCCTTCTCGCATTAGGTGCAGGCTTTTTGGCGCTTTTGGTTATGGGGGTAAGCGCGTTTTGGCCAATAATACTCATCGTTGTGGCACTATATGCGTTGAAAAATAGAAACTCTGCAGCGTATAAGCAACAAAATGAGCGGAACATGCAACATACGTTATAACTAACATAAATAAATTTAAATTGTGTTAACGTAGTAAATGGTGGTGTTATATGGATAACCGTCATAAAGGTTTCGCATTTTTCACGTATTATTAATAGTTTCAAATAGCTGACCACTGTCGGCTATTTGTTATTTAAAAGGAAGGTTGGTGTTTATATGAGACAATCTATTAACTCAAAACGGATAGCGATTGTCGCTGTGGTGATAGTTTTACTTTTCTGGCTAATCGGGTGGTATTGGAGTTTATCCCCGGATACGTTTGATGTCAGAGAACGCTTAGAGCAAAATTCACCGGTTGAGAACCCAACAAACATTGCGGGTTACACATTGACAACCACGATGATTGATGTGTCTGAAACACTCCTCAACAAGCCTGGTGGATACATTTCTAATGATGTTATCCCACCCAGTGTCTTCTTAGATAATATGCCTGCTTGGGAATTTGGTGCATTAGAAATGGTGCGTGATTTAGCACTTTCTATGCGTAAAGACTTTAGCCGCTCTCAATCTCAATCAATTGAAAACCCATACCTGACTAAAGCGCACCCTAAATTTAATATGGACCATAAAAGCTGGGCTTTACCTTCTTCTGAATCGAGCTATGCAGAAGGCATTGAACTTCTTAAAAAGTATCGAGATGAGCTGGCGAATACACGCAATTCAGACAGTCAGTTCTACACCCGCGCCGATAACTTACGCGAGTGGTTGAAGCAGGTTGAAAAACGGTTAGGTAGCTATTCACAAAGACTTAGTGCCAGCGTAGGATCTGCGAGAGTTAATACAGATTTGGCAGGCGATGCTAACGCGAAACAATCTACTCCTAGTGCCAACCAACGGGTTGTTCAAACTAGCTGGTGGAAATTAGACGACAATTTCTATGAAGCACGCGGTGCTACATGGGCTTTGCTGCATTTTCTTAAAGCAGTAGAAATTGAGTTTAACGATGTGCTGGAAGATAAGAACGCCCTAGTGAGTCTTCAGCAAATCATTCGTGAACTGGAAGCAACACAACAGTCTGTATTCAGTCCGATGATTTTAAATGGCAGTGGCTTTGGTATGTTAGCTAATCACTCTTTAGTTATGGCTAACTATATTTCTCGGGCAAACGCTGCTTTAATTGAAATATCAGAACTTCTCAATCAAGGATAATTAATGAAAAAGGGTCTTATAGCTGCCGCATTGGGATGCGCCTTGTTTTCCATTTCATCTCAAGCAGACACTATTGCAGGCGTTTATGTTGGCGCTCAAGTATGGCAAACCGATACGCAAGGCGGTTTCGCTGACAGCAACAACACTGCCGACTTTAACTTTGACGATGAAACCAATACGGCGCTCTACATTGCCTTCGAACATCCCGTACCGTTCTTGCCGAACATAAAGGTTAATCACACCACATTGGATAACTCTGGCACGACAGCGCTCGATGCAAACTTCACGTTTGACGACCAGCTGTTTACGCAAAGTACGGTGGTGAATACAGATATCGAGCTTGATGCAACAGACTTTATCTTATATTACGAGTTGTTTGATAACGACTTAGTAAGCTTTGACCTCGGTGTAAATGCAAAATATATTGACGGTGCGTTGTTTGTTGTTGATACAGCAAGCGATACCAGCGGTTCTGCGGAATTTTCAGGTATTGTTCCGATGGCTTATTCTAAAGTGCAGCTGGGTTTGCCGTTCACAGGGTTGTCAGCGTATTTTGAAGGAAGTTACTTGTCGTTTGACGACCATGAACTTAGCGACTATCAGGCGGCCGTTCAGTATTCGTTTATCGAAAGTTTAGCTATCGATATGACGCTTCAAGTTGGTTACAGAAACGTAACGGTTGATATTGAAGATCTTGACGATGTATATGCTGACATGGAATTCGATGGCATGTTTGCTGGCTTAGAGCTCCATTTCTAAGTACTGACGAGTGAGTTTGAAGGGCGTGGGTGCGACAGCATTTCACGCCTTTTTTGTTGTAGCCAATGTAATCTTTTTATCATTATTACTAAATCCTCTAGTCATTAGCACTTTCAGTAATAAAAAAGTCTCTTTTATTCTTTTCTCTTCTTGATGAAAGCCGTTAGCCTATGCAGCATTGAAATAAGGCTAAAAGACTATGTCACAAGATTCTAATTCGAACTCAGCGCCAGGCGCGGTATTAAACGAACAGCAGTGGAATGCGATTACGCAAGCCATTGCGGGCTTAAATCGTGATCAACTTACTTGGGTAAGTGGCTATGCTGCTGGCATGGCGGCTGCGCAAGGGGGGGCAGTTGCTCCGGTATTGCAAAGTGCAGCAGCCGTTGCGGGTGACGCCCCTACACTAACCATTTTGTATGGGTCACAAACCGGCAATGCGAAAGGCTTGGCGGCACAATGTCAGGCCAAAGCAGAAGAAGCGGGCTTTAACAGCAAGCTTGTCAGTATGGCAGATTACAAGCCTCGTAATTTAAAGGCTGAAACCCATGTCGCGGTTTTTGTAAGCACACACGGAGAAGGTGACGCGCCTGATGATGCTATTGAGCTTCACGAATTTTTAGCTGGCAAGAAAGCGCCAAAGCTTGCAAATACCAAATATGCCGTCGTCGGTTTAGGCGATAGCAGCTATGAGTTTTTCTGCCAGACAGGTAGAGATTTTGATGAGCGTTTAGCTAAGCTAGGTGGCAACGCCATTATTGACCGACTAGATTGCGACGTCGACTACGAAGCTGAAGCAGAGGCGTGGCTCAACAAACTTATCGAGTCGCTCAAAGACGATTTTAGTGCTGCATCACAAACGGCAGTAGCAGCACAAACTGGCGCAGCGGTACAAGGTGTAGCAGCACAGACTTATACGAAAAAAGCGCCGTTTAAAGCGACGCTAATTGACGCACAAAAGATTACAGGCCGCGATTCAGTAAAAGATATTCGCCATATAGAAATAAGCCTTGAAGATAGCGGTATTACCTATCAACCCGGCGACGCGCTAGGCGTGTGGTTTAAAAATGCAGCATCGTTGGTGTCAGACCTCATTAGCATTTTGTCACTAGACGGCAATGCAGAAGTAACGGTCGGTGACGCGACGATGACGCTCACTGATGCGTTGACATCTAAGCTTGAGCTAACGCTAAGCTATCCCAATTTTATAAAGTCATATCAAGCAGCAACGGGCTCTGAGTCATTGGCTGCCCTGATGGAAGATAAAGCGCAGCTGCGTACGTACATGGCTGAGCGTCAAATCATTGATATTGTTCGCGATCATCCAGGCAAGTTGTCTGAACAGCAGCTTGTAGATGCGCTACGCCCATTGACGCCGCGTTTGTATTCTATTGCATCAAGCCAAGCAGAAGTGGAAGAAGAAGTACACTTAACGGTTGCTCACGTCGACTACGAAGCGTTTGGCCATCGCCATCAAGGCGGAGCTTCAGGCTTCTTGTGTGAGTATTTAGAGGAAAATGGCGAGGTGGAAGTCTTCGTTGAAACGAACGACAACTTCCGTTTGCCAGCGGATCCTAATACCCCTGTCATCATGGTTGGTCCGGGTACAGGCATTGCACCGTTTAGATCGTTTATGCAAGAGCGTGACGTACAAGGCGCGGAAGGCAAAAATTGGTTGTTCTTCGGCAACCCCCACTTCACGCAAGATTTCCTATATCAAGTAGAGTGGCAAAGCTACGTTAAAGAAGGCCTGTTGGACAAAATCACGCTGGCATTCTCTCGTGACCAAGAAGAAAAAGTCTATGTTCAGCACCGGTTACTAGAAAACGGTAAAGAAGTGTATGAATGGCTTGAGCAGGGCGCACACTTCTATGTGTGTGGCGATGCAATGCACATGGCGAAAGATGTAGAAAACGCCCTTATCAGTATTGTGCAGGAGCACGGCGGAAAGTCTGAAGCCGATGCAAAAGCCTATGTTGTAGAGTTACGAAAAGCGAAACGTTATCAGAAGGATGTCTATTAATGAGTAATGAAAAATCACCATTTATCGTTGAGGGCAAGCTGGCTGACAACGAGCGCTTAAAGCGCGAAAGTAATAATTTGCGTGGCACCATCACAACCGATCTCAAAGATGATCTTACCGGTGGATTTACGGCTGATAACTTCCAGCTCATTCGCTTTCACGGCATGTACCAACAAGACGACCGTGATATTCGTGCTGAGCGTGCAAAACAAAAACTAGAGCCACTTCACAATGTGATGTTGCGCGCACGTTTACCAGGCGGCGTTATCACGCCTGATCAATGGCTAGCTATCGATAAATTCGCCGCCGAACACACCATGTACGGCAGTATTCGTTTAACGACGCGTCAAACGTTCCAGTTCCACGGTGTGCTAAAGCCTAAAATTAAGTCTATGCATCAAATGCTAAACAAAGTCGGCATCGACTCTATTGCGACGGCAGGTGATGTAAACCGAAACGTATTGTGTACATCTAACCCGGTGGAATCGGAGCTACATCTTCATGCGTTTGAATGGGCTAAGAAGATAAGTGAACACTTACTTCCTAAAACTCGCGCTTATGCTGAAATTTGGTTAGACGGTGAAAAAGTCGAAACAACGGAAAAGCCGGTTGAGCCTATTTTGGGTGATAACTACCTACCGCGTAAGTTTAAAACGACGGTGGTTATTCCTCCGCAAAATGATGTTGATGTTCACGCAAACGACCTTAACTTTGTTGCGATTGCTGAAAATGGACAGCTAGTTGGCTTTAACGTACTTGTTGGTGGTGGTCTTGCGATGACTCACGGCGACAAGAGCACGTATCCGCGTAAAGCATCTGACTTCGGATTTATCCCACTAGAAAATACGCTTGATGTTGCAGCTGCGGTTGTAACAACTCAACGTGACTGGGGTAACCGCGTTAATCGTAAGAACGCCAAAACCAAATACACGTTAGAGCGTGTTGGGGTAGAAAATTTTAAAGCCGAAGTTGAAAAGCGCGCAGGCGTGACTTTCCAAGATAGCCGACCTTACGAGTTTACAGGTCGTGGCGATCGTTTTGGCTGGGTTGAAGGCATCGACGGCAAATACCATCTTACTGTGTTCATTGAAAATGGTCGTATTTTAGATTACCCAGGCAAAACACTGAAAACGGGCTGTGCTGAAATAGCCAAAATCCACAAAGGGGATTTCCGTTTAACGGCAAACCAGAACTTGATCATTGCCGGTGTAGCGCCGCAGGACAAAGACAAGATTGAAGCTCTTGCTCGTGAACATGGGCTGATAGCGCCTTCAATCTCTAACCAGCGGTTAGATTCAATGGCCTGTGTGGCACTGCCAACGTGCCCACTAGCCATGGCAGAAGCTGAGCGTTATTTGCCTGATGCGGTTACCGAGCTAGAAGGTTTACTAGCCAAACACGGGTTGGAAGAAGACAGCGTTATCTTCCGTGTAACTGGTTGCCCGAACGGGTGTGGCCGCGCCATGTTGTCTGAAGTTGGTTTGGTAGGTAAAGGCCCTGGCAAATACAACTTGCACTTGGGCGGTAACCGAGAAGGTACACGCATTCCACGTATGTATCGAGAGAACATTAGCGAACAGGAAATCATGGCTGAATTAGATACGTTGTTTGGTCAATGGGCCAAAGAGCGTGAAGCTGGCGAAGCCTTTGGTGATTATGTTGTTCGCGCTGGTGTTGTAAAACCAGTAGTAGACTCCGCACGGGATTTCTATGACGCATAATACAGCAGAAAAGCAGCAACCACTTACGCTTGATATCAGCAAGGAAGCCCTTGTTGATATCAACGATTCGCTGGAAAAAATGACGGCGCAAGAGCGTGTTGCTTGGGCGCTGGATAACTTGCCTGATACCCATATTGTGTCTTCGAGTTTCGGAGCGCAATCAGCGGTTATGCTGCATATGCTCACTCAAGCACAACCGGATATTCCTGTTGTGCTTACCGATACGGGGTACCTGTTTCCTGAAACGTACAAGTTCATTGATGAGTTGGTTGAAAAGCTCAACTTAAACTTGCACGTTTACAGCGCAGAGATATCATCTGCATGGCAAGAGGCACGATTTGGCAGACTTTGGGAACAAGGCATTGAAGGTATTGAAAAATACAACAGGATGAACAAAGTTGAGCCTATGCAGCGTGCATTGCGTGACCTTGATGCGGGCACGTGGTTTGCGGGTCTGCGCAGAAGCCAGTCTGATACACGCGGCAAATTGCCGGTTCTCCAAAAAGTGGGGGAGCAGTTTAAACTTTATCCGATCATCGATTGGAGCAATAAAGACCTTCACTATTACCTGAAAGAAAACGGTTTGTCTTACCACCCTCTCTGGGAACAAGGTTATGTCTCGATTGGTGATTGGCACACAACGCAATCGCTGCAGGAAGGGATGAGTGAGCAAGATACCCGTTTCTTTGGATTGAAGCGCGAGTGCGGATTGCACGAGTTTGGTGATGGTATTTAACTTATGTTGAATACCTCACCCAAAACGGTCTTAAGTTCTTGTAGGTACGTTTCATTAGCGGACTTAGTCACCAGTTTGTACAGTTCGCTACCCACTGGCGTAAACTTGTAGTACACCAACGCAACGCCCGACGTCTTACAGGTTAGCGTGATGTTCTCATTAACACATCGCCAAGTAACCTGTTGCCCTTCAGTATATTCTCCGCTCTCGATTTCACTAGCATAAATTAATTTCATCTCTTGCAGCGACAATAGGTCAGGGTAACTTAACCCAACAGATGCTAGATTCAGTTGTTCTGGAATAGGCTTTCTGAGAAACGAAAATAGACCTTTGCGCTTATGATACCCCACTAATATGCGTGGAACGACATCATTACTTTTCCTACTCGCCACGTTAACTGCTTTATTAAATATTTTTGCATCTCTGTGAGTAAGTGTTTTTAGCAATTGTAAAGTGCGAAGCGAAAAACTGCCCGGCCGGGCTACTTCAACGGCAAAAATCTTTCCCCATAATTCTTGCATTGGTGGGCTGTAAATCTCTTCAGCCATGGTACTGAATGCAAAAAACCAATCGGGATCAAGATTATCGCTAGTTTGTTCGTTGATCGAAACATTTAGTGCTATATTTAATACAGCTTGAAGATTGCTCGCTTTTTGTGTTTCTAGAATTTGTTTTCTTCGCTCTAGCGCATGTTTTTGCTTTTTAGGATCAGGAGACAACATAGAAGGGCTAATTCCCACTCTAGCAAACCACGACAGCATGCGTTGACGACTTGCATCCGCTTGAACAGAGCTTGCTGCCTTTTCAGCAGCGGGTTGGTCAGGAGACACCTTTGTGCTGCTCACTTCCGTGTTCTGGGTTTTTTTTATCTCAGGGGAAAAGTGCTGAGGTGTTATCTTCATATTAGTTTTAATAGATGAATGTTAATTAGCATGTACCATGAGAGCACTATTGCATTGCGTAATCCATTTATCAATGTAATCGTCTTCCCAATACAGTAAGGCGTGCATTCTTGGTGTGTATATTTCGGGGAAATAAGCGGTAATGTCGGAAATGGATTACGAAAACGACGAGTTAATATTTTTAGATGACAGTTTAGCAGAAGAGCAAATTTTGCTCGGAAAGGATTGGAATATTCTCATAGTCGACGATGACGAAGAGATCCACACCGTGACGCGACTCGCGTTATCTGATCTTGTCGTTAACGACCGTAAACTAAACTTTATTAATGCATATTCGGCAAAGCAAGCGAAAGAACTTCTTCATGAATATGGCAATAGTATCGCCATTATATTACTTGATGTCGTCATGGAAACGGACGATGCAGGCTTTGATGTCGTTAAGTACATTCGTGAGGATATGAAATTATTCGAGCCACGAATTATTTTGCGTACAGGTCAGCCTGGCTATGCCCCCGAAGAGCAGGTTATTAAAGTTTACGACATTAATGACTATAAAACGAAAACAGAGCTCACCCGTGCAAAACTGCTAACCACAATTATCTCTTCACTTCGTTCTTACCAGCAAATCATGACCATCAGTCAAAGTCGCGCTGGACTGGAAAAGATTATCACTTCTTCGGCGAATTTGTTTGAAGAGCACTCCGTCAAAGAGTTTTGTGAGGGGGTTGTCACCCAGATTAGTTCGCTTATAGGGCTTGATACTGAAGGCTTGCTGTGTGCCAGAGCGGGGGCTTTGTTAGATAAAGATGATGAAGGCGTATACGTACTCGGCGCTGCAGGTGAGTATGCGCAGTTCATAAATCACCCAGTATCCGATGTTAAAAACCTTGAAATAGAAGAAAATGTTTGCCGCTGTTTACGTATTAAAACTCACATATTTGAGCGGACTTGTACGGTACTCTATATCAGCCGTGCAGGCTTTGAAGCAGCCGTTTATGTTAAGCAAACCAAGGAAATCAGTGAATTAGATAAAAACCTGTTAGAGGTTTTTTTATCTAGCATTTCGGTTGGCTATGAAAACGTAAACCTTTTCCATGAGCTAAGAAATGCAGCATTTCGCGATTGGTTGACGCGACTTCCAAACCGAAACGAATTTATTAATATGCTGGATAAGCCGCATTTATTTGCTGGCGAAAACTGCAGTGTTGCGCTTGTCGATGTTAATCACTTTTCCGATATCAATGACGGATTAGGCCAAGAAGTAGGTAACGAATTGCTTCGTGCAATTAGCGAACGTTTCCAAGCGTCATTCGACGGATTGGTAAAGAAAGGCCGAATAGGTGCGGACGTTTTCGGTCTTATTGGGCCTAATGAATACGTCTGTCCTGAAGCTATCAACGCTATTTTTCAATCTTCGTTTAAAGTGGGCGACCACACACTACCGGTTAATGTCACGGTAGGGTTTTGCAAATTAGATAACAAGCGAAATATTGGGCTCGAAATTTTGAAGCGCACGAATATAGCGCTTAATCGAGCGAAAAAGAATCTCACTGACAACTTTGAATACTACGCAAAAGATATTGAAGACCAGACAACGTGGCGTCTTGATATGATTCGCCGCCTACGTAGTGACTTTGCAGCGAAAAAACTGGAATTGTGGTTCCAACCCCAAGTCGATTTACTGAATGAAAAAGTCGTTGGCATGGAAGGCCTGCTTCGATGGCCCGACGGTGAAGGCGGCTATATTTCTCCTGCTGTTTTTGTTCCTCTTGCCGAATATTCTGGGCTTATTGTTGATATTGGAGAATGGGTACTAGAAGAATCATGTAACCGCCTACTGGCGCTAAGAGAGAAAGGCTTCGGGCACCTTCGGGTTGCAGTTAATATCTCTATACCACAATTCCGTGACAGACTTTTTGTGGATAAGGTAAAACAAGCGCTCTCTAAACCCAATATTGATCCAAGTCTTTTAGAACTAGAGATAACCGAAAGTGTGGTTATGGATGAGCCTCAAATTGTTATCGACGCGCTGCGCTCACTCAAAGAGTTCGGGGTAAAAATTGCTATCGATGATTTTGGTACGGGTTTCTCTTCCATGAGCTATCTTCAGCAGCTCCCTTTAGACAGGCTGAAGGTAGATCGCTCATTTGTTAAAGACATTGAGCCGGGAGCCAGCGCGGTGCTTGCTGAAACTATTGTGACATTAGGTAATAAGCTGGGGCTGTTAACGATTGCAGAAGGTGTAGAGAAAAGAGAGCAGGCGAGTTATATGATTAAATTAGGGTGTGACGAGGCACAAGGCTTTTTATACGCTAAGCCGATGCCGTTTGATGCCTTACTGTCGTTTTTAGAGTCTCACGACTAGTTTTCCAATGCGTTAGAGATATGGTTTTGCAACAGAGGTAAGCTTTCAGCTTCAAACCACGGATGCTGAGCTAGCCAGCGGTTGTTTCTGCCGGACGGATGAGGGATAACAAAATGTCCGTCATGCGAAGCAAAGGTAGCATTAACCGCTGCTGTAAGACTTTTATACTCAGGTAAGTAATATTGCTGTGCATAGCGGCCGACATAGAGGGTTATCTGAGGTTTTAAATGTAAAAGGAACGCATCATGCCAAGTAGGTGCGCACTCTTTTCTTGGCGGGGCATCAGCGCCGTTTTTGTAGCCAGGGAAACAAAATCCCATAGGTAAAATGGAAATGCATTTAGGATTGTAAAAAGTCGGTTTTGATACCGACAACCAGCCTCGCAGTCTATCACCGCTGGCATCGTTGAAAGCAATGCCGCTTTCGTGAGCCTTTAAACCTGGTGCCTGCCCAATGATGAGTACTTTTGAAAATTTGGCGGCACTAAAAATAGGATTAGGCAGATGGGGGAGGTCGCGCGCGCACACTGTGCAGTTTCTTGCTTTTTCTAAGAGATCATCAAGGTCTTCCAATTTTTTCTCCAAATATTCTCCTTTGTAATACTTTTGTCATAAAACTATGATCTCAATTTGACTATCTCATGTATATACAGTAAGTTTAACAGTGACAGTAGTGAACTGTAATACAGGAGAAGAAACATGCGTAAAGTAGTACTAACCCTTGCTCTATCAGCAGCCTTTGGTATTGCGCATGCGGAATCTGGTGATAACCAGCTTTTCGATTGCATGGATGCGAAAACATTCGAAATGAATAACCAATGTATGTCGGACAAAATCGGCAATAACATTCGTTTCCGTGATGCACAAGCAAAATTGCTCGACATCGCAAGCGAAAGTCAGGGTGACTACGCTATTGCAACAATGACTTTCGATCAAGAAAATATGCACATTGACGTCGTAGCACACAAAGATTCGCTTAACGCGCTTGCTGCGAACCGCAACTAATTATTAGTGAACGCATACGAGCCGGCGATAACATCGCCGGCTTTTTTGTATCAGTTAGAAAATTCTGTTTAAGCCATTTATCGCGGCTACCCGGTAGGCTTCAGCCATAGTAGGGTAGTTAAACGTGGTATTAACAAAGTAGTCTATGGTATTGCCTTCACCTTTTTGCTGCATGATCGCTTGACCGATGTGAACGATTTCTGAGGCACGTTCACCAAAACAATGGATCCCTAATATCTCTTTTGTTTCACGATGAAACAATATTTTTAGGCTACCTGTTTGCGTTGACGCAATTTGCGCTCTGGCCAGATGTTTGAACTGCGCACGACCTACTTCATAGGGCACTTTTGCGGCAGTCAGCTCTTGCTCCGTTTTACCCACTGAGCTAATTTCTGGAATGGTGTAAATACCTGATGGAATGTCTTCTACCAACGCAGAATGTGTTTTTATGCCCAGCATGGCTTCAGCGGCAAATCGACCTTGGTTATAAGCGGCTGAGGCTAAACTTGGATAACCAATGACATCGCCAACCGCAAATACATTATCTACGTCAGTCTGATAGTTTTCATTCACTTTCAACTGACCCCTGCCATCAGTCTTCAGGCCAATATTTTCCAGTTTTAGTGTATCTGTATTACCCGTGCGTCCATTGGCAAACAATAAACAATCGGCACGCATACGCTTGCCTGACTCTAAATTCAATATTACAGAGTCATCATTAGCTTCAACAGACGTGTAGGTCTCGTTGTGACGAATAAGCACGCCGTTGTTCCACAAATGGTAACTAAGTGCGTCAGAGATCTCGTCGTCGAGAAATGACAATAAGCGATCACGCATATTCACAAGATCTACTTTAACGCCTAGACCTCGGAAGATACTAGCATACTCAGATCCAATTACCCCTGCGCCATAAATAATGATGGACTTGGGATCGTGATCCAACGATAAGATAGTGTCTGAGTTATAAATACGCGGGTGGTTGAAGTCGATATCTTTGGGGCAATAGGGGCGCGATCCCGTCGCAATAGCGATTTGCCCTGCAGTAACCGTATCTTTTGAGCCATCTTTTCGCGTAATTTCGAGCGTATGAGCATCGACAAAACTCGCTTCACCGTGAAAAAGCGTCACGCGGTTTCTGTCGTAAAAAGATGAGCGAAGGCGAGTTTGGCTCTTAACCACCCCGCTCGCGTGACGCATTATGTCAGAAAAAGTAAGGCTTTTACTAAGGTGGTTATCAGCAAACAGAGGAGACGAATTGTACTCAATAAGACGACTAACAGAATGACGAAGCGCTTTAGATGGAATGGTTCCCCAATGGGTACAGCCGCCTCCAACCGCTTCATAGCGTTCGACTACCGCCACTTTTTTTCCGGCTTTGGCAAGCTGCATAGCAACCCCTTCACCACCAGGGCCTGTACCTATAACAATTGCGTCGTAGTGATACGACGGAGCTTTAGTTTTTTGCTTCGTTGCCATCTTACTTTCCCGTGTTGTTATTTCTTTGAAACAGCGACGTAAACTGAAGTCATCGCCATCATTAATTTACTGAAGTAGCTTGAAGACCTGCGCTTAAAACAAGGCAAAGCTTTATACATTAGCTTAACCCACTCTAGTATAACTACCTTACTTAATATGTAATTCCAACTATAGATTAAAAAAAACCACATAAGCATAGACTTATGTGGTTTTTCACAATTTTTTAGTAAAGAAAATGCTTACGCCATTTGAAATGATAAGCTTTGCAAATGGGTCCACTTTTCCTTTTGAACTGCAAAAGCGTTTTTTAACTCTTTGTATTTATATGCAAGCTCTAACCCTTCAATACTGCGCTTCAACGTGCGTTGCTTAACACGCATCACGCGTTTTTTGGTCGCGTAATAGTCGCTCATTCGTTGCATTAACAAGTCATACTCTTCTTGAATTGTATGCATCACTTCTTCAGCATTCGGCAGAAGAGAAACTTTTTCACTCGCTCTTTGCAGCTGCATCGCCGCTAGTGCTTTCTCGATACGCTCTTCCGGAACTTTGCGAAGGTTTGACGTGAGCCCAACAAACGACAGTCCTTTAATTAACCACTTAGTCGGATCGAATTGATACCAGCGAATGCCGTTGCGATAATCGTATTCAAAAATGTGGTGGTAATTATGGTAGCCTTCACCGAAGGTGAAGAAAGCTAACACGCCGTTGTCGCGAGCGGTGTTTTTATCAGTATATGGCTGACTTCCCCAGAAGTGCGCGAGTGAATTGATGAAAAACGTTACATGATGCACAAGCACCAACCGAAGCACGCCGGCCACCAATATCATGCCTAATATGTCACCGTTTAGATAACCGAGTAAGCCCGTCACGCCAAAGTTGGCGGCAAGCACAATAGGTAAATAGTACTTATGTTGCCACATAACCACGCTATCTTTTTGAAGATCTTTACAGTTGCTGTAATCGTCATAACGTTTTGCTTGGTATTCACGAAGCATCCAACCGATGTGCGCAAACCAAAGGCCTTTTTTCGCTGAATACGGGTCCTTGTCGTTATCATCAACATGGCGATGGTGTACACGATGATCAGACGACCAGTGCAAAATGCTATTTTGCAAGGCCATAGCCCCACCGATAGCAAGTACAACACGCACCACAATGTTGGCATCGTAGGTTTTGTGCGACCACAACCGGTGATAACCGGCAGTTATCGACATACCTGTAAAGTAAAATAAGAAGATAGCTGTACCGATCTCTGCCCAATCGATACCCTGATATGCCACCCAAAGCGGCACACCAATAAATGCAATTGCGCCCGATATTATAAATACCAGCACATTAGTTAGGATAAGAGGAGGTTTTTTCATTTTAAACTACTTGGCTTACAACTGTTCGCTAATTTATCGTTTTACGGAGCTTCAGGCAAGCAAAACCCCGATAAGTTCTGCTTACATGTGTAAAAGTTTAATTATAGTAAAACTAAGTGGGATCGCACATTTTATGCGCGTATTTTTGCTTAATACTTGTTTATAAAAGAGATGATTTTGTTTCTCTTTCCCCATTAGCGTGTGTTGAGATAAACTACACGTGCCAGTCTTTGATGTGTGAAGTTTGATTGCGTTAATGGTTATTCAGATGACGTGTGGCGGTATACTCAAACGCAAAAAAAAATCATCAGGCCGTTAAGCCGTTAAAAAGCTAATCAACATAGGGTGTGAATGTGAGTCGACAAGAACAAAAATTAAAAACCCGCCAAAATATCATTCATGCTGCGTTTTCTTTACTGGATGAAAATCGCAGCTTATCGGCAATTAGTTTACGTGAAGTCGCCAGAGAAGCCGGTATTGCCCCCACCTCTTTTTATAGACACTTTAAAGATATGGACGAGTTGGGTTTAACACTCGTGGATGAAGCGGGATTAGCTCTCAGACAGCTTATGCGTCAGGCTAGACGACGTATTGCGTCTGGCGGCGGTGTTATTCATACCTCTGTAGAAACGTTTATGGAGTTCATTGCTGCCAATACCAACGTTTTCCGCTTACTTTTGCGTGAACACACTGGGACCTCGTCTGCTTATCGATTAGCTGTCTTTAGGGAGATTCAACATTTTATTGATGAACTCACTGACTACATTATAGAGCAGCAAGGTGTGGAGTATGCCTGTGCACAGCTTCAAGCTGATGCCATGGTAAGGCTAGTTTTTAGCGCGGGTGCAGAGGCATTAGAAGCCGATGATAAATTACGCCGAGAAATAGGTGAGAAAGTAAAAGCGCAACTTCGCTTTGTACAGATTGGCGCTACGCAAAAAAATTAGGTGTTCCCTTTTCAGTTAATACTTCCTTGTATTGAGCACTAAAGAGTTAGCAACTTACGCGCAAACTAGTTTTTGCGCGTAAGTAACACACCCGCTTCAATGTGATGCGTGAAAGGGAATTGATCGAATAGTGCAGATTGGGCGATGTCGTGTGTTTCGCTCAATAGCTCAAGGTTTTGCGCTAAGGTTTCAGGATTACACGAGATATAGACAATATTGTCGTAGTCCTGAATCATTCTCAGCGAGTCTTCATCTAGACCTGCTCTAGGTGGGTCAACTAACACTGTAGTGAAATTATACGCGCTAAGGTCGATACCCTCTAGCCGGCTAAAAGTACGCTCACCTTTCATCGCTTGAGTGAATTCTTCAGCGGCTAGTCTGACGATTTTTACGTTGTCTAGGTTATTTTGCTCAATATTGAACTGCGCAGCTTGCACTGAAGGCTTGGCGATTTCTGTACCTACCACGTTATCGAAATGAAGTGCTAGCGGTAATGAAAAGTTGCCCGCGCCACAGTACATTTCTAACAAGTCACCTGATAGTGGTTTCACACATTCAAGCGCCCATTCAATCATCTTACAATTTACCTCAGCGTTAGGTTGCGTAAAGCTATTCTCGATATGCTTGAAAATAAACTCTTTTCCGTTAACCGGTAAACGCTCAATAACATAATCATTGTCGATAATGAGTTTTTGTTTTCTTGCTCGGCCGATAATATTTACCTTAGGAAAATGCGTTTCTAACGTCGCTTTCAGTGTTCGCGCAGCAACTTCCCATTCACTATCTAACTGACGGTGGTATAACAGGCTAATGACAAGTTCGCCAGATAAGGCTGACAGGTAGTCCACTTGAAAAAGCTTCTTTCTTAGTGATTCATTCGGTTTTACCGCCTCGAGCAATAGCTGCATCGCATCGTTTATTGCCTTACAAGCGGGAGGGAAGTGATCTACCCGATACTTTTCTTTTGTTTCTTGATTAAACATGATGTGAAATAAGTCATCACCTTCATGCCATACCCGAAATTCGGCGCGCATGCGATAGTGCGTCGGATTTGATGCAAACACGGAAAGCCTAGGCGCGTTAAATGGAGAAAGTAATGCAGAAAGACGAGCTACTTTTTCGTCTAGCTGAGCTTGATAGCTTTGATGTTCGGTAGCGGTCATAAAATTCTCCATTCATAGTTAGGTCGCGAATTGTAGTCCCTTAAAAAATAACTGCAACAAGCGCTATCTACTTCTGCATAACTATTACTAATAAAACAATACTAGGGAAGTATTCTCCGAGACATTGTTGTAAAAAAAGCTGTATTAAAATTAAACAATGGGGATTCTTTGCCGATAATAAGAAAGAGGATAGTGAGGATCAAATTATGAACGTGGGTCAAATCAAGGCTTTCATGAATGAACAAAAGGTCGATCAGAAAGCTGATCAGACGGCATCTGTTAACCCGAATGAAGCGTTAAAAAAGCAATTGCAGCAAGAGGGTTTGCAGCAAGCGGCTGAGTTTTCTAAACAGCAAACTGCATCAGTAACAGTGTCAAGCAGTCAAACCAGCATTGGTATGCGTATTGTCAATTCAAGTCTGAATCAATCGTTAGAGATAGATGGTCAAAAGCCGAAGGACATTAAAGAAAAAAATGTAGAAGAAAAGTCGAACAGTTTGTTCGATTTTGAAAAAGTCGCAAGAAATGTCCTTAAATTTGTTGGCGGTGTTATTCGCGGCGCAGCTGATGGTGGTGCCAGTAGCGAAAAGTTGAATAGTTTGTTTAGTCAAGCAAGAGAAGGTGTCAGCCGAGGGTTCACTATGGCTGAAAAAGACCTCGCTGGTTTTATGAATGAAGAGATTCAACAAGGAATGACAAAAAGCCGCGACCTTATCGATACAGGAATCAACGATTTAGAAACCGATATACTGGGTCGCCAACAACCGAATGCTGTTACGCTTTCATCATTAAATGCTGTAGCTGCCACAGATGAGAAAAGCGGTAGCTTGCTGATCCGCACTAAAGATGGGGATGAGGTGAGCTTTAGCTTCGAGAGCCTTCGTTCATTCCAGGCCGCTCAGCAAATTAACTTTCAGGCTCAGGCTTCTCAGGAGCAAGGCGGTGGTAGTGGTGAGCAAAGTGAAAGCAGTATTTCAGCCTCTTACTCTCAGCAAACGTCTTATCAGTACTATGAGAGAAGCGGTATTAGTTTCTCGTTGAAAGGCGAACTTGATGAAGATGAATTGGCCTCAATAGCCGATCTGGTTGGACAAGTTCAGGATCTTGCAGATACTTTCTATAGCGGTGATATAGATAAAGCGTTTGAAGAGGCGCTAAAGTTAGGCTTTGACGACAAAGAGTTAGTGGGTTACGCACTTCAGTTAAATAGAACAACCCAGACAGAAGTGTTGAAGACCTACGAGAACATTAAGCATTACAACGAAAATGAAAAGGATAATTCGAAGTTCGGTAACGTGGTAAGCCCAGTAGCTCAGTATTTAGAGAAAATGATGGATACATTAGCCAGTGCTGAGAATAAACTGGCGAGTAGCGAAGACTACAATACATTAATAGCAGGGTTAATAAATGAAATGAAAGATGTACAGGTGCCTGACCTTATCTCTGCTATAAATAGATTTCGCTCTTTCAACCAGACCTTACTAGATGGTCTGCCGCAATCAGCAGAAACGAAAGACTCCTAATTCTCTTTAAATGAAAAAGCCCGGAGCAAAATGCTGACCGGGCTTTTTTTTGCGAGCAATTACATATTACTCGTGGTCAACTTTATCTTTCGCTGGGCGAACTTTTAGTGTGCGTTCTTGAAAGATTGAGTCGTTTGTTTTATCGATAACGCTGCTCAGATCGTCTGTCACCACTTCGATAAAACCATAGCCTTTTCGTTTTCCAGTTTTACGATCTTTCATTAATCGGACAGACTGTACTTCTATAAAACTGCTGAAGTACTCTTTTACAGCATTTTCATTTGCACGATAAGGCAAATTACCCACATACAAGGTTTCTATCGATCCTTCATTAGAATGTGCTCTGGCATCTGAGGAAGATGGACTTTGAATAAGAGACGCTAGCCAAGGAGTGACGATACCGCTTGTCAGCAGAGCTGCTGATACGGTTAGTGGAACATGGACGTTTAAACTAGCAGAAGAAAATAACAAGTACCCTGCAATTGCAAAAATAGCGCTAATAACAGCGCATTGAATAAAGCCTACTTTCATATACCTACCTTTCTATTGTTTATTATGGTGTTGGAGGCTGTATACAGTTTACTCATTTGTAACAATTTGAACAATAAAATGTGAAAAAACTAGTCGAAAGATGCATTGAGTCCATAGAAATGATGGAGAAATGAGCGGTTAGCACTAAAAGTGAGTTAAAAAGCAAAAAAATACAATTCAACTGTTGATCTTTCTCAATAGGTATCTATAATGCGCTCCACGTTCTTAGGGGGCTACGAGAAAAAAGCAGCTACCTAATTAACGAGTGCGAAACCAAGTTTTCAAACAAATAAAAAGTTTAAAAACAGGGTTGACATCAAATTTAAACGATGTAAAATGCGCACCTCACTCGAACAGGGTGAGTCACTAAGAGGCAACGGCTTCTAGTGAATAGCAGCGAAGCTGCTACGTTCTTTAACAATTTAGACAAGACAATCTGTGTGGGCACTCGTTAAGAGTGTCAACATAACGACGATTCATATTTCGATATATTTAATTGAAGAGTTTGATCATGGCTCAGATTGAACGCTGGCGGC
>Ga0181596_10001080_pt1 | contig 27965 bp, 19 predicted proteins | sample 041ome_6_FD_148655 | JGI IMG/M metagenome (GOLD analysis project Ga0181596, IMG submission 148655) | Coastal salt marsh microbial communities from the Groves Creek Marsh, Skidaway Island, Georgia - 041402US metaG (spades assembly) | ecosystem: Environmental > Aquatic > Marine > Intertidal zone... | reverse complement strand
GTAACAAAATCTTTGACCTCGCTTTCGGATAGTGTTTGATTTGCACATTGCGTAAATGCAAACGCAACGAGTATTAGTCCTAAATTTCTCATACTACTTTTCATTTCACTTTAGAGTTATTAAGATTTGATTTCGCCATTTTTGGATACATAAAAGAGTCCGGCAATTGGGACAAGGCTCAATATCATAAATGCTAGTGGGGGATGCCCAGCCGAGCCCTTCGCGAAATTGACGAAATCGGGCAAGGTCCAAGCCAAGTGGACAATTCCCAAAATGAAGGCTGCAGCTTTCAATGCACTGAGATCCTTTAAACGTAGCGCGTATACCAATGAGGCAACGTAGCCGGCTCCAATGAAGCCAAATACAAAAACCATGGTGTCCATGACGGCCATGCCCTCAATGCTTTGGCCGAGCCCTTCAATGCCCATGGATTCAATCATCATATCTCTCATCTCCCCGCCATTGTATACTAGGAATATGGGCAAAAATGAAATGAGGTCAATGATGAGTGATAGGAGGAAAATATTCTTGAAACTTTTCATCAAACTTTGATTTAAATAATTATTCTTCGGTTATCCAGTCGATCCATATCACTTCTCGTGAAATTTTCCTTTCATCATTGAAAGAATGACTCATGTGAATGAATCCCTTGAACTCTTCACCTGATTCTTTGTCGACATTGGTAATGTTCCACCAGGATAGGACCTCCCAGCCCCCTTCACCTTTTTCGTAACGAATGGCATCCGGATATCCGTAGACTTCCATAATTCGCTTACTGGTGCTATTGATTCCAGACTCCCATTTTTCCTTGCGTTCGGCTAAGCTGATTCCTCGATAGTCTTTACCATCTCCGAGGCGATAAAACTTAGCGTCTTCAGCAAAGTAGCTTTCCATAACATCTGGTTTCCCTTCTACCCAGCCAGCAACTACCGCTTCAACGGATTCGATTAAAGGGTGCTCATCGTACACGCGTCCATTTCTGTGTGCCCCAAATGAATTTTGAATTTGGGCCCCAAGATCGTTTTGATTGTAATAGCTGAGCCACATGGTGATTTTATTCTCGCTGTTTACTCGGAATTCATCATGGAACCATGTCTTTACAGTGTCCCCAGTTTTCTTGTTTACAGCTGTAAATAAGGTCCAATCCATGACCCAAACTCCAGTTTTATCCCCTTTGTACTGAATAACATCCGGAGAGACACCTTCACCTCTTGAAATGCTAAGTATGAAATTGTCATTCCACCATTTGGAAGTTTCCAAATCTCTTTCAAGTCCATGGGGTTCTGTGTCACCGACGCTCCAAATTTTTACGTTCGGGTCGAAATAAGTGGCATATGTTTCCAGGTCCCCACTGCAAAAACTTTTATAGGTGGCTTCAACCACCTCTAGCGCGGGATGCTCAGCATAGGTGACTCCCGATTTTTTCTGCGCAAATAAGCCCAAAGGCAAAAGCAACAGAATTGCAGTTGTTTTTTTCATTTCTTCATCGTTTTAGATTGATTTTAAGTTCAATATAGTTTTAATTAAATAAGTTATTGTTATTTAATTTTTAATTTAAGTGGCAACCTTAGAAGGGTTTAGGCTATTCAATAGGGTAGAGGAGAGACCTACCTCTTAGACCAAGAGCGGCTTTTGCCGCACTTTGCGTTTCTTAGCTTTTAATCGAGAGGTACTATGCTCGGTCACATCCAATGCGACTTGGATATGCACTCCTGACGGGGTCACATAGAGACGAAAAACCCGCAGCGAATGCTGCAGGTTTTCTTTTTTGGAACCGGCTGGTTCGCTTTAAGGTGGTTCCAGAAAAGAAAAGCGATTCACGAAAGTGGAGCGGGTTTTTCTTGGCACGAGATTCGCAGTTGGCATGTAGGAAAAAAGTACTTTTGCCAACGAAATGAAAAAGCAAAGGATGAAGAACGTGCATGCACTGCTATTTGCAGCCGCATATTTCATCCTCCTATTAGTGCCCATTTCGCGTTTTCAGGCATCAGAGACTAATGCTGAATTCACTGCCGCCCCTGCGTACACGGTAATTTCTGATTTTTACCCAGAACATTTTGGTGCGCATCATGGGCGATCCGCTTTGGACGTCTCCTCCTCTCAAGTAGAGATGGAAGATTTAGATGTTGAAGAGGAAGATTTTGATGGTCTCGGCACTGCGTCGATCCAAAAAGTCACGACGTCCCCTTCAAGTGGACATTCAAAGATTCGTGCAAACGTTCATTCCGTCAACAGCCGCAAGCTCTTTCTGCTGTACGATCGTTGGCTGATTTAAGGGCTTTCCTCCTCTAAGCGCCGAACCTCTCCAGCGGCGCATGCACTCCATTCTGGAGGGACTACCCATCTATATTTTTATATGAATCGCAGCGCATTACTCGCTGTGGCGATGCTTCCACTTTTGGCGGCATGCCACACGGAAACCGTTCACCACGAATCTGCTCAGGTGACCCTGTCGGAGGGCTTGGTAAAGGACACCACCATCTACCAAGAATACGTGAGTCAAATTCACGCCATTCGTCACATTGAATTACGTGCCATGGAACGAGGGTACCTCACAGGTATCCATGTGGATGAAGGTCAGTTTATCCAAAAAGGCCAAATCATGTTCCAAATTATGCCCAACATGCTTCAGGCGGAAGTAAATATGGCCGCATCTGAAGCGGAAATGGCGGCTATTGAGTATAGCAACACAAAGAAGTTGGCGGATGAAAATGTCGTTTCGCAGAACGAACTGAAACTTGCAGAGGCACGGAAAAAGAAGGCGGACGCGGAGTTGGATCTTGCCAAAGTCCACCTCGGGCTCGCAACGGTCAAAGCTCCTTTTTCCGGGGTTATGGATCACTTCCAAGTTCGAGAGGGAAGTTTGGTGGATGAAGGAGAATGGTTAACGACCCTTTCGGACATCAGCACCCTTTGGGTCTATTTCAACCTTCCAGAGGCCGAATACCTGAATTTGGCCCAAAGCAATGACTTGAAGAACAAGAAGGTTCTGTTGCTAATGGCCAATGGTCAATTGTACGAGCATGCAGGAAGCATTGAAACCATCGAAGGGGAGTTTGACCACGAAACAGGAAACATACAGCTACGTGCCGCCTTCAGCAATCCTAAGAGCCTGCTTCGTCATGGAGAAACGGGCAAGATTCGTGTTCCCAGTATTTTGAGTCAAGCTTTGATCATCCCGCAAAAAGCCACCTTTGAAATCCTGGACAAAAAATATGTCTATGTTGTGGATGCTGATGGCATTGCACATCAGCGACAAATCACTATTGCCTATGAATTAAATCACCTGTATGTGATTTCAGGCGGATTAAAGCCCGGGGAGAAGGTGGTTATTGATGGCTTGCGCAAGGTGCGTGACGGTCAAAAGGTGGAAGGCGAGACGGTCTCGGCTAAAGAAGTGATGGAGAGTCTCGAATTACACGCCGAATAAGCCATGTTCTCTAAGTTCATAAAGCGCCCGGTATTGGCCATCGTCATTTCGATTGTCATTGCCTTTTTGGGATACTTATCCATCAATACACTGCCCACTTCGCAGTTCCCAGAGATCGCACCGCCCCGAGTTCTTGTGACGGTAGCCTACCCAGGGGCAAGTGCGGAAGTACTGGTGCAAACGACCTTGATTCCTTTGGAACAAGCGATTAACGGGGTGCCTGGCATGAAGTACATAGTTTCCGACGCGACTTCGGCTGGTGAAGCGACGATTCAAATCATTTTTGAGCTTGGCACAGACCCCAACAAAGCGGTCGTGAATGTCAAAAACCGGGTGGATATTGTCATGAGCCGACTGCCCGAACTCGTTCAGCTCGAAGGGGTTGTCGTGTCCATTGTGCAGCCAAGTATGTTGATGTATGTCAACGTGTATTCGGAAGACACCCTGGCGGATGAGAAATTTCTTTTCAACTATGCCAACGTCAACCTGATTCCGGAAGTCAAGCGGGTCAATGGTATTGCGAGTGCCCAAATTTTGGGGGCTCGGCAGTATGCCATGCGCGTTTGGCTAAAGCCCGATCGCATGCAAGCCTACCGAGTGAGTTCGGAGGAAGTCATGGAGGCCATCAACAAGCAAAGCGTCATTGCCCGACCCGGTCGATTGGGTCAGGCTACCGGTATTGCTGCGCAATCCCTCGAATATGTGTTGGTCTACAAAGGCCGTTACAACAAGCCCGAGGAGTACGAAAACATTGTTGTACGTTCAAGTAGCGACGGCGAGCGCATTTTGCTCAAAGACATCGCGAATGTGGAATTGGGCAGTGAGTTCTTCGACATCTACTCCAACAAAGACGGTTATCCCTCTGCGGCCATCGTACTAAAGCAGAATTACGGTTCAAATGCCACGGAAGTTATCCAGAATATTAAGGACAAATTGGCGGAACTTGAAGAGGCCTTCCCAGCAGGGATGCACTATGAGGTTAGCTATGACGTATCCACGTTTTTAGATGCCTCGATTGAGAAAGTGCTTCACACCTTGTTAGAGGCCTTCATTCTAGTAGCGGCTGTTGTGTTCATTTTCTTGGGGGACTGGCGTTCGACCCTGATCCCAACTCTGGCGGTTCCAGTCTCCTTGATTGGTGCCTTTTTCTTCATGCAAGTATTTGGCATCACGATCAACTTAATCACTCTCTTTGCGTTGGTTTTAGCTATTGGTATTGTAGTAGACAATGCGATTGTGGTGGTGGAAGCGGTTCACGCCAAAATGGAAACCGAACATGTCTCTCCCCTGAAAGCCGTCAATCTTGTTTTGGGTGAGATTGGGGGTGCTATCGTGGCCATCACTTTGGTCATGACCTCCGTGTTTATTCCGGTGACTTTCATGTCAGGGCCTGTGGGTGTTTTCTACCGTCAATTTTCCATTACGATGGCGGCCTCTATTGTGCTATCAGGGGTTGTGGCATTGACGTTGACGCCAGTCCTGTGTGCCATGCTGTTGAAACCTCACGTTCCCAAAGAAAAATTGAATGGTTTTGAGCGGGCTCTTGGGGCTTTCAACCGGTGGTTTGATCGCATGACGAACGGCTATGTCAAGGCCTTGGATAAAATCGTGGCCAGACGAGTAGTCACCCTTGGGGGCTTCGTCCTATTCGCAGTGGCTATTTTCTTCATTGCACAAAAAACCCCAGCAGGTTTTATTCCAGGGGAAGATCAGGGCATGATCTATGCCATTGTGCAAACACCTCCCGGTACCACATTAGAAGCCACTAACCAAGTGGCGCGTGAATTGCAAAGGCGGGCAGAAGAAATTGAAGGCATTTCATCTGTGTCTTCACTGGCAGGTTATGAAATCCTTACGGAAGGCCGTGGATCCAATGCGGGAACGTGCTTGATCAACTTGAAGGATTGGTCCGACAGGAAGCATTCGGTGCATGAAATCATCGAGGAATTAGAGCATGAAACACGGGACATGGGTGCCACCATTGAATTCTTTGAGCCACCTGCGGTTCCGGGCTATGGCGCTGCGGGCGGCATCGCTTTTCGTTTGCTGGACAAGAACAATGGTACGGATTACCAACTCTTTGATGAGATCAATACGGAATTCATGGACAGCCTTCGGGCACGCCCAGAGTTGACGGGGCTTTTCACCTTCTATGCCGCGAATTATCCCCAGTATGAATTGATTCTTGACAATCAGCTGGCCATGCAGAAAGGAGTGGAAACAGGCGATGCTCTGGAAAATTTGAACATCTTGATTGGTTCCACTTTTGAACAAGGCTTTACACGCTTTAATAATTACTTCCGTGTTTATACGATGGCAGCGCCTGAGTACCGCCGCTATCCTTCGGATATCTTGAACTATTACGTCAAGAACGAAGAAGGGGAGATGGTGCCGTATTCGGCATTTATGCACATGGAAAAGCGCCAAGGTCCGAATGAGATCACCCGGTACAACCTGTACAATTCGGCGACTATACGCGCTATTCCAAGCGCTGGCTATACTACGGATGATGCGATTCAAGTCATTAAAGAGGTGGCCGATAAAGTGTTGCCGCGTGGCTATGATGTGGGCTGGGAGGGTTTGTCTTTTGACGAAGCGCAACGTGGGAATGAAGCCGTTATCATTTTTGGCATCGTCCTCATTTTCGTGTACTTGGTTTTAGCGGCGCAGTATGAGAGCTTCCTCTTGCCCTTTGCTGTATTGTTGAGTTTGCCTGCAGGCGTGCTTGGAACGTTTGTTTTCCTAAACATTTTTGGGGTAGCCAACGATATTTATGCCCAAGTAGGTATGGTTATGTTGATTGGTTTGCTGGGTAAAAACGCGGTACTTATTGTGGAATACGCCGTTCAAATGCAACAGAAAGGGATGTCTATTAAGGAGGCGGCTCTGGAAAGTGCTAAAGTCCGTTTCCGCCCCATTTTGATGACCTCCTTTGCATTTATTGCAGGGCTTATTCCTCTCGTTCTTGCGACTGGAGCAGGGGCAGTGGGCAATAAAACGATCGGAGCCGCTTCATTGGGCGGCATGCTCTTGGGTACCCTCATTGGGGTCTTCGTCATTCCGGGCTTGTATTACCTGTTCGCCACCCTGGGTCAAGGCAGAAAATTGATTAAACATGAAGAGCTCGGTCCCCTTTCCGAGGATATTTCATTTACACACAAAAAACATGAATAAGTCGTGGATTATGGTCCTGCCATTGAGTGTGCTACTGGCTTGTGTGCCAATGCAGCAGGCGGTTCCAACTTTTGATGCACTCCCAGCCTTTCCTGTAGAGGTGACAATCGCTCAAAATCTCTCCAGCGGAACTCAGAAATGGCAGGATTGGGTCGTGGATGAGCAACTAAAAGTCCTTGTGCAAAAAGCATTTGATAAAAATCTAGATATCAAATACTTGGATCAAGCGATTCGTATGTCAGATGCTGAAATACTGTCCCGAAAAGGTGAATACCTACCCTTCGTGACCCTTGTGGCGGCGAGCGATGGGGCTCGAGTCGGGAACTACACCCGCTGGGGCGCAGTGGAACACCAGGTGGAGATCCTACCCGGTGCGGAAAATCCCGAGTTTTTACGGAATCATCAATTGGGTGCAGTCGCTTCTTGGGAAGTGGATATCTGGCAGAAATTGCGCAATGAAAAGCGCGCAGCGGTCAAAGAATGGCTGGCCACGCAAGAGGCCAAGCATATGGCTCAAAGCGCCTTGCTGGCGGAGGTGACGCAGCTGTATTATGAGATATGCGCGCTGGATTTGCAGCAGCAAACCATGCGGACCACCATTGAAATCCAAATGGATGCTTTGGAGATTGTCAAGCTTTTAAAGGCAAATGGTCGTGAAGACCAGTTGGCGGTCTTGCGTTATGCCGCAGAGGTTCAAAAGAATCAGAGCCTGCTCTACCATTTGGATCAACAGAAAGCGCAAGCATTGAATACGCTGTCAGTAGTGTTGGCGCAGCCTGCTGGCCAATTGCAAATCTCCTCGTCAAACATGGTGGATCTCGCTGTTCCGTTTGTTTCAGCAGGGGTTTCCAATGATTTGCTGGGAGCGCGCCCTGATATCCGCAAAGCGGAAAATGAGCTGCAGGCAGCAAAACTGGATGTTAAGGCTGCTCGGGCTGCTTTCTACCCCCAAGTCGCCTTGCGCGCAGGGGGTGGTTTAGAGGCTTTTAAAACCGCTTATTTGACGCTTTCTCCAGAAGCTATGGCCTACAATCTTGCGGGCGATATCCTTGGACCTTTGGTGAATCGGAGAGGCCTGAAGGCGTCTTACAAAAAAGCCAATGCTCGCCAGATTCAAGCCGCTTTGGACTACCAACAGACGATTCTTCAAGGGTACGGGGAAGTCGTCACGTTACTCACCAAACAAGAAAACATGGCCCAGGCCATGGCTCGACAAGGGGAGCAGGTGGCTCTGCTTGAAGAAGGGGTTGGGGTTTCGAAGCAATTGTTCCAATCAGCGCGAGCGGATTACGTGGAAGTCTTGATGACACAACGCGAGGCGCTGGAAGCTAAAATGGAGTGGATTGAAACCAAAAAGGAGCAATGGCTTACTTGGATGGACCTGTATGTCGCCCTCGGCGGCGGTTGGTTCTGATGCGACAGACCATTCCATGCAAACGGGCCTGCTGCAGCGGGCCCGTTTTTTTTTAGGGCAACCATAGAAGGTTTTAGGCTATTCAATAGGGCAGGGGAGAGACCTACTTCTTAGACCAAGAGCGGCTTTTGCCGCTCTTTGCTTTTCTTAGCTTTTGATCGGGAGGTACCCAAAGCGGTACCCAGCAAAACGAACCCCTGTACAAGGCAAGATCTGAGCAGGAGATTTCCTCATTTTGGTCTCCAAAGCGCATGAGAAAAATCCGAAAGCCAACATTTTCGGATTTTTTTTTTGACCCCTGTTTTTGGCCGTTTTGAGGCCCATTTTGGCCCTGAAATCCCCCTCAAGCCCGCTCTGGCACTAGCGTTTTTAAGTATTTGACAATGTTTATTTCCAAAAATAAATATCTGATAATGAGGCAGTTAGTGTTAATAACTTATTTTGGAATTTGAGGTTAATGTGCCACATACTTGCACCCGAATTTCAAAAATTATGACATGGAACACACTCCGTTCAAGAACCAGAAATGGCTCAACACAAAACAGGCAGCCGACTACCTAGGTATCTCTACAAGCACATTATACCATTGGGTCCATGAACAAAAAGTCAGGTACCATAAACTGAGCCTGAATGGCCGGCTTCGATTTACAGCAGCCGACCTTGACGACGTAGTGAAAGACCAAGCGGAAATAAAGGAGGCCAAAAGAATTATTCGAGAAGCATTTCGCGCGAAGAGAATCTCGGAAAACTCAGCCTTCGGTCAGAATTAACGTCATGTAGAGGGGATGGCTTGCACGTTGAAGAGGTCGTCGACCCTCCAATGTGCCCGGCTGTGGCTGTTGCGCACCAATTGGTGCTCGATCGCTAAAACTTCTTCGACGAATGGGCTGTAGGTTTCTCTGGTGCGCGCTTGGCGAACGCGTTGCGTTTGCGTGTAGTCACGGGGCATGAGGATTCCGACATCGAAGTGCTCAAGGTAAAGGGCATACGTGCCTTCGATGATGAGTACCTCGACGCCGTTGAGCGGCACCTCACGGTCGTCAATGCGGTTCGCGAGGTAGTCCACGATCGGAACAGACAAGGATTGCGCTCCCGATTTAAATGCATCAAGGTGCGCTTGCAAATGATCCAATCGCACTTCGCTGAACCCGATCCAATCTTTGGATTTGGTGCGCTCGAGGTGGTTCTCTCGGGGCGGAAGTTTAAAGTACCCGTCAAGGTGAAGTACGACAGACGAAATTCCGCGATTCAAAAAGGTAGTGCGGAGCGCGATGGCAGTGGTCGACTTGCCACTACCTGATTCTCCACCCACGGCAATAACCGTTCGTGTGCCGGCTTGGTGCGGAACCACCTCCAAAAGTTGTTCAGCGGCTTGGTGTACGTCGGAGCCAATGTGAAGCGGTTCGTTCACGAAGTGGGTGTACTTAGTTGATGGATAATTCGAATTCCGACTGCCGTAAAGCAGAGTTTTGGGGTCCCTCCGGGTTCGAGCGTTTCAGAATTGAGGTACTCTTCAAAGTCGAACTCGGGCAGCTGGTTGAGGGTGCGTTCCGCGAGGTGTACGAGCGAGTTGGTTTCGAGGCCGTGCTTTTGGAGCCCCAGCCCCAGCCAACCCAACCATACCCACCAAATCCCCCCATTGTGGTAGTGGTGGGGGCGATTTTTCATGCCAAAAAGGTGGAATCCTTCGAGTTCGGGCCATCGGCTGTCGTCGGGCTGAATAATGGGCCAAAATGCAGGCGGGAGTTGATCCTGGCCAAGGAACTGGTCGCACAACGTCTTGAGGGCGAGGGCAACAGATTTGGTTCCTCGAGGAAGGGCCATGGCAAGCATGCAGTGGGCGGCAAGGTCGATGCGGCGATCGACAGCTCCCGGGAGTAGAGATGAAGCAAAAAACCCTGTTTCGAGCGGATAATGGCCCAGTATCAGGTGAGCAATCTGTTCGGATTTCGTCGCCCAACGAGGTTGGTTAAAGGCCTCGGACGCTTCGCGTAAGGCCCAGCATCGCAGTGCTTGGTCAAATAGGGTATAGCCCTCGGTGAGGAATTCATCAGCCCAGTTTCCGCCACGCGGAATGTAGAGAAGGTGCCGTTGGTTGTATTCCAGCGCTTCAAGCAGGTCGGCGGCCGCGCGCACGCTCGGAAGCCATTGTGTCGGGCTACTGTGGCCATTCGCGACGAGTCGCGCACAGCCTAGGATGTACCAGGACACGGAGTCGAGTTTGGGTGATAGTTTGCCAAAGCTCACTGTCGTTTGGCCTCCTTCAACGCGCACGTTGGACGGAATTTGGCCCTGCGGTCCCTGATGGTTGCGAAGGGTGGTGAGGCTTCGAATCAGTCCGTCAATGAGGTCTGTGTCACCTTCATCAATGCCCAAAAGTCCGACCACGACAGAATCTCGGCAAAAGACCGCCTGATAGTTAGCGAGGTGGGCCATTGAGGCCTTGGTCCCGAGTTCGGATTGAGCGTGGACAAGTAGTTCCCGCGCAGCTGTAGCGTATTCTGTGAGTTTAGCGAACATCGGGCATGAATCGAGGGATCAAACGAAGGCTAAACAGGGCGCCGAGTAGCAAAAAAATTCCGCCCAAATTCAGCACCTGCCGGCTGTCTTCGCCGAGCAGGTCAAATACAAACCACTGCATGGTTCCGATTTGAATCATCATGGGTATCACGATGAACATGTTGAAGATGCCCATAAACACACCAGTACGCTCCTTCGGTACCGAGGCCGCCAGCATTTGGTAGGGCATAGCCATGATTGAGGCCCAAGCAATTCCGAGCCCGAGCGTGTAGAGGTAGATGCTTGGCACGCCGAATAGGGCGGAATCGCTCGCGCTTAGGTAGGGGATGAGGAGGATTCCGACTCCGCCGAGGGTCAGCGCCAAAGCATGCACCCACGCGGCACCCCAGCGGCGAGCAAGCGGCACTAGGGCGAAGGCTAGGGCAAAGGTGACGACGTTGTAGGTTCCGTTGAGTTGGCCCGTGAGGACTTGCGCGGCGCGAAAGCCCTCGCTGTGCACGTCGCTTGTTCCGAACTGTGACTTGGCAAGTGCAGACGTGACGTACTGCCAGTAGCAGAACATGGCGTACCACGTGAAAAATTTAACAGGAATCAGACGCTTCATACCCATTGGCATTTCGCGAAGCGATTCGGTGATTTCGCGAAGGGATCGCTGTACGATGCTTCCGCTGGATTTGCGTGCCGCGATGTGTTTGAGTTGTTCGGCGGTGGGGGCGTGCTCACGGGTGCGCCCCATGCTGTACAGCACGGTGGCAATGGACGCAATCGCGCCAATCCCAAAGGCCCAGTAGGTGGTGGCAGGGATTCCGTTGGCGAATTGGTCGTTGAGTCCCACAAGGCCTAAGGTGATGAGGATGGCTGGGGTGAAGTTGGCCAATGTGATGCCAAGCCCAGTAAAAAAGCTCTGCATAAGAAAGCCAGTAGGCTGCTGCTTGGGACTTAGTTCGTCAGAAACGAAGGCGCGGTAGGGTTCCATGGCCATGTTGTTGGCGGCGTCGAGGATCCAAAGCAGGCTCGCGGCCATCCAAAGGGTTTGCGAAAAGGGCATGAACACGAGACCAAGGCTGGCAATGAGTGCGCCGACGAGGATGTAGGGCTTTCGGCGGCCCCAGCGCGGGCTCCAGGTTTCGTCGCTCAGTGCACCAATGATGGGCTGTACAAGCAAACCAGTCACGGGCCCTGCGAGCCACAGCATCGGCAATGAGCCCTCGTCAGCCCCTAAGTACTGATAAATGGGGCTCATGTTGGACTGCTGCAGGCCGAAACTGAACTGGATGCCGAAGAATCCGAAGTTCATCGTCCAAATTTGGCCAAATGATTTGCGAAGGTTCATGGGGTAGTTGAGGGTAGAAGAAAGGGGGAACGAAGCGCAGCTTCGTTCCCCCGGTAAAGGTAAACTTTGGCCCGCGGGGCGGGCCAAAGCAATTAGAAACGGTAGCGCAAAGACGCAGAGATCGAGCGGCCCGTGATGGAGCGCGCGCGGAGGTAGTTCACTTGTCCGTCGACCATTGAGCCTTCTTCAGATTCGGTAATGCCGATCGCATTGAGCAGGTTGTTGCCGTTGATTCCGAAGTCGAGACCCTTGCCGAGGTTGAAGGATACAAATCCGTTCAAGGCCATGTAGCCGGGCATCACGAGCTCATTGTTGTCTTGAGCGTAAGCCTTAGTCTGGCCAATGGCGCTCAAGCCGAGCATGTGCTTGCCAAAAGTGTACGAAGGCATAATGCTGTACATCAAGCCTGGCTGGCGGCGCGGCATATTGCCAAAGTTGGCACCCTCAGAACCGTCGAGGTTCATCGTGGTGATGCTAGCTTTTGTGTAGGTGGCGGCTCCGCGCAGGTCGAAGTTGCCTTTGCGGTATGCACCCTCAACCTCGAGACCGTAGGCCGTGTAGTCGTTTTCGATGACGCGCTGGGTGGTGGCTTCAAAACCGCCCTCTTCAGTTGTTGCAGCATAGAATCCAGTCACATACAAGATCGCGTTCGAGAAGCTGCGCTTCCAGCCGAGTTCAGCTTGGTTGATCATGTCTTTTGGGTTGCCCATGCTCAGGTACGATCCGGAGGGGAACACGGCGCGGTCGGCCTTGGCGGCTCCGCCACGGCTGTAACGTGCGTATACGGACTGGTTGGCTCCAAGCAAGTAGTTGGCACCCAATGAGTACGAAAGGAATCCGTAGTCGTAGTTGACGGGGTTCTTGCGGGCGTTGTCGATGACGGCCACGCCTTCCTCAAGAGCTGAGATTACTCCGTCGTTGTTCACATCGAGCTCACCGATTTTGGTTCCGAAACCGACTCCACGTACGCTGCCGTTGTCCTGGCGAACGCTAGCATCAACCGTGATTTTATCGCTGGCCTCGTACACAAAGGCGGCGTAGGGAGCAGACACGGTGTAGGCCGAGTTGTACTTCACCTGGAGGGAGTTGCCCCATACGGGAACTCCGTACGCGAACTGGCCGCTTTCTGAGATTTGGGTTCCGTCTGCCGTCGTGATATCGAGCGGAGAGGCTTGGCCACCACCCTTAATTTCAGTTAGGTACGAGTTCCATAGCCACGACATGTTGACGTCCTGAAGGGCGCGGTAGTATCCGAGTTTCACCTTGAGGTTGCCAAAGGTCTTCGACAGATTGTTGTCGCTAACCATGGTGTTAAAGTTCTCAAGTTCGGTGTCAAACATGTGCACCACTTGAGCAAGTTCGCCGGTAAAGGCACTACCATCGCTTGCGCGAGTAAGGGTGGCGCCAGTTAGATCGCGTCCCACTGCGGAACCTACGGTGCTGAGCATGTTGGCGGTGGTTCCTGCTGCGGCCGTGAATGGGGCCACGAAGCGACCTGAGTTGCGTGCCCAGCGGGTGCGGCTTTCAGCGCGCCATCCGTTTTCAAGATTGTAGACGAACTCGGTTCCAACCGCAGTAGACTTTGGATGCATACCGTCGGCCACGTCGACAATGCGGCGCTCGCCGTTGCTTCCGATTCCGTAGTTACTGCTCAAGAACACACTGTGCAGGGCGTCTTGGTTGGCGCTGAAGTCGCCAATGCCTTCCCAAACAGGGTTGGCGTTGGTGCCGGTAACCTGCATGGGCTGTGGCATGTAGGCCGCAGTGCGGTCGTTCAAGTGCTTGAAGTAGACACGGGCGTAGCCGTTCTCAAAGCGCTTGGTCATATTGGCTTTGATTTGACCGCCGTTGTTGGCATTGAATCCGGTCTTGCGCGGACCTTCTCCGTTGCGAAAGAAGCCACCAACGTGGAAGCTTACGTCATTGGTCAATGGAGTTCCGAAGTCAAAGTCAGTGCGGAATTGGTCGTAGTCCAAACCAAATGTGCTGCTGATGCTACCGCCCTCTATAGAGCCCGTCTTGCTGATGAAGTTGATAATGCCGGCAGGAGAGTTCGACGCCATAGTAGACGCTGAACCCCCGCGAATGGCTTCGATGCGGTCAACCGATTGATCGAAACGCAGGAAGATGTCGGATGTGGCAAAGGCCATATCGCCAAACAAGAACACGGGGAGGCCGTCCTCTTGCAGCTGCAAGTACTTTGATCCGCCCGCCGAGATGGGTACGCCGCGGACTGCAATGTTGGTGTTACCCTCACCGCCCGAAGACTCGGAACGAATTCCCGGAATGCTGCGGAAGATTTCTGCAGTGGTGCGGGGAGTAGATTGTTCGATGCTGCTGGGCTTTAAGGTCGTAATGCTGACACTTGATTTGAGCTTGCTCGCTTCGCTGGTGACACCCGTGATGACGACCTCGTTAAGGCCGGCGCTCAAGGTGGTGTCGGACTGCATTCCTGCAGTATTAGCCGCAAGTGCGCCCAAGGCGGGAATGCCTAACGCGCACAGGGTGCTGATAATTTTAGTGGATTTGTTCTTCATGCCAATTCGTGTTAGGTGAATAAAGTGTTTTGACAACACAATTGTATGGAATCATTTGAAGCGCCTCAACCGTGTTCATCACTGCAAACGTTTGCGGGAATGTTTGTTGTTGATAACTTAGTGGTTCAAAAGGATCCCTATGAACCGTAGAACTACCATTAAGGACATTGCTCGTGTTTTGAGTTTATCCATTTCGACGGTGTCCCGAGCACTATCGGATCACCCCGATATCAGTCCGGTGACCAAGCGACGTGTTTCAGAGGCTGCGGCCCAATTGGGGTACCGGGCGAATCTTTTGGCACGAGGCTTTCGGCAGCAGCATTCGGGTATTGTGGCATTAGTGCTGCCAGAGGTGAACGACTATTTCTCTCCCTCGCTCATCGCGGGGGTGAGTGCGTCACTGCGTCAGTCAGGTAGAATGCTGCAAATCTTTTTGACTCAGGATCGATCGGAGCTCGAGGCTGAAGTGGTCCAGCAGTGTGTCGATCTGCAGGTTGAAGGGGTTCTGTTGTCCCTCGCTTCGACTTCTGTGGGATTGGATCACTTAAAGCCATTGGTTCAAAATGAGGTCCCGTGTATTTTAATTGACAAAACCGCTGATGATGTCCAGCTTCACAGTGTTCGATTTGATGGATACCAAGCGGGTTATCAAGCGGTGCGCTATTTAGTTTCTAAGGGACACCGAGACATCTTGGCAATCCTAGGTAGCTGCACGTGGCGGCTTACCCAAGAGCGCGAGGAGGGCTTTCGTGCGGGTGTCGCTCAGTTCGCAGGCGGCCAGATGTCGCCCAACGTGATTCACGTCGAGCAAGTTGGGGAACTAGAATTGCTGCTCGCCAAGCAGTTTTCGCGGGTCGAGTGGCGGCCTTCTGCATTGTTTGCAATGTCCGATGAACTGCTCGCGCACAGCATGCGCTACCTGCAGCGCATGGGCCTTCGCATCCCTGAAGACGTTTCGGTGCTCGGCGTAAGCGACGGCAAGTTCCCGATGGTGTCGGTTCCGAGCATTAGCTACGTCAAAACCTCGGGCTACGACATGGGTTGGCTCGCGGGGCTGATGGTGTCGCGCGTTCGTGCTCAAGAGGGCGGAACGGAGCACGTATCCATGCCCGTTGAAATCGTGGAACAGGAATCGGTGGCGTTGCGCGCCTAAGCGGCACGGAATACTTTTTCGGGTGCGCGCCCCTTCGCAAGTTCGTCGATGAGTTTGTCGAGGTAGCGCACTTTTTGCAAGAGCGGATTCTCGATGTCTTCGACTCGCCATCCGCAAATCACGCCCCTAATGAGCGCCAATGTTCGGTCTGGTTTTTCGCAGCCATGTTTCAAACTCTTGATGCATGCTTCTGGAAAAACGTGTCGCGCTGCAATCCCCAAACTCCAACATGCGCTTCTTGAAATTATGATACCCCTTTACGGAGTGATACGAGATGGCAGGGTGGGCTTCCAGGTATAAATCCACCGCTTCGGAAAATCGGAGGCGCAGAGTAAGGCAACCAAATCCACTACACTTCTTTACTTTGAGATTGAAATTCTATTTTGATTCTTTCACGGAGATACTGAATACACTGAGGTTTTGGCATTATACGTGATTCCAAACATGTGTTCGGAACATTCCGAACAACACTAACACGATTACAGGATGTGTAAATCAGATCAAAAGGGGTTTTATAGATGTATTTAAACAGTGCCAATGAATATCACTTAAGGCTTCCCGGGAAAATAATAAACCCCTACTCGATTTTACGAGTTCTTAAAAATCTTTGTGTAAACAAGTCGAAAAAAGCTGTTCCCACACAAAACCTATCGCGTCCGCCCCAACCAAATAATCGACCACCAAAAACGGCTATTCCCAAAAAAGGTTACCTTCGTTTTACCGTTCTTTGTTGTAGCTTATGCGTTGCAAGCAAAAAGGCCATTTTAGACACTTGTTGCCTATGTGTTGCGCGTGTTTAAAACTAAATGACAGATAATAAGCGTGTTGCGGACTCAGCGAAAGAGGTTGAGATGTGTATCGGCAAGTAACCTCTTCAGGCGGCTGTTTTCAAGCTCTAAGTCTTTTAATCGCTTGACATCGCTTGCCTCCATACCGCCGTACTTCTGCTTCCATTTGTAAAAGGTCCCTTGGCTGATCCCAAGATCTCTCACGATGTCTTCGGCCTTGCGGCCTCCCTCATGCTCCTTTATTGCCTTGATGATCTGGCCCTCATTGAATCGACTTGTCTTCATTACCCCAAAAATCAAAATTTATCCTTTTGATGGTTTTTGACTTTCGCGGGAATACAAAATGGTGAATAAATAGTCACAATCCTCCATTGATTCAGAGATTTACCCATCTAAATTCGTAATTGATGAAAACGATTAATGTGGTTGCCGGGGTTGTTCGCAATGGATCAAAATTTCTATGTGTTCAACGCGGCTCTCATAAGTATCCGTATATCAGTGAGAAGTGGGAGTTTCCAGGAGGAAAACTTGAAGTTGGCGAGACCCCTGAGGCTGCATTAATCCGAGAGCTGAAGGAGGAATTGGAGCTTAATGCGTTCAATTTGAATTATTTACTCACTGTGGATCATTCGTATCCAGATTTTCGAATCATCATGGAAACCTTTGTTTGCGAATCAACTAGCATTGAATTTCAACTTTCGGAACATCAAATGGGGTTGTGGTTGGGTGTTGACGAGATGGTCGGTTTAGATTGGGCAGCTGCAGATGTGCCCATTGTCAATGCACTCCAGAATGTCTGACCAATCATTCAATCAAGGTCTTCATTACTCTTTTGTTGACAAAAACAAGAATTCAGTAGACTTTAAGTCAAGGGTACTTACCAACGATCGAAAACGGGATCTGAAAGTATTGAGTGCCATTCAATTTGAATTAAGGCACTGTAAATCATTTTACTGGAGTGTTGCCTTTGCGACCAGTGGCGGAGTGCAATCCATACTTGCGGAATTGTGTGCGCTTGAGGATAAAGGGATTAAAGGCAAGATCTTATTATCAACCTACCAAACATTCACGCAACCCGAAGCCCTGAGAAAACTGATGAAATTCAGTAACCTGGAGGTGCGGTTGATGACTGAGGATGTTGAGCAGGCCCACTGGAAGGGATTCGTGTTTGAGCATGAGTCGAGTTACGCCGCTATCGTTGGCAGTTCCAACCTCACTGAAGCGGCCTTGAGTACAAACCGTGAGCTCAATGTCGAGCTTCATGTTAAAGAAGATAGTTCACTGTTTCTCGAGCTCAATTTTGAGTTTGAGCTAGATTGGAATCGGTCCCACCCTTTGACGCTCGAGTTCCTCGAGCGCTACCAAATAGCCTGGGAAAAGCAGTTTGCGGCCAGAACCACTCGCGAAGTGCTATCCCTTGGACAAAATGTGGTGCCCAACCTAATGCAGCGAGAAGCATTGGATCGATTAAAGCAAGTTCGCATCGAAGGGCATAACCGCGCACTGGTAGTTTCAGCTACGGGTACGGGCAAAACCTTTCTCGCTGCATTTGACGTACATGAGTTTGGCGCAAAGAAATTTCTGTTCATAGTTCACCGCGAGAATATCGCAAGAAGGGCGCTGGAGTCATTTGAAATTGTACACGGTGCTTCCGTAAAAATGGGGCTGTATACCGGAGGAAGGTTTGATCAAGATGCGGATTTTTTATTTGCGACCGTACAAACATTAGCTAGGGAAAATCACTTACAACAGTTTCTTCCCGAGCATTTTGATTACATCGTAATTGATGAAGCGCACCGATCAGGTGCCGCTCAGCATCTTAAAATAATGCGACACTTTACTCCGAAGTTTATGCTCGGCATGACGGCCACTCCAGAGCGATCCGATGGGTTCAATGTCTTCGCTGAATTCAATCACGTCATCGCCTACGAAATTCGATTGAAGCAGGCCCTTGAAGCAGAAATCCTCAGTACGTTTCACTACTTCGGTATTGAAGGCATTGAGGTTGAGGGTTATGGCAAAGTTGAAGGATTTAATGAGCTCGAGCACGAGCGTCGTGTCGACCATATCATCGAGCAAATCACAAAATATGGCGCCGATCAACCTCGAATTCGCGGATTGATGTTTTGTTCGCGGATAGAAGAGGCTAAAGCTTTATCGGTTAGCCTCAATGCTCGCGGTGTTTGCTGTTTAGCGTTAACTGGTAGCGATTCCGAGGATGCTCGGGAAGAAGCGATTAAAAGATTAGAATCTGATGAACTAGACTCTTTGGACTACCTTTTGGTGGTTGACATTTTTAATGAAGGAATAGATATTCCGAAGATTAATCAGGTTGTCATGCTGCGCCCCACGGAGTCAGTGATTGTCTTTGTCCAGCAGCTTGGTCGAGGTCTTCGCAAGGCTCCAGGAAAGGATTTCTTAACAGTGGTTGATTTCATTGGGAATTACTCGAATAACTTCATGATTCCCATTGCGTTGTATGGGGACAATCGATACGATAAAGAAGGACTTCGTCGCAATATTCTCGGTGAGAATATGTTTATTCCTGGGGCATCGACCGTCAGCTTTGATGAAGTTTCGCGTGAACGGATCTTTAAGGCAATCAGTAATGCCAATCTTTCCTCGAAGAAGCTTCTGAAAGAAGAATTCGACTTGCTTCGGCACGAGTTGGGTCGTGCGCCCAAAATGATGGATTTCATCCGCCTAAACAAGCGTTACCCGACAACCTACTTCATTCATGAGGACGGTAAGTCTCCTGCATTTAAGTCCTATCTAGAGGTATTTAAGCAGCTCTCGCCTGAAGAAGTTGAAGGTGTACCGCTGTTAGAATTTGAGCTGGTTGAAATTTTGATGAAAACACTTTCTTTCAAGCGTAAAACGGAGTTCCTCATTCTTCAAAAGTTACTATTCGAGAAGAATTGGGTCAATCGTGATGATCTTGCTGTTCATCTTGCACAGCATGAAGAGTTGGATTCCATGCTCTCTGCAATTCGGAACCTTTCTCTAGAATTTGATCCGACCGTTGTGCCTTTTGAAAAGCGGGAGCGCGCTAGAGAATTCGCGATGATTGAGCTTCGTGGCCATCAAGTTCGTCTGCGGCATGATTTAACAAAAGTAGTTACAAGTCACCTAGCGGATTTGTGTTCGGCAGTGCTAAGCATGCTCAGTTCGGAGAAGTTTGGACCCAATGGGTTGACCTTATACAAGAAGTTTACGCGTCGCGATGCAATGCTTCTCTTGGGTTTTGAAACAATGATGAATGAACAGTCTATTGGGGGATATCGATACGACAAGACACGCCCCGTGATGGGTATTTTCATGAAAACTCATAAAACTGAGGATTGGGACCATATTGTCGATCGATTTACCTCAGCTTCCACATTGGACTATTCATCAAAACCAGGACAAAAGTTGGGTGGCGCGGTTCATACTTGGATCAAGGAAAACTCCTCCGGAAAATTTCACTTGTTCTGTGCCAAAGACTCGGGTGAAGGCCCCGGATTTTACTACATGGGCACAATGGTTCCCCATATTGACCAATTTGAAGACGCTCCCCTTAAGGGCAAGAATTTTGTGCGAATGCATTTCACGCTGACTCAACCAGCGAGCAAAGAAATCTATGACTACTTATCGTACTAAGCGGGTCTAGAGTAAACTGCTGAATCATATATGAGTGATTTAGGTATGACTTGAAGATCCTTCATCGTTGCAATCTTTCGGGGGGAATATTTGTTCATCCATTGATTTTCCTCCGACCTTTTCTCCGGAGTGTCATGAGTCTAATTGGATGGTAAAAAATCAAAACAACCCCTCCATTGAAATCCGCTTTGGCAGTCTCCGAATGTATTCTTTGGTTTGCTCAAGACGGGCATGACCCATGATGCGCTGGATGTCCTCAATCAAGAAACCTTTTTGGTCAGCAATAGAAGCAAAGGTGGAACGTGAGTTGTAAGTGGTAACTGCCGGAATTCCGATTTTCTCACAATAGGTGCGCAAAGAAGCGTTGGCTTTCTTTTGGTAATTATTCACAACGTGTGCACGCAGAGCTTTGGAAGAGCAAGAAACTACAGGGAAGAGAAATTGATTATCGGAATATGCCGCAATTTGCTCAACTAGAACCCAAGCTTTCTCGAAAACGGTAAAACTATGTATGAGTTCGCCGGTCTTGTTCCTGATTTGTGGTTTGAGTGTATGTGTGATAAAGTCATAGTCGTCTTTTTGCAAGAAGAGAAAGTTTGTCAGGTTCATCCCTCCAAAAGAAAACTGAAGAAACCAGAGGTTAAGATGGAGGTATTGCCCAAAAAGATCGGGATCTCTTTCGGGATTTGCCGGAGCTTGCGGGAGTTGGCTGTAATACACCTCGAGTTGCTCCAGGGTTAGCGCCTTGTTGCGGTTAGGGTTCGTGGCTTTGCGGGAATAACGCGGGCCATTCCCAAAAGCCCATATGTTCACCACTTGTCCAAACTCATCCATGCTGGACATCCAGTTAATAATTGCTTGTGGGGCAACTTGGCAATAATGCTTTAAAGAATGAGCGCCAATGTTCGGTCTGGTTTTTCGCAGCCATGTTTCAAACTCTTGATGCATGCTTCTGGAAAAACGTGTCGCGCTGCAATCCCCAAACTCCAACATGCGCTTCTTGAAATTATGATACCCCTTTACGGAGTGATACGAGATGGCAGGGTGGGCTTCCAGGTATAGATCCACCGCTTCGGAAAATCGGAGGTCTTTGTGATTGTTGGCTCTTCCCAATCGGCGATTAAGGGCCGTGCGTGTGAGCTCTTGTCCAAGGTTGTTCACGACGAATGCGCAGGCCTCATGGTATTCTTGATACGCCTTATCCATGATGCTTCGCATTTCAACACACTCTTGAGAACGGCCAATAACTTTTCCCTGCTTCCAAGAGTCGGGTGGGAGGTAACCCACGACTCTTCGTTGGACCTCTTGACCTTGATATCGGACCTTCATTCCGATCCTAATTTTCCCGTCTTTGTTGAAAACATTCCCCTCTTTGTAGAAATGTATTTTGAATTTTTCCTTCTGCATGGTTTTATCCATTTACGGCTACCCAAATGTCTACCCAACTCCCTGTTTGTAGCACTTTATCGGACTTTGCTTAACTTCGCTAATTATCTGGTTATCAGAATAATATACAAAATTCAACAAGCCCTAACAAGGCCCTGGTCCTGGCTACGGATCAGAAGGTTTCAGGTTTAAATCCTCACTAGGTCATGGATAATCAATATGTCAGGTCGCTTCTGGGACCTTTCTTTTTTAATTCATGTCCATCATTCATCAGGCCCCGAATGCCCACCGGTGCCCTTTGGCTGCAACGGAAAGTCCCAAAACATCCCGCCTCGCTTTAATAAAAATCGTTCGTTACCAGGCGCCGGCGGTTCATAACCGGCGGTTCATAAAAGGAGTGCTTCAACAATTTTGCCTAGTTTGGTACAAACGAAAATAGGGACCTATGCATCAGCGCATTGCCATCAAACTCCTGATCCTTTTTGGGCTTACCCTCCAAGTAAAAGCTCAGAATCTCGCGGGCATCATTCTGGAGAAAGGAAGCCGTGAACTCGTGCCCAATGCTTTGGTTGAAATCCCCAATGGGGCCAAAGTGGTGTCGGATCCGAATGGCCGTTTTCAAATTCCCGTCAATTCTTGGCCCACGCAAATCGTGGTGTCTGCCTTTGGCTACGAAACACGCCGAGTTCAAGTGAAAGAAAACGCGGCGAAGTTGGAAATCGCCCTCACTCCAAGTGCTGTGGTCTTGGAAGATGCCTTGATCGTCGCGTCAAAAATCAGTGAAAAACAAAAGCAATCCCCCATTTCGGTGGAAGCCCTCGACCTCATTAGTATTCGCGAGGCAGCCGCCCCCAGCTTTTATGAGGCGCTAGGGAATATGAAGGGGGTGGATTTGACCTCTGCGAGCATTGGCTTTAAAATCATCAACACCCGAGGATTTAATAGCACCAGTCCCGTTCGAAGCCTTCAAGTCATTGATGGCGTGGACAACCAGGCGCCGGGCCTGAATTTTTCCTTGGGCAATTTCTTGGGCGCCAGCGAGCTAGACGTGCAAAATGTTGACATTATTTCAGGGGCTGCCGGGGCACTCTATGGTCCATCCGCATTCAATGGGGTGATTGCCATCCAAACCCGGGATCCCTACCTCACGCCAGGAAGTACTTTTCAAATCAAGGTAGGAGAAAGAGCACTGCGTGAGGTTGCCTTTCGTTGGGCAGAGGCCTACAAGCGACCCGATGGGTCACCCTCTTGGGCACTGAAGTTGAATGTCTATGCATTGGGCGTGAATGATTGGGAGGCGACCAACATGAATCCAACCGATGGTTCCAAAAGTGCCGCCACCAACCCCGGAGGCTACGATGCAGTCAACCGCTATGGAGACGAAATAGCGCATGACGACGGCGGAGATGTGAAAACCTATGCGGGGATTGGCACGTACCATCGCCGGGGCATCGAAGAAGAGGCCCTGGTAGATTACAACACCAAGAACCTCAAAGTAGCCACAGCCATCCACTACCGTACAAAAACCGGTTTAGAAACGATTTATAGCCTCAATTTTGGTAGCGGAACGACGGTGTACCAAGGCGATAACCGCTTTAGCCTCAAGGACATTTTGTTCCTTCAAAACCGTATCGAGATTCGCCAAAAGGATGACTGGTTCATTCGAGCCTACACCACACACGAGGATGCCGGGAATACCTATGATGCGTACTTCACCGCACTGCGCATGCAGGATTCGGTGCTCCATGAAGGCTTTTGGGCCAATCAATACCGATCTTTTTGGAACATTTTCCAAAAGTCGAAAGTCAAGGCCTTGGCGGGCTACCCGTCTGAGTCCCTACCCAATCAGGAATTTAGTGACCAAATGGCTCAAATGTGGGCCATGTATCCCGATGCATTTGCCTCTTTTCATGAGAGCAATCGAGGGTGGATCAATGGGGCCTACGATCCCGATAGCACGTTGATTCCTGGAACAGCAGCCTTTGAGGCACTCAAACAGAAAATCATCACCACCCCGTTCCATGAAGGGGGTAGCCAGTTTTTTGACCGGTCTTCACTAGCCCATATTCAAGGCCAGCGTAACCTCGATATGGGGACCTGGGGGAACCTCTATGTGGGCGGAAACTATCGCCGCTTTGCACCGAACTCACGTGGGACCATCTTTAGCGACACAGGGAATGTGCAACTTCGGGTGCAAGAAGTGGGCCTGTTTGCGGGACACAAGAAAGAAACGGAAAAACTCTTGTGGAATGCATCCATCCGCGTGGACAAGAACCAAAACTTCCGCTGGTTGATTTCCCCCGCTGTTTCCATGGTGTACAAACCCAACGACCATGCCGTTTGGCGTGTAGGGCTCACATCGGCAATCCGAAATCCGACCCTACAGGATCAATACCTCTACTACAATGTTGGACGCGCCCTGCTCTTGGGAAATTTGAACGGCTATGATTCTTTGGTGACCATTGACCATGTGTCTGATTTCCTTGCCGGCTCGCCGCAAGCGCGCGCAAGTTGGGTGTGGGATTATTATTCGATCGCCGGGGTTCGGCCCGAAAAAGTGAAGAGCGTGGAGGCCGGATACCGGGATACATGGTGGGAAAAAATCTATGTCGACGCCACCTATTACTACAGTTGGTACGATGATTTTATCGGATACCATGTCGCCTTGAAGATCGAAGATGATCCGGGCGGTAGCGCGGCCGATCGTTTAAAATCGGCCCAGGCTTACCGAATCGCGTCCAACGCGGCACAAACGGTCACAACACAGGGTTTTAGCGTCGGGGCGAATTATTACTTCAAGCGCTACACCTTGGCCGGAAATTACAGCTGGAACGTATTAAATGCCGGGGCCGATGACCCCATCATTCCAGCCTACAATACACCAGAACACAAATACAACCTGTCCTTTTCTGCACGGGATTTGGACTGGAAAATTCGGCAGGGGAGTGTTGGTTACTTAATTAGCCACAAATGGGTCGAGGGATTTGTTTTTGAAGGCTCTCCCCAATTCACTGGGGCCATTCCGAGTTACCGATTAACCGATGCACAGGTGACATGGACGAACAATGAAGGGGACTGGACCATCAAGTTGGGTGCAAGCAATGTCCTCAATCGCAAGGTGGTTCAAGTGTATGGCGGTCCCGCTGTGGGGCGCTTAATTTATCTAAGTGCGACAGTAAGTTTCTAACTTTCATTTTGTTACCGTAAATTACCCTCTCACAACAACTAAGATTATGAGAAAAACCTACTCCTTTTTACTCGCCACGGCCTTGAGCTTCCTCGTGGTAGGAAGTGCTTCAGCCCAACAGCGCTACCTGGATGAAGTGTTCACTTCTTCCCAAATTACCCACATTCCAGATGTGGCCTACGGCTACAATTTTAGCCAATACGTGCCCGCAGCCATGGGTGGCCCAATGGTTATCCCCATGTATGCAGACATTTATATGCCGGATACGGCAGTCGATGCGGTCGCATCACGCCCGGTCATTGTACTTCTTCATACGGGCTCCTTTTTGCCTCAAGGCATGGCTTCACCCATGGGCTCGCGAAAAGACTCGGCCATTACAGAAATCGCCAACCGCTTTGCTCGACGCGGTTTCGTGGTCTTTTCGGCCTCCTACCGACTGGGTTGGTTGGCGAACTCGACCAACCTGGATTTACGACGTGGCACGAACCTCTTAGCCGTATACAACGCGGTTCAAGACGCCAAAGTGGGCGTGCGCGCCATTCGCGCATCGAAAATCGTTTTTGGTGACCCATACCGCGTAGACCCCAACTTTATTTCTCTGATGGGTGTTGGATCAGGTGGATACATCTCCTTGGCCTATGCCTCGATAGACAATTATTCTGAAGTGGCCAGCCCCACGAAATTCCAATATTCTGCGGCGGGAACAGGCATCTTCGGAAACGCTGTCAGTGCCGGTGACCCCTATGTAGATACCGCAGTGGTCGGTGACTGGGACGGATATGGCGGGGAAGCAACCATTATAGGCACCCACCCCGTTACCGGATTGCCCTTGGTGGACCAGAATCAGCCGGGACGTAATATTCCCTTGTATGCAGGGATTCCACATAATGTGAATTTGGTCATCAACTTGGGTGGCGCATTGGGAGACTCGGCATGGGTCGCTCAGGGTGACGCCCCAATGGTGTCCTTTCATAGCCGCTACGACTTCTTTGCGCCCTATTACCGAGGAATGGTGAACGTTCCCATTGCGGGAACCTTCTTTCCAGTTGTTGAAGTCGCCGGTAGTCATACTGCGGTCAAAATCGCCAATACGTTTGGCAACAACAGTGTCTTGAATGCCTCCTCCTTAATGGACCCGTATTCCGTAAAGGCACGCTCCAATCCCCATAACATCGGGAACCAAGAGAATATCTACACCTTCAATATGCTTCCCCCGAATGCTACGATGCCTTTCCGCATCAACGCCAACCCATGGGATTGGTGGGATGGAAACGATCCGCTGACGGTGAATGAAACCAATCCGAACATCAAGGCACAGTCCCTACTGTACATCGATACGGTAATGGCCTTTACGATGCCTCGTGTCGCCAACGCGATGAATGCCGTTGGGTATTCAGTTGGCCAAGATGAACCGATGACTATGTCTGTCGCGATGAGCCCGAATCCTACGTCGGGGGCCGCCTACATTCGTGTAGAGGGCGCAAAAATCAATCAAGTGGTCGTTATGGACATTTTGGGACGCCCAATCTATGAGTCAACGGTTGCAGCTGCCCGTGAGGTTGAACTGCCTTCGCACTTGTGGCCTGGTGGCTCCTACATTGTTCGTGTTGAAACGGACCATGGAACCCAAACACTCAAATTGATTCGTGAATAATCCCACGGATGCAAAGCAGAAGGGGCCGCAGCGATGTGGCCCCTTTTTTTTATCCGATTGACAGGCCGTATGCCGGGTAAAAAAACACCGGAGGCCCGCGCAGAGGCCCAATGTATGCTGGCTACGCATGTGCAGCCCCCCAAGGCGGGCGACAAAGCGCTACCTTTGCGACGCCGCACCGGGCGGCATGACGCGCAATAGCTCCTACACCAGCGATGAAGTTTACAGATTTTGGTCTCAACGACGCCCTCTTAGATGCCCTCTACTACATGAATTTTGAGGATGCGACCGAAATTCAAGACAAAGCCATCCCCCTTATCCTCGAAGGACGCGACGTCATCGGCTGCGCACAAACGGGCACCGGAAAGACGGCGGCCTTTGTCCTCCCTATATTGAATCACATTTCAGAAAGTGCGGTAGGCGGGGTGCAAACCTTGATCCTTTGCCCAACACGGGAATTGGCCATTCAAATTGACCACCAGATTCAGGGCTTGGCCTACTTTGCGCAGGCGACCTGCCATGCGGTCTATGGCGGAGGAGATGGGGTAGCTTGGGATCAAGAAGCCGTGGCCCTAAAAGGCGGCGCCGACATCATTATTGCCACGCCGGGCCGTTTGCTTTCACACATGGAGCAAGGCAATGTGGACTTTTCTGAGGTCAAGCACTTGATTTTGGATGAAGCAGACCGCATGCTTGACATTGGCTTTTACGATGACATCATTCGCATCATCAAAACATTGCCGGCACAACGTCAGAGCCTGATGTTTTCAGCCACGATGGCGCCAAAGATTCGAAATTTGGCCAAAGAAATCCTCAGCGACCCCGCAGAAATTTCTGTCGCCATTTCCAAGCCCGCCGAAGGGGTGACCCAACAAATTTATTTGGCCCACGAAGAGCAAAAGATCGGCTTGACCCAGCATTTGTTGAAGGACAAAGACGGATTCACGAGCATTATTATTTTCTGCTCCACCAAGCGCAAGGTGGAACAACTCACACGGAAGCTGGCTCAACGCAACTATTCGGTGCAAGGCATGTCGTCGGACTACGAGCAAGATGCCCGGGAGAAGGCCCTAAGTGCCTTCAAGGCGGGACGTACCCGAATTATGGTGGCTACGGATGTCATGAGCCGCGGCATTGACATCAAAGGCATTGACCTGGTCATCAACTACGATGTTCCCAACGATGCGGAAGACTATGTCCACCGCATTGGCCGCACCGCCCGTGCAAAAACGGAGGGAATGGCCATTACGTTCGTCTGTCCCGAAGACATGTACAAGCTCACCAAGATTGAACGCTTGATTGAGCGTGACTTTGAGAAGTTGAGCCCGCCCGAGCACCTTGGAGAGGCCCCCGAATGGAACCCAAATGGCCGCGGTGCCGGCCGTGGCGGACGTTCTGGAGGACCGAATCGACCTGGTGGAGGCGCATCAAGCGGCCGAAGTGGAGGCAAATCAGGAGGATTCCGTGGAGGCAAGTCCCGCCACCAAGGACCCCGTTCAGGCGGCGCAACTTCAGGCGGGCAGGCCTAAGGCTGCCAAGGCTTGAAGATCCAAGCCCTTCGAAAACATTTGAAGCGCGCCAGCCGCATCCCGGGGCCAGAGTGCTTCCGGCACATCCCAATAGACTTCCAGCCCATTTTGATCCGGGTCCCGCAGATACAGTGCATGAGATACGCCGTGATCGGCAGCCCCCTCCAAGGGATAGCCCAGTGCGATAGTGTGCCGCAGAAATTCGGCTAAGTCTTCCCGGG